>ERZ791926.1029-NODE-1029-length-16632-cov-5.908729_pt1 | contig 16632 bp, 8 predicted proteins | sample MGYA00510131_ERZ791926 | MGnify/ENA primary metagenome ERZ791926 (study PRJEB30046, sample SAMN00792052) | human gut metagenome | study: EMG produced TPA metagenomics assembly of the A metagenome-wide association study of gut microbiota in type 2...
GTGCAGGCGCCATCAAGACCACCTTCACCGAGGAGACCGAAACCGATCTGTTCGGCGAGCAGAATGTGCTCATGGGCGGCGTGAACAAGCTTGTTGAAATGGGCTTCGAGGTCCTCACCGACGCCGGCTACCAGCCTGAAATCGCCTACTTCGAGGTCTGCCACGAGTTGAAGATGCTCGTCGACCTCATGAACGAGGGCGGTCTGAACAAAGCTCGCTGGTCCTGCTCCGACACCGCCCAGTACGGCGACTACACCAACACCTGCATCGACGAGCACGTGCGTGAGCGCATGCAGTACCACCTGCAGCGCATCCAGGACGGCTCCTTCGCCAAGGAGTTCATCGAGGACCAGGACGCTGGCGCTCCGAAGTTCAAGGCTCTGCAGGAAGAGTACGGCAACGTCCGCATCGAGACCGTCGGTCCGAAGCTGCGCGCCATGTTCTCCTGGAACAACGGCAAGGATGACGACGCTGATATGGCCACCTTCACCGGCAAGATCGCCCGTGGCTGATGTGGCTCATTCGGCTAATCGCTGAGTCTTTTACAAGACCGCTGCCCTTACGGGTGGCGGTCTTTTTTGTATGTTCTGTCGCATATTGTTCTAGGATAGATATGTACGGTTTCTTACGGTTTTTCTATAGGAAGAGATGTCATGGTCACTGCGACTGGTCCCGCACCTGGTTCTGAAATGACAACGTCGGCTGAACCTACCGAAGACCGTAGCACGTCAGGAGTTCTGCACGTCGCCGCGATTTTCGCCTCGCATATGGTGTTGCAGCGTAACAAACCCATCGCCGTGTTCGGCGCGCTTGATGCCGATTGCGCCGGACTTGAGGTTTCCGCGGAAATCCGCGATTTCGATGGTTCCGTGATCGTGCAGGCGCATGCGTACGCCTCCAAAGAGATCAAGAACGGTTTTTCACCGTGGCGCGTCATGCTGCCGGCACAGCCCGAAGGTGGCCCTTACACGTTGCGCGTCACCGCAGGCAACGATTTCATCGAATATTATGACGTGCTTATCGGCGAAGTATGGCTGGCCGGCGGTCAAAGCAATATGGAACTTGAATTGCGCAACAGTGAAGACGCCGAGGAAGCCCTCGATAACTGTGCCGATCCGTTACTGCGCTTCTACAATGTGCCGAAAACCGGTGTGATCAATCGCAACGCCGAACATGCGGCAAGCTGGCAGGAATCATCGCCTGAAAATAGTGGCGTAATGAGTGCGGTAGCGTACTATTTTGCGCGAAAACTGCGTGATGAACTTGATTCCGACCTTCCGATCGGCATTATCGACTGTTATATCGGGGGTACGTCGATCAGTTGCTGGACGAGCGAAGATGCACTGAATTCCAGCGAATCCGGGCGCGGCTATCTTGCGCGCTATGAGCAGGCGATCGCAGGTAAAACGCAGGAACAGTTCGATTTGGAGTACGGCGAATGGCAGTCGCGTTCTGATACGTGGAATGCGTCGATCGCAGCCGCCCGCGAAGACGATCCTGATGTGACGTGGGATACGCTGACCCAACAGTATGGCGAATGCCCGTGGCCGCCGCCGATGACGCCGACCTCGCAGTGGCGTCCGTCAGGCGCGTTCCATGCCATGCTGGAGCGCATTGTGCCTTACTCCTTGGCGGGATTCCTATGGTATCAGGGCGAGGAAGACGAGCCGTATTGCGGATCCTACCGTGAGTTGCTGGGCATGATGATTGGTGAATGGCGTGCGCTGTGGAGCGAAAGCCTGCCGTTCCTGATCGTGCAATTGCCGCAGTGGATTGACAAGAAGGTCGACGAGGGCGACGGCGATCCGATGCTGTGGCCGGTGTTGCGCGAGGCCCAGTGGGATGCCGCGCAGTCCATCGACAATGTGTTCGCCATCTGCACTATGGATTGCGGCGAATACAACAACATTCATCCGGTTGATAAACGTACGCCGGGCGAGCGTCTCGGCAATTGTGCGCTTCGCCAAGTGTATGGTATGAGCCGTATTCCGGTGTATGGGCCGACTGTGCTGGGTTTCCGCTGCGACGAAGGCGGCCGCGTACGCCTGTTCTTCCGGTACGCGCACGGCCTGCATTTCAGCGGTACTACGCCCGACAGTTTTGGTGACGAGTTCGCCAAGAGCCTGCCTTCGCTGGTGCGTCTGCCGGAACGTTCCGGTTTCGAGCTTGCCGGTGCCGATGGTGTGTTCCATCCGGCCTACGCCGCGATTTTCGTGGATTGCGATATTGACGATCTGGTCAACGCAAAGGTCAACGTGGTCGATTACAACGCCACGGAATTCGGTATTCCGATCAACAGCCGCAGTATCGGCACGATTACGTTGGCCACGCCGGAAGTGCCAGCGCCGGTGATGATGCGCTACGCATGGCGTAGCTGGGGTCCGGCACCGTTGTTTAATGACAATAATCTGCCTGCTCACCCATTCAAGCTGGACCTGACCGATCACACCGACTCTGATCACGCTGAATAATCACGTTAGATAGTTGCGTTGAACGGCTGCGTCACATGATTGTCGATAGTTGACGATGCATAGCGTGCGATTGCTGTGCTTATAGTGTGCGGCAATCGCACGCTTTATATTGCGATTGAAGTCCTGCTGATCGCACGTCAGTCAAATACGAATCAAATACCAGTCAAATAAAAAATCGTTGAAAAATCAACGTTTCTGCGATTTATGCCACCAAAATCGCAGAAACGAATCAAATAAAATGCGCTGCACTGCGAGCGCATAGGCTATTGCCAGAGGTCCGGGCCGAATGATTCCAGGTATGCGGTCAGTTCGGCGGCCATCTGTTCGTCTTCCGGAACGCGCGGATGGCCATCCGCGCCGCAACCGTTGCGTGAATACAAGAAATGTTTTACGTGAAACTCGCCCTCAGTGCCGCGGCCGTTGCCGTGGAAGATGGCGTGGAACTTACCGTCACAGCCAAGAGCTACGTGCGCGACCTGTTCTGCATGGCAGATAAGGTCGACGCGAAGGCTTCGGTGGCCGAGGGCATGGTCTCGCTGCTTCCGGGCGTAAGCGTCGTGCTGCATATCGCCACTGCCGATGCCGCAGCGCTTGCCGCTCCGGGTGCGTTCGCAGCCGCCAACGTGCTGCGTTCCGCCAACGATCCGAAGCGCGAATGGTGAGCTTCCGCGAGTACGCCGTCTACTGAAGCGGTAGAAGAGTGGATAGAGGACTACTGAAATTTCAGTTGACGTGTTCGGTTGAGTAAAAACATAAGTTGAAGCGCCGCCAACCTTAAGAAACGAAAGTGTTGTGAACGCTGACTTTTCAAGAGGTTGGTCGGCGCTTTTACTGTACGATGTAGATGAACCGTTTAAGTTGCGATTTAAGTTAAGAAGAAGGACACGGACATGCCTATTCAAAAAAGCAAGGTGACGATTTTTGACGTTGCCAAGGCTTCGGGAGTCTCTAGTAGCGCCGTTTCGTATGCGCTCAACGGCAAGTCTGGTGTTTCCGATGTGACTCGAGACAAAGTGTTGAAGGTCGCACATGAACTGGGATGGAAGCCGAATGGCGCGGCACAGGCGCTGGCCAAGGCGAAGACGCAGCGCGTGGGTCTAGTGTTGGGTTACGACCCGAAGCTGCTTTCCGTCGAATCCTACATGATGGAACTTATTTCCGGTCTTGGCGCCGAGCTGGAAAAATACGATTATTCTCTGCTGGTACGCATGGCCGTGGGTGAGGACGCGAAGCTTTCGATCATCGATGATTGGATTGCTACTGGCAACGTCGACGCCATGCTGCTCGTCAAGGTCGAGCTTGGAGACCCTTGCGTTGCCTTGCTTGAGGAGCATGAGGAGATGCCGGTGCTTGCCATTGCCGATGCCTCCGTGGTCGGCAATCTGCCGAGTCTGTCAAGCGCCGACGCCGATGCCGTGCGCCGAGCGGTGCGATACCTGTATGATCTCGGACATCGTCAGATCGCCCGCGTCGGCGGTCCCGAATCGCTTGCGCACTCGTATATTCGCGATTCCGCCTTTGCGGACGTCGCTTCCGAGCTGGGCATGCGTTATCGTTGCCTGCACACCGACTACACGCCGGAAACCGGTCGCGAGGCCACGAAGCGCCTGCTGGCGTTCTCTGAGCATCCGACGGCGATCATCTACGACAATGATGTGATGGCGCTGGCTGGCCTTGGCGTGGCAGCTTCGCAAGGCATCAAAGTACCGGAGGAAATCTCCATCATGTCGTGGGATGATTCCCTCATGTGCACCGCGGCTTATCCGAACCTGACCGCCATGGGCCGTGACGTGGTCGATACCGGTAAGCAGGCCGCCGGATTGCTGCTCAAGCTGATCGGCGGCGAGCGTGTGGGGCATCTGATGGAAGGGCCGTACGAATTGCGTGCCCGCGCTTCGACCGGTCCCGCTCCGGCAGCGGAATAAGATGCGATGATGAGTTAATGCGATGATGCATTAAAAAATTGCGATTGCGCATTTGCTGCGCCCCGACAAGGGCAGGATGAAAGCGAGCAGCGAGCCGATCGCGGCGATCGCCGCAAGGGTTACGCCATACAGGATTGCGACGGTGTTGCCGGACTACTTCGACAGGTACCACAGGTCGAACGGCGCGAGTCCCCAGAACAGCGCGAGAATCGCGGATTGGAAATCAAAATCTGAAATCTGAAATCGTAATCTGAAACAAAAAGCGCCTGTGCCCCTCGCTTGAGGCACAGGCGCTTTTTGTCTTACGACTTCAGGCGCGCTTCTGTGTGATCTGATAGGCGGCGAACAGCACGACCAGCCAAATCACACCGGCGACCACTGCGATGCGATAGCTTGCGGAGAAGCACATCAGCACCACGACCAGCAGCATGAACGCGATCACCACATACGGCGTCACCTTGGCGAACGGCAGCTTGAAAGCGAGCTTGTCAAGCGCTTCCTGGCCCTTCAATCCCTTCAGATTGTTCGGACCATCGCCGGCGGCGACAACGCGACGGAACTTAATTTCCGTAAGCATAATCATGATCCAATTAATCGCAGCGGCAATCGTGGCGATCGACATCAAATAATTGAACGCGAAATCAGGCCACACGAACACCACCACCACGGCGATCGCAATGATGATGGCCGACGTGATCACACCCCCGACCGGAACGCCGCGCTTGTTCAGACGGCCCAGATACGCGGGCGCATTGCCCTGCTTCGCCAACGAATACAGCATGCGCGAGTTCGCGTACAGGCCGGAGTTGTACACGCTCATCACGGCGGTCAGGCACACGAAATTCAGAATGCCGGCGGCCGCATGCACGCCCACCGAGTCGAAAATCTGCACGAACGGGCTGGAATTGCCGTCGATCGTGCTCCACGGGATTACGGCCATGATCACGCCGAGCGCGCAGATGTAGAACACGAGAATACGCCAGATAATGCCGTTCGTGGCCTTCGGAATGGTGGTGCGCGGATTTTCGGTTTCGCCCGCGGTGATGCCGATGAGCTCGGTGCCGCCGAAGCTGAACATCACCACGACCAGCGCCATCAGCAAGCCTGTCCACGTGCCGTCCGCATTGCGAGACATCAGGCCATGCGGCAGGAATCCACCGTCAACGGTAAACCAGTTGGCGAACGACGCGCGAATGCCCGAAGCGGTCGGCACATTCGCGATGATCACATACAAACCGCCGAAAATCATGGCAAGCACGGCCACGATCTTGATGATGGCGAACCAGAATTCAAATTCGCCGAACTTGTTCACGCCCATAAGATTCAGCGCCGCGATGGCCACCAGGAACACCGCCGCCGACACCCACTTCGGAATGTTCGGGAACCAGTAATTCACGAACGAGCCAACCACGGCCAACTCCACCATGGCCACGAGCACGTAGTTGAACCAGTAATTCCAGCCGGAAATAAAGCCGGCTCGCTTCGACCAGTACTGCGTGGCGTAATAGCTGAACGCGCCCGCCTTCGGATCCTCGACCGCCATTTCGGACAGGGCGCGCACGATCAGGAAAATCGCCAGACCGCCGATCAGATAGGCGAGCAGAATGGCCGGGCCCGCCAGCTGAATCGACTCGCTGGAACCATAGAACAGGCCGGTGCCGATCGCGCCGCCCAATGCGATCAATTGAATATGACGATTCTTCAAAGACTTGCGCAGCGTCGGCGGAACCGGCACATCGTCGGTTTCGCGCGGTTTCTTCGCAACGGTTGCGTCGCTCATGAATGCTTCCTCTTCTTGGGTGCCTCGGCAATATTCGGCAAATTCGGCAAAAGTTTGCGATCTTGGCGATGTTGCGTTCGGCAGTAGTGGTAGGTGACGCGCCTATGGTTTTTGGTATGGCGCGTCTTCCCCGATTGTAGCTGTAGCGCGTGGATTCGGTTTCATAGTGTTCAATAGTTCGATAGTTCAATAAAATGAAGGTTTTGGGAGCAATGGTTGGTGCTGCTTGAGCGCTACGGGCTGGAGGTCGTCATGGCATTCATCAAAGACATGGTGCGTATGTGGTTGCATGCGTGGAAGCGATTCATCTCCATCGCACTGATCTCGTTGCTGGGCGTCGCCGTGCTTACGGGCATTTACGCGGGTTGCCGAGACGCTTTTCTTGCGACGGATCGTTTTTTCGACACCCAAGGATTGCACGACATTCAGGTGTTGTCGACGGCCGGATTGACCGATGACGATATTGCCGCGCTCCGTAAGATTTCCGGTGTCGCGAAAGTGCAGGGCGAACGTTCGCAAACCGTGACCGTCGATCTGAACGGCAAAAAAACCGTGACCATGCAGGAGATCGGCACGAACGGCATTGACCAGCCGTATTTGCAAAGTGGCCGTATGCCTGAAAAGTCCGGTGAGATCGCGGTGACGCGCAAATTCATCAAGGATTCCGGATATAAAAAGGGCGACCATATTACGGTGACACCGCAGGATTCGGCGTCTTCTGCTTCTTCTGCGACGTCTTCCGTGACCGATTCTGGTGAATCGGACAATCAGGCACCGAGCTTCCCCACCGAACTGACTATTGTGGGCGTGGTGCTTGACCCGCAGGATCTCACCAATCCAGACGGCTATTCGGGTACGAACGCGTTCCGTTCCTCCGCCACCAGCGACTACACGTTCTTTGCGCCGTCCGACGGTGTGACCGGCAGCATGTACACGGCCGTCACCATTCTCGTGAAAGGCGCCGCCGACAAGGACTCGTTCAGTGACGTGTACGACGACACCGTCAGCGAAGTAGCTGACCGCATCGACGGCACGGTGCGAACCAATCGCCAGAAAGCGCGTCATCAGGAACTACTCGACGCTGGAACCAAACAAATCGACGAGGCGAAAGCGCAAACCGACAAACAGTTCGCCGCAGCGCAACAGCAGATCGACAGCAATCGCAGCCAGCTCAACCAGCAAATCGACCAAATCGTCAATATGCAGGCGGGCGCGGCTGCAGGATCCCTCGACGAAACAACCCGTGAAACACTACGTGAAACGGTAATTGCCGCAAGCCCGCAATTAGCGGAAGCCAAAGCGCAACTCGACCAGGCGCAATCGAAATTGGACCAGCAGAAAAAAGACACCGAACGGACACTGCAATCCAAGCAAAACGAGCTGGAAGACAGCATTCCGCAAGTGCGTTGGTATGTGCAGGACCGGTCGCAAATCGGCGGATTCAGCTCGCTGAAATCTGATCTGGAATCCATCCAATCGCTGGGCAACGCATTCCCGATCGTGTTCTTGCTCGTGGCGGTGATGATGAGTCTGACCGCCATGGCGCGCATGGTCGAAGAGGATCGCGGGCTGATCGGCACATACACAGGGCTCGGCTACGGGCGTCTTGCGGTCGCCTCACGATACCTGTTGTTCGCGCTGTTCGCCTGCCTGATCGGCGGTGGACTCGGCCTGATCGCAGGCTTCCTTGGCATTCCGGCGTTCCTGCTCGTCGTATTGCGAGGCTTGTATGTGATGCCGGACGTACGCTTGGCATACGACTGGCTGTACGGAACGGCCGGAGTCGCGCTGTTCGTGGTCGGCGTGCTTGCCGCAACCGTGTATGCGTGCGCGCAGGAAATGCGACAGAAGCCGGCCAGTCTCATGCGTCCGAAAGCGCCGCGTGCAGGATCGCGCATTCTACTGGAGCGTATCAAGCCGTTGTGGAATCGCATGAGCTTCCTCGGCAAAGTCACGGCGCGCAACATTTTCCGTTTCAAATCGCGTCTGATCATGACGGTCGGCGGCGTGGCCGGCTGCACCGCGCTGATTGTGTGCGGACTCGCGATCAACGACACCGTTGCCGCATTGGGTGCGAAACAGTATCAGGACGTGTATCAGTACGATTTGATGGTGGTCGCGAACGATGATGACGCTGATGCGATGCGGCAGAAAGTCGCTTCGGATGGTCACGTCACGTCGAGCATGGACGTGCGCGTTGAATCGGGTGATTTGACCGGCGATTCGGGGAGCGAAAGCATTCAGCTGGTTGCCGTGCCCGACAGTGAACGCAGCGAGTTCGGCAAGATGGTCACGTTGCAGCCGGTGCGCTCCAGTTGGGTGGATGGTGCGGCCGATACGGTAAGTCTGGGCGATGACGGCGTGATCGTATCGCAGTCCGCGGCAAGCGCGATGGGCGTCAAAGCGGGCGGTATGGTAACGCTGACCAACGGTGACGATATGCAGGCCGAAGCGCATGTCAGCGCGGTGATCCGCAGTGTGATCGGATCGGACGTGTATGTGAGCGAAACCTATTATCGCCAGCTGTTCGATACTGCTGCATCCGGCACGTCTTCCGCATCTTCCGCGTCCGATTCTGGAGAATCGGACAATCAAAACGGCGAATCCGGTACCTCGAATGGCGCATCGTCAAACGGCCAACAATTGGTGTGGAACGCCATGTATGCGAAGCTCAAAGGTTCAGGCGAATCCCAGGCCGCCTATGCGGAAAAGCTGGAAGACGACGATGCGGTCATGAAAGCCGTGAGCTGCGCGCACATGGCGGAAAGCTTCAAATTCGATCTGATGGGTGCGGTGGTCGCGCTGATCGTGGCGCTCGCGGGCGGGCTCGCGCTCGTGGTGTTGTTCACGCTCGCCAACACCAACGTGTCAGAACGTGAACGCGAGATGGCCACGCTCAAGGTGCTCGGATTCTTCGACAAAGAGGTTCACCACTATGTGAACCGTGAAATGATGGTGCTCACCATGATGGGCGTGGTGCTGGGCTTGCCTCTCGGCCGTTTCGTCGGCGGATTGCTGACGGCTGCGTTGAATATGCCCGCACTGTATTTCGAAGTGGAATGCACGCCGTTGAGTTATGTGATTGCGGCCGGCGCGACCATGGCTTTCGCGCTGCTCGTGCAGTTGTTCGTGAATCCGGTGTTGGATCGTATCGACCCGATTAGTTCGCTCAAATCCGTCGAATAGGCGCATGTCTGAATGTCCGATTCTCCAGAATCGGACAAGTAATGCGGCGAAAGTGCCCTGTGGTTGTCCGTTTCTCCAGAATCGGACACTTAGAGTGCCGGAAAGGCTCGGATTCGCGTTTCAGTTCTTCGGATAACGGTAGTTGTGTGGCAGTTGCGTGGTGAGCTGCGGGTCCAGGCCGAGTTCCTTCAACTGCCGGTCGATTTCGCGGCGCGCACGTTTCACAAGTTCGGCTCGATATTCATCGCCATGTCCGGCATTGCTATGTGCCGCATCGCCATGTCCCATCGTTCCCATCTTCTCCAGTGCGTCCAATGTTTCCGCCATACGCTTGAGCCGGTCCTGATGGTGCAGCAGCGCGCGCACCTGCGCATGTTCGTGCACGATCGTCCGCCAATCGGATGGTGTGTGTGCAATCTCCCGAACCGCGGTGACCGGATGTACGTCGGCCACCTGATATGTGATCGAGCCAAGCAGCGGCATCAGGAACACCGTAATCGCGCCGGCTGCGACCAGTGTTGACGCGGTGTCGCCTTGCATGGTGCCGACCTTCACCGCCAGTGACGTGACGGCGACGATGATCGGCAGCGCGGTCGTGCAATACAGCGCTACGGTGACGCGATGATGCGATGACAGCGGATTCTCGCGTTTGTCGAGCGATAGCGCAACATATACGGGCACCGCGCGAATCAGCATGAGCATTACGATGAACGCGACGAGCAGCGCGGGTCGGCCTGCCACGGCGCGCACGTTGATCGCGGCTCCTGACACCACGAAAAACACAGGAATAAGGAATCCGTAGCCGACGCCTTCCAGTTTCATTTCCAGCGACTTGCTGCCGTCGGGGATGATGTAACGCAGGATGAAGCCTGCGGCGAACGCGCCGAGCACCGCGTCAAGTTCGAACAGTGCAGAAATGGTGACAAGGAAGATGAGCAGGAATGTGGTCAGTCGCATGAGCGTTTGCGATGACGTGTTCGCGTTTTCCGTAAGGAAACGGTACAGGCGATGGCCGGTTTTCAGTGCTTTCGTGGGTAGCATTGCGCACAGTAGACAGATGGTAAGGAACGCGCCGAGCACGAGCATGGTCTGCCAGCCGGTTCGGGTGGATAGCAGGATGGCCATGGCAAGGATTGGGCCGAGTTCGCCCCACGTTCCGTACGAGATGATGGCGTCGCCGATGGGGGTGCCTTCGAGGTTGCGTTCCTTGAGAATCGGCATGAGTGTGCCGAGAGCGGTGGTGGTAAGTGCTATTACCGTGGCGATGCCGTTGATGCCTTGCTTTGCGAAGAATGGAAGCAGGGTCACGACGAGTCCGGCGAGCCCCAAGGTGATGATCCATGTGACAAGGCCGACTTTGCCTTGATGTCCGGCGAGTCGTTTCGGGTCGATTTCATAGCCGGCGAGCAGGAATAGGAACGCCATGCCGAGCTCGCTCAAGAGTTTCACGGCGTCGTTCACCTCGATTACGCCCAGTCCGTACGGACCGAGTGCGGCTCCGGTGACGAGCAGCAGCACAGTTTGTGGAATGAACCTTCCTGGAATCAGCTGCGCCACAATCGGGCTGACGGCCGCCACCGCCATGATGATAGTCAATGAAACGAGCTCTTGCGTCATGTTTCTAGCCTAGTGAGTCTGCGTGACGGTGTTCAAGGACGTGATGCCCCATGATGAGCCAAAGGGCACTCTGGGGCAAGGTTAAGTTTTTGTAAATTTTATGGGGGGGGGGGTAATTCTATGAGCGTTACTATCTGTGCAAAATGGCGGAACTGTTTTGTTTTGAAGATGGAACTCCTTCTTTTCATTGGGGGAAGGGTGGGCTTTATTCGAGGGTTTTAACGAGGGTGCCAATGGGAAAGCTCCGATACGATTCTGAACCAAGCTGTTTAGGCAATATAGGGGGAGGGAAGAATGGTTGATGGAAAATTCACCGCAAAGGAGCGCGCGTATTTGGCCAGCCTTCCCGCAGTGGAAAGCGTGAGCGCGTCGCGTATTCGATATTCAGACCATTTCCGAGTGGAAGCGATGTGCCGTTATAACGCCGGTGAATCACCGTCAGCCATTTTCCGTGAAGCGGGGCTTGATCCGAAACTGATCGGCTACAAGCGTGTGGAGCGGTGCATCGCGCGCTGGAAGCAGCAGGAACGTGATGAGCGTCGAAAGGGAAAAGGGGCCATGAATCATTATCTGCAGGATGTTGAAGACGATTTGTCGATCGCCGAACTGCAAGGGGCTACGCACGAAGGGGAGACGAATGATCCAACTGAAGCCGACGAATCGCAGAATATGGCGGCGAAGCTTGCTCAGGCGCAACTGACCATCAGCAAATGCGACATGCTCATCGCCAAGCAAGCGTTGCGTATCGACGAGCTGGAACGTGTGCTGCGGAAGTTCATCCAGTGATGGACATGCGGCAGCAGCAGCGCGGTCGGGAGCCGTCTTTCGAAGAAGCCGTCGACATTGCCGATGAGGTGCGGCAGTGGCGCAGAGAACGTAGGAAAGTCATTGCCATGCGGGTGGTTGCGGCGCTGCTGATCATTCTTGCGATAGGTATCGGTGGGTTTCCTACGTTTCTACAGTATCAGTCGGCGCGGGAGCTACGGAATACGTCGGACCGGTCCGCGCAGGCGGTTGCCGGCTGGCCTTACCCCCAGGCTGATGAGGCGTTTGCCGCGGCCAAAGCATATAACAGGCGGCTTGCGGCTTCGGGGCAGCCGATTCTCGGCGAGGCTCAAGACCCGTTCTCCCAAGTGCAGGGCAGCTCGCAGTCCAGTGAATCTGGTGCTGCGGAATCAAATAGCGCCAGTGCGAAGGATGCGGAATATCAAAGTTTGCTCGATTCGGGCAGCGGCGTGATGGGCACCATCCGCATTCCGAAGATTTCCGTACGTCTGCCGATCTACCATGGCACGTCGCAGTCGGCGCTCGCATCCGGATCCGGACATCTGTATGGCAGCAGCCTGCCGGTGGGCGGGCGGAGCACGCATGCGGTGATCACCGGCCACCGTGGGCTGGTCGAGGCGATGATGTTCACGCGCTTGGATGAGATGCACGTCGGCGACTACTTCTACATCGAAGTGATGGGCCGTACGCTCGGCTACAAGGTGGATCGCATTTCGGTGATCGAACCGAATGACACCTCGAAGCTGAAGATTGTGCCCGGCGAGGACCGGGTGACGTTGATGACCTGCACACCGTACGGGGTGAACACCCACCGGTTGCTGGTTTCGGCGGTGCGTTCCGCGATTCCTGGAGTGGTTCCCGAGGAACAGAATGCGGCAAAGGACGCGCGATTGATTGCGATTGCGGTGTCGGCTGGCGTGCTTGTGTCGGGGATGCTGCTTGCCTGGCTGCGTAGACGGCCATGGCATATTCGCAGACATGCGGCTTGGTGGCCGAAACGTGGCTAGCTGTTGCGTTGGCATGCTGAGGCGACATCCGTACGGTTGCGGACATGTGAATAATGTTGCCCCGTCGGACGTCGGGCTTATGTGAATTTCGGGTAGCGCAGATAGCTGAAAACGTTGTCATCACTTGGTTTCGAGGCTATTTCATACCCCCGAATCTCCCGCGCTTAGGGTGTACATATCCATTCCCTTTTCCTTTTATTGTTCAAAATTGGAGCGCCGGAAGTGTATCCGCGTCGGCTGGATGCGTGACTGGTGATGAAGATGTGAATCGTGCACATGCACACGGTGTGTAAGGGGAGGTAGCAGATGAGGCATACGCGAATACAACAGGCAAAGCCCGAGAGGAGCTTTGCTGAACGAATAGTCGCCGTCATCGTTGCGATCGCCATGCTCGGCGGCATGGGCTACGCCACCACTTCCGCCGCGATGGCGGATGATACCGAACAGACCACGGAGCAGCAGGCCGGCATCAGCCTGGGATTGCATGATTACGATCGTAATGCCATCAATAAGGGTCATGCGTTGAAATTCAAGAACGCTGGTCCAGAAGAGTATAACAAATATGTCGGTAATGACAATGGCGCATACACCGGTATTGTGAATAAAACCCTGACAAATGATGGCTATCCGACCATGGCGGCTGATAAGGAATCAGAATCATTGGACTATCTCTTTGGCGGGAAGCCTGATGATGAAGCCGTCACCAGCTACGAGCCGGATGGCGGACTGCTGACATTGGACAAGGATGGGTATTACGGTTTCGACGCCGATTTCCAGAAGGCTACATATGACACGGTGTCGAACAAGTTCACGCGGATCGACTGGACTTGTACGGACCAGGCTAGTACTCCTTGCTTCGCTCCATTTGGAGACGATAGTGAGAATAATAAATATTCTTTCGGCATGAATCTTGGCGCCGAGTTCTACATGCCGGAATACGGCAAGGTTAACAATCAGGACATGGTGTTCGACTTTACCGGCGACGATGATGTGTGGGTGTTCATCGATGATGTGCTGGTGCTTGATTTGGGTGGTATCCATCAGGCGTTGGATGGCAGCATCAATTTCGCCACCGGCAAGATCACCTATGACAGGACGCAGAGTCATGGAAACCATCCTGCCGGAACAATCGACCAGGCATTTGCCAATGCGGGAAAGCGATGGGATTCCACGCCGTATAAGACACATCATCTGAGTTTCTTCTATCTGGAACGCGGCGACGGCGGCTCCAACTGCAAGATCAAGTTCAATCTGCCGGTGAAGCCGTCCAAGGCCATCGATATCGAGAAGGAAGCCCTAGGCACCATCGACGCGGACAAACAGTTCCAATTCCAGCTGTTCGTCGACGATTCCCTAACCCCGTACCAGGGCGAATACAGCGTGTACAATGCGTACACCAATCAGGTCGTTCAATCCGATAAGTCGATCGGAGACAACGGTGTGATAACGCTGACCAAGGGTCAATTCGCCCGCGTGCAATCCGACAGTTTCACCGACGCTACCTCGTATAAGGTGCGGGAGTTGGACTCTAGCGGCTACACCGTGTCCGCGAACGGTTCCCCGATGACGCAGCAGGGCAGCAATGATAATGCATACGCCGAAACCGGCTTGTTCACCGTGGGCAAGACGAGTCATGTAACCATCGTGAATTCCAATGTGAAGCCGTCGAACAACAAAAGCATCGTGAAAACCGATGGCGGCGACGGTGATCAGTACACGCTGTATCTGACCGCATCCGGCGATAGCACCTCATCCACGGTCACCACTGCCACACCGGCCGACATTGTGCTGGTCATGGACAAGTCCGGCAGCATGAAGGGCGAACTCGACAGCAATGCGAAAAAAGCTGCCAACGCGCTCGCCAAGAAATTGCTGACTACCGAGAATTCAACGTTGTCGGATGATCAACAGGTACGTATGGCGGTAGTGACATTCAGCACTAACGCTTTTCTCAAGCAGACGTTCACCACGAACGCCTCGGAAATCAACAACGCCGTGAAGGGTAACCCCGACGGCGGCACCAACTGGGAGGCCGCGCTCCAGCAGGCAAACGATCTGAAAGGCCGCTCTGGTGTGAAGAAGCACATCATCTTCCTCTCGGATGTCAATCCGACATACCGTACGACCTCGTACAGCGGATGTTATTCGTATTCGTTTTGGGATGGGCGGACTGCTCATCCGGAATATACGACCCCGGAGTCCTGCCAAGCACAACGGTACATGTGGGGTGAAAATCCTGATGGTAGTTCCGATGGCGCGTACGGTGCAGGAAATAGCGATACATACGGTTTCAACTATGCTGCCGCCCTGGCTGAGGCTAACAAACGTGGCGATGCCGCACTCTATGTGGTGAAGACTTCCGCTGATGCGAATAAGATGACCGATCTCGCCACTGAAGCCAATGCAGTGAATGGCGAGGAATTTGACGGCACGAACGCTGAGAATCTGACGAAAGCATTCGACCAGATCTATTCCACCATTACCTCTTCCGCGAAGATCAAGGTCTTCTCCATCGCCGACACCTTGTCCCAGTGGGTGGATCCGGTCGAGTTCGCAGGTGTCGCCAACGGTGCCAACATCACGCAATATGTGACGGTGAAGAACGGCAGTACCAAGCTGACGAGCGGATATACGGCCATATACAGCGTCGACAGTTCCGGCAATCGCACCGTGACGGTGACGTTCAACGGTACTGACGGTACTGATGGCATCGTCGCAGAAAAGGCTGATGACATCGACGTTTCCTTCAAAGTCAAGCCAAGCGATGCCGCATATACCAACTATGCGAGCGGCAACAACTATCCGGATATGGGAGACGCGGATACCGGAAACGTATCCGCCGGGAAGCAAGGCTACTATTCCAACGTGGATGCAAAGCTGAACTATTGCGTGCTCACCGAGGTCAACAACGCGACATCCTGTGAAAGGACCGAAGCCGAATATCCGCATCCGGTGGTGCAGGTGAAGCTTGGCAAGATCAACATCACCAAGCAATGGAAGGGCAGCGGTGAGCATGCCAATTCCGTGACGGTGCAATTGCAACGCAAGGCGATTGGTGCGACTACTAATGCGGAGAACGTTGGTGATTCGATCACGCTGAACGCCGCCAACAATTGGAACACAACGGTCGATAATCTGGTGCCCGGCTACACGTATTCCGTGGTGGAAACCACCGGCGATGACCGATATGACGTCACCTACAAAGTCAACAATGCCGCGAATAACAATGCTGATTTGACCAAGCAGATGGTGTGGTCTTCCAATGCCGATGAGGGAACATTGACTGCGACCATCACCAACACGCTGAAGCCGGTATCACTGCAGCACCTAATCTCGGTGCAGAAGAATCTGACCGGTCGTGAGTGGAAGGATTCCGACCAGTTCGACTTCATGTTGGAGGCGGAAGGCAACGCCCCGTTGCCGACCCGCTGCAAGGATCAGCAGTCATGCACGGTCACGGTGAAGCGTGATTCGACCGACCATACCGAGTCCTTCGGTGATATCACCTACAACGCCGGTGACGCCGAATACACGTACTACGTGACGGAAAACCTGGGAAAAATCACTGCACTGCACTACTCACAGGCGAAGTACAAGGTCGTGGTGACCGTGAGCAAAAACGCTGCCGGCAAGTGGGGTTCTGCCGTGACGTCCGTGACCAAGGTGCTGGACGACAATGGCAAGACGGTTCCCGAATCGCAGAGCGTCAGTACGCAACCGGTCGCTTTCACCAACCACTACATCGCAGTGTCGGCGCTGCCGTTGACGGGCGGGATGACGGATCGTCAGTGGCTGTTCGTCGGCGGTGCGGTCGGCGGGCTTGCGGTGCTGCTCATCGGCGCTGCCGGTGTGTGGAACGG
>ERZ791926.1032-NODE-1032-length-16585-cov-4.477798_pt1 | contig 16585 bp, 10 predicted proteins | sample MGYA00510131_ERZ791926 | MGnify/ENA primary metagenome ERZ791926 (study PRJEB30046, sample SAMN00792052) | human gut metagenome | study: EMG produced TPA metagenomics assembly of the A metagenome-wide association study of gut microbiota in type 2...
CGCCGCGATGCCGAACACCGGCAGGAAAGTGGCGGCGAGATGGCCGAGCGTGCCGCAGACGCACGCGACGATCATGTACTTGCGCTGCGGCCCAACTTCCTTCAACAGGCGCGCAATAAGGCGAGACGTGGGCATTGTCTTCGCGTCCGATTCTGCCGAATCGGACATCCGAACGCCCGTTTTCGCACCCTGTGCGTCCGTTTCTGCAGAATCGGACATTCGAGACGTAGTTTCGGCACGCTGCGTGACCGATTCGGGAGAATCGGACAACTGAGCGGTGTTTTTAGTGAGTTGGTTGTCCGTTTCTGCAGAATCGGACACTTGGAGACCCATTTCCGCACGCTGCGTGACTGATTGTGCAGAATCGGACGCTTTAAGTGCGTGGGATGCAGAGGTGGAATGGGTTGCGTTATTGCGTAGACCTATGTTTTCCACGGTTTGTTGGGCGCGGAACAGTTTGGCGTACGTGCCGTTGGCACGCATGAGTTCGGCATGTGCGTCCTGCTCCGTCACGCGCCCGCGTTCGAACACCACCACATGGTCGGCATCGGCCGCATTCGCCATGCGATGCGTCACCATGATCACGGTTTTGCCCCGATCCGCAAGCGCCCGAATGGTTTGCAGAATCAGGGTTTCGCTTTCCACGTCGACACTGCTGGTGGCTTCGTCGAAAATGTAGACGGCAGATTCCCGCAGCAAAGCGCGCGCGATGGCGATGCGTTGCTTCTGCCCTCCCGACAGGTTGCTTGCGCCCTGTTCGATGGCCAGGTCAAGTTCTTGCGATTGCGCACGCACGAAATCGCTGATATGCGCCGCTTCCAGCGCTTGCCACAGTTCGTTTTCGGTGGCGTTCGGCTTGGCCATCAGTAGATTGTCACGCAACGTTCCTGCAAAAAGGTGGCTTTGCGCCGCCACTATGGCGATTTCCCTCGTAAGGGATTCGATGGAAAGATCGTTGATTTGGTACCGTTGCGTCGAGTTGTTTCCTGTGTTTCCGGATTGCAGCCACATACATCCTTCATATCCGGAAAGATTTCCGGAGAGCAGTTCGACGGCGGTAGATTTACCGGATCCGGAAGGACCGACGATGGCGGTCACCTGCCCGCGCCGCGCAGTGAAAGAGACGCCATGCAATGCGACGACCGAACCATCATCATCTTTCGACATGCCTGTTTTTCCAGCACCAACCACACCGGACTTTCCCCCGATTTGTCCAGTTTTTCCAGTTTCCATATCCGCCGTCACAGCCGTATCCGCAGCCACACTCACAGCCGCCGCAGCGTCCGTATTCACGTCCACATATCGGAACGACACGTCATCAAAGCACACGTCCACACCGTTATCGGAAGCGCCGAATTCCGGCATTTCCTGCATCCCATGCGCAGGAATCGGCGTATCAAGCAATGCGAAAATACGCTTGGTCGAAGTCATGCCGTTCATCGCAACATGGAAGAACGACCCCAATTGGCGCAGCGGAATGAAGAAATCCGCGGAAAGAAGCACTATCAGCAGCACGCCGGCAAGCGGCAATGCGGCACCACTCGCATACTGCCAGATCGATACGCCCACGCCGGCCGCGGCACCCCCGTATGCGACGACGTCCATGGCGGTGAGCGAGCGCAGCTGAATTTGCAGAACATTCATGGTCATTACGCGGAATTGTTCCGCTTGCTCGTCCATTTTCTTGGCGGCATGCGCATCCGCGTCAAAAGTTTTCAGCGTTTCAAGACCTTGTACATTGTCAAGAAACACAGATCCCATGTCGGTGTATTTTCCCCAATATTTTTTGAATACTCGGGCTGCGCGCATTGCGACCATGCCAACAATCAATACAATCAAAGGCGCGCATACAAGCAATGTAACAGCCGTCGGCATATTAATCGGCGCAACTATAAAAAATAATGTTACCGGTGCAAGAATCGCATAAAACAGTTGCGGTAGGAATAATTCGAAGAAGCTTTGGATTTGTTCGATGCCTTCACCGGCGGATTGCACCACGTCGGCAGTGCTGATATGTTGCGAATATGATGGTCCGATCGCAAGCATTTTATTAAAAAGCTGTTCACGTAACGCGAGTTTGACACGCTCAGCCGCTTCCGCGCCGAAATAGGCCGCTGCGCGCATCATCAGAAAACGCAGTACCGCACAGACCACGATCGCCAGTACGCATCCGACGTATGTTTCCGCACTGAATCCGCCGTAGCCAAAGCCGATGAACAGGCGGGAAATCAGGCCACTATCACCCATGGAGAACATGGGGTCGAACGCCGATTCCACCACGGCAAGCGCCGGCGAAAGCATGACCACCACCGTCACCACGAACACGACGTTGGACAGCAGTCCGACCCATTGGCAGAGCACTTTCGCCGCAACCAACCGCCCCACGCCGGGAGCGAGGGAAAACAGCCTCTTGTCAAACATAAACACCTTCCGTCCAATGAGCGCACTCGCGTTGCCAGCTCGCCTACGGCCCAAAGCGCAATCGCCATGCATCCAACAAACGAATCGCAACAGGCCAATACGGGAAAACCGGTGCGTGGCAAACCGTTTTCAGCCTATCCAAGGCAGCTCGCAATCGTCAAGGGCGCATTGCATACAGCGAACCGTCGCAATCGAATTGCCATAATCGACCTCAAATCAGCAACGTTGAAAAGAGAAAGGCTGGATGTTCGCCGTTGAGCAGGCAGCCCTCTGACGCAAGGGGTAAATTGCGTCACTCGTGAGTGTACTCGATAAAAAACGCTCGCACCACCATTTCTTCGCATTTCGCTGGTTTTACGGTCCTTTCGGGGATATATGGGAAGCATGGCGGTTCCCCCGCAACCGTTACGTCAAGCCTTTTTTCGAACGGATACAGCGCGACACCAAACACTTGATTTTTGACGGAATAGCACCATTTGTCAGTTCATACAAAGTTGATGAAATATTTCTTGTCGCTTCTCACAATGCAGACTTACGGCCCCGTAACTTAGAATGTGCAAGGTGCGCAAGGGGTAGGAAACGCGGACACACGGTTTGTGTCGCTCCCGCACGCATCACAAGCAGAAATACGCGGAAACAACGCAAAAACCGCGAGAAAGAGAACGCTTCATGCTCACCGAGTACACCACCCCGGGCGAATCCGTTGAGGTGCGCGACGACGAATCCATCTATTCCCTGCTTACTGGACGCATAGCGCGCACTGGCGAAGATACCGTGATCGCGGAACACAAAACCGCCCCCGGCCAATGGACGAAGGTCACTACCGGCGAATTCCACAATGCCGTGCTCGCCGCCGCAAAAGGCCTCATCGCATTCGGCATCAACAAGGGCGATGCCGTCACCATCTTCTCCACCACCCGCTACGAGTGGGGCGTGCTCGACTTCGCACTGGCCGCCATCGGCGCGGTGAACGTGCCGATCTACGACACTGATTCCGCGGCGCAGGCCGAGCGTATCCTCAACGATTCGGATGTGAAACTGGCCATCGCCGACAATCGCGAGCGCTTCGACCGTCTCGACTCCGTAATCGACCGCTGCCCGTCTCTCAAGCACATTCTGATGCTCGATTCCAACGCCATGGGCGCGTTGGAAGGCTTGGGCGTCACCGTGTCCGACGAGGAGCTGGAAGCGCGCATCGATTCGGTGCATGCAGACGATCTGGCCACCATCGTGTACACGTCCGGTTCGACGGGAGTTCCAAAGGGTGCCGAGCTTTCGCACCGCAATTTCATATCGATCACGCGCGCAGGCAGTCTGGCGTTGCATGAGATCGTTCTCGAAGATCATCCGCGACTGCTTCTCTTCCTGCCGCTCGCCCACTGTTTCGCACGGTTCATCCAGTACGCGTCGATTGCTTCCGACGACGGCGTGGTTGGTTATCTGCCGGACACAAAGACGCTGCTGCCCGATTTGCGTTCCTTCGAACCGACATATCTGCTGGGCGTACCACGAGTGTTCGAGAAGGTGTATAACGCGGCCTCCCGCAAGGCCGGCACGGGTTGGAAGGGACGCCTGTTCCTCAAGGCTGCCGAAGCCGCACGCGATTGGTCGCGCATGCAGCAGGCCGGCGAACGCCCGACCGCCAAGCAGATCGCGCAGCATCTTTCGTATGAGGCTTCCGTATACCGTACCGTGCGTAGCGCTCTCGGCCCGCGCATCCGCTACGTGGCATGCGGTGGTGCTCCTCTGGACGTGTCTCTGGCGCATTTCTTCAACGGTATCGGCCTGCCGATGATTCAGGGTTACGGTATGACGGAAACCGCTGCGCCGTTCGCCGCGACCCGCGTCACCGACAATGTGATCGGCACTGTCGGCCAACCGGCTCCGGGATCGTCTGTGCGCATTTCCGATGATGGCGAACTTCAGGTGAAGGGCCCGAACGTGTTCAGGGGCTACCACAACCTGCCTGAGAAGACGGCGGAAGCGTTCACCGAGGATGGGTGGCTGAAAACGGGTGATTTGGCGTCGATTGACGACGAGGGACGTATTACGATCACCGGCCGTAAGAAGGACATCATCATCACCGCCGGCGGCAAGAACGTTTCTCCGATTCCGATGGAGCAGGAGATTGTGAAATGTCCGATTGTGGAGCATGTGGTAGTTGTCGGCGACAATCGTCCGTTCATCGGTGCGCTGATCACGTTGGATCCGGAAGGATTGGAGGCTTGGCTGCCTTCCATTGGACTGTCTGCCGATACGCCGTTGGATCGCGTGGCTGCGACCGCCGCCGTTCACGACGAAATCCAGAAGTACATCGACAAGGCGAACGCGACCGTTTCCCGCGCCGAATCCGTACGTAAGTTCGTAGTGCTGGATACCCAGTTCACGCAGGAAAACAAGTGCCTGACCCCGTCGCTGAAAGTGGTGCGTCCGGCAGTGAACCGCGTGTTCGCACAGGTGATCGATCAGCAGCTGTACTCCGGCAAGCGCTGAATCGCATAATACATGAAAGCGTGGGGTACGAGAGAACGTTTGTATTCTCTCGTACCCCACGCTTTTGTTCTGTCTGTACAACTTTCAAGGAATGCAAACGAGCGCCGGTGATCGGAAGCGATCCGACCCGCCGGCGCTCATATGGCAGAGATTAGTGATGAATCCAGAATGTCTAACGACACTCCATCAGCCATTGTCAGTAAAGCGACAATCAGTGACGGTTCCGTCAGTGCATAACGCGTGCGGTAACGGTGCGACAGAAGGCGAAGGCGTACGAGGGTACGTCGAGTCTTCTGCCGTGCCGTTAACGCTCCGTTATGTCAGTGACGGTTGTTGAGGCGGTGGTACATTTCGGAGATCTCAAGGTCGCGCTCGAATTCTGCGGCCTTGGTGTTCGCGTCGATGGTGGCGAGTTCGACACCGGCGATGCGGGCGAAGTCTTCCCAAGCCTCGCGACCGACGGAGGTGGTCATGCAGGTGTGGTGGGAGGCGCCGGAACGCAGCCAGCACTCGGCGGAGGTCTTGAGGTCCGGCTGCGGCTTCCACAGGCCACGGGCGCACGGCAACTGCTTGAGCTCTCCGAGCGGCTCGACCACGTCGACCAGGTTCATGGTCAGGCGGAAACGTTCGCGCACGTCAGACATGGACACGACGACGGCGTCCTTCTTCGGGGCGACAGTGAAGACCAGGCGCACCGGATCGGCCTTGCCACCGATGCCGAGCGGGTGGATTTCCAGCTTCGGCTTGGCGATGGTGCCGACGGACGGGGAGACTTCGAGCATGTGGGAGCCCATGATCATCTCGTTACCCGGGGTGAAGTTGTAGGAATAGTCTTCCATGAGGGAAGCGCCACCTTCGAGGCCGTAGCCCATCACTGCGCCGATGCGCACGAGCACTGCGGTCTTCCAGTCGCCTTCGGCGGAGAAGCCGAAGCCGTACTCGGACGGGAAGCGCTGCGGGCCAACGCCCGGCAGCTGCGGGAGAGCACCCAAGTCTTCGAAGTTGTCAACGCCGGCGGTGCAGCCATTGGCGCGCATCATGTTGACCATGGCGGCTTCTTCCTTGGCCGCGATGAACAGGGAATCGTACTTGGCGTCGAGCAGAGCCGGATCAACGTCGTACTTAACCTTGTAGTCTTCGATGATGCTCTTGACCTGATCGTCCTTGACGGCTTCGTAGGCTGCGACGAGCTCGTTGACGGCCCAAGTGTTGATGGATGCGCCGAACACGCGCTCGGCTTCGGTCTTGTCGCCTTCGGTGACGGCCACGTTGCGCATGTTGTCGCCCCAACGCATGACCTTCATGTTGTTGGAAGCATCCCAGCCGGCGCAGGCGCGTGCCCAGGTGCCGATTTCTTCGGCAACGGCCGGATCGGTGTAGTGGCCGACCACGATCTTGCGGTTGATGCCCAGACGGGTCAGGATGTAACCGAACTCACGGTCGCCGTGTGCGGCCTGGTTCAGGTTCATGAAGTCCATGTCGATGGTTTCCCACGGGATTTCGAAGTGGTGCTGCGTGTTGAGCTGCAGCAGCGGCTTGGTGAGCACTTCGAGGCCGCGGATCCACATCTTGGCCGGGGAGAAGGTGTGGCACCAGGTGATCACGCCGATGACGTTCGGGTTGGCGGAGGCTTCGACCATGAAGGCCTTGACGCCGTCGGAGGACTTCAGGGTCGGCTTAAGCACCACCTTGACCGGAATCTTGCCGGTTGCGTTGAGCGCGTCGACGATTTCGCCGGACTGCTCGGCCACCTGACGCAGCGCTTCTTCGCCGTACAGATCCTGGGATCCGACGCCGAACCAGACTTCCTTGCCTTCAAACGGGTTTTCCATTGCCATGTGATTGTTCCTTTACTTCGTTGTTTATGGAGTTTTTAATTATTTATTGCGATTGCGAACTCGCGCTTCGCGTTGTTCTGTTGCGTAGCGCGAGTTCGTACGATTGTGAAATTATGTAGGATTACGGAATCGTAGGATTGCAGCTCAGTGCTGGCCGTAGACGTTGGTGTAACGATCGTTCAGCTTCGCGATATCCTCATCCGAAATCGGAATGATCTCACCCAACTGCCTCGCCGCCCACATCGTATGAGCGACCTCCTCCGTCATCGCCGCGGCCTTCACCGCCGACTCCGCGTCCTTGCCGACCGTGAACGGACCATGGTTCTGCATCAGCACAGCCGGGGACTTCGGATACTCCTTGAGCGTCTCGACCACGCCCTCGCCGATCGCCTCGGAACCGATCAGACGGAACGGCCCCACCGGAACCGGACCTCCGAACTCGTCGCCCATCATCGTCAGACCGCACGGAATGTTCTGGCCCGTCGCCGCCCACGCCGTCGCGTACGTCGAATGCGTGTGCACCACGCCGTACACGTCCGGCATGTGACGGTAGATGTACGCGTGCGAAGCAGTATCCGAGCTGGGCGACTCCGAGCCGTCCACCACGTTGCCGTCCAAGTCGCACACCACCATGCTCGACGGGGTCAGGTACTCGTAACGCAGGCCCGACGGCTTGATCACCATCAGATCCGCAGTGCGCAGACGCTGCGACACGTTGCCAGCCGTCCACACCACCAGGTTCCACTTGACCAGCTGCTCGTGCAAGGTCGCCACGACCTCACGCACCTGCTTGACCTCCGCACGCACCTCGGGACCATAATCAGCCAAAGTAGCCATAATCATTTCCTTTCAAATTGAAATAAGTTTTTAAAATATTTATTTACTTGGTTTCCAGCGGAATGCTTTCGATTGCAACATGCTCGATCGGCAGTCCCTTGCGGAAGCGATCGAAGAATTCCTCGAATCCTGCGACGTCGTTTTCGTCCGGATTTTCCGTGGTCGAAGCAGCATCGGCGAATACGCGAGCGTCAAGGAATTCGTCGAGCGGCTGATCGGCGTGCCACAGGTAGTCGGCGAGCACGGCCATGCCCCATGCGCCGCCTTCGGCAGCGGTGGACATCACCTTGATCGGCGTATCGAATGCGGCTGCGAGGATCTTCTGGGCAACCTTCGGGGTGGTGAAGATGCCACCGTGGCCGACGAGGGAGTCAACGGCAACACCTTCGTCTTTGGTCATCACGTCCATGCCGATCTTCACCGGGGAAAAGGCGCTGAACAGCTGGGCGCGCATGAAGTTGCCGAGGCTCATGCGGGCTTCCGGACCGCGCGCGAACAGCGGGCGGCCTTCGGGCAGTCCTGCGAGGAATTCGCCGGAGCGGAACGGGTAGTTGATGAGTCCGCCGCAGTTGGAGTCAACATCGTCCGCGATGGCGGCGCGGAACAGCGTGCCATACAGGGTGCCGGCGTCGACCGGAGTGCCGATTGCAGCTGCGAACTGTCCGAACAGACCAACCCATGCGTTGAGGTCGGAGGTGAAGTTGTTGGCGTGCCTGCGAGATCGCCTGCCGGAGTGGTGACGAGGTCCACTTCCGGGTGCAGGCGTTCCAGCTTGCGTTCGAGTACAACCATGGCGAAGATGGAGGTGCCGGCGGAAACGTTGCCGGTGCGCACGCGTACGGAGTTGGTGGCCACCATACCGGTGCCAGCATCGCCCTCCGGCGGGGCGAAGGTAATGCCCGGCTGCAGCGTGCCGGTCGGATCGAGCAGCTTGGCGCCCTCTTCGGTCAGCGTGCCCGCAGGAGTGCCTGCAACCAGCGGTTCCGGCAGCAGGTCGGCAAGCTTCCACGGCTGGGCTGCGACTTCCGGAATCGCATTGAACTTCTCAATGAATTCGGTTTCGTAGGTGTGCGTGGTAGGGTCGATCGGGAACATGCCGGATGCGTCGCCAACGCCGAGCACCTTCTTGCCGGTGAGCTTCCAGTGCACGTAGCCGGCGAGGGTGGTGAAGAAATCGACCTTGCCGATGTGCTCTTCGTTGTTGAGCACGGCCTGGTACAGGTGTGCGATAGACCAGCGTTCCGGAATGTTGTACTGGAACAGTTCGGAAAGCTTCTCATGTGCTTCGGAAGTGTTGGTGTTCTGCCAGGTGCGGAACGGCACCAGCAGTTCGCCATCTTTGCCGAAGGCGAGATAGCCGTGCATCATGGCGGAGAAGCCGATGCGTCCCACGCGGGTGAGCTTTTCGCCGTAAGCGTTTTCGACATCTTCGGCGAGCGCCGCGTATGCGGTCTGCAGCCCGGTCCAGATTTCTTCCTGCGAATAGCTCCACAGGCCGTCTTCCAAGTGGCTGGCCCAGCCGTAGTCGCCGGCTGCGATGGTGGTGTACGTGTCGTCGATGAGCACGGCCTTGATTCGGGTGGAGCCGAATTCGATGCCCAGACTCGTCTTGCCAGCGCGGATTTTCTCGGCGGTCAGCGCGATGCGATCGTCAAGTCCCTGCTCTTGCGCCATAGTTTCAAACTCCTTGCATCCGAGCGCCTCACAACCACATTGTCGACGGAATGTTAGCGCTCACTGTTAACGCTCACTATTCTAAACAGAAAGTGGCGACTATACAAGTTCGACGTGTCACGCAATCGTCAACGTACTACCGGCAGATCGTCAGCCGATTTTCTTGATATACCGGCATTACGAAATCCGGCAATCGCAGCACATGCGGCAAAAAGAGATACGAGAATCACAAGAAATACAAAAATCGCAGGAAATATTCAGCGACGGCTGGCGGTGCCCAAAGAAGTGCGGCCGATCACCTTCGCGGGAATCAGGCCGACGCCATGCTGCGACGAGGCGAACGAATTCTCATCGCCTTCCCCCAGCAAAAACAGCGTCTCACGCATGGCGGCAATGCCAAGCTGTTCAAAATCCGGGCGAACCGTGGCCAGCGGAGGGTACATGTTGTCCATGGCGGGCATGTCGTCGAAGCCGACCAAGCTCACATCCTGCGGAATACGCATGCCATGTTCATGCAGCGCACGAGCCACGCCAACCGCCTGGCTGTCGTTCGCACACACCATGCACGTCGGCAGATTTCCGCCGGTACGACCGATGTTTTCGAGAATATGGTTCATCTTGCCATACGCTTCGGTCGATTCCCAGGTTTCGCATTGCACGGTGACGGAACTCACCGCATTGGCCGCGCACAGCTTATTCCACGCCATCAAACGCGTGGCGGCGTCACGCCATTCCTTCGGACCTGCGAAATAAAGCGCGGAACGATGCCCATGCTCGGCCACCAAATGCATCACGTCGGCCATGGCCGACCATTGGTCCACTCCCACTACGGATACTCGGCGACGGTCGGCCGGTTTCATCAAGCGCAAACCATCCTGCACGCTGATGCTGCCGTGCGTGGAGGTGACGATGACGCGTGGCTGCGTGATCTGCGCACGGCAGGCGGCGGAAAACATAACATCCGTCGGCGTGAGGAAAATGAACGCGTCCACGTTCATCTCATCGAACGTTGAGCACAATTCGTCGAATTCCGTCTGCGAGCAGAGCGCCTCGTGCACCATGCTCACCGACATGAACAGGCCATGCTGCCTCGCCATCGCCTCAATCGAGGAAATCGCGGAAATCGGACCATAAAAGCGTTGCCCGCCCGCAACCAAGCCGATGGTGCGGGAGCGATGCGAAGCGAGGGCACGCGCGGAATTGCTGGGACGGTATCCAAGCGCGTCGATGGCTTTCTGCACTTTTTCGCGGGTGGCATCAGACACGTCGGGGGAATGATTGATGACGCGCGACACCGTTTGATGGCTGACACCAGCCATTTTCGCCACTTCGAACATCGAGGGGCGTTTGTTTGCCGCATTGCGCTTGCCTGCCATGCTCCGTCGCCTTCCGCACACTACCGTTGTTACTTTCGACTATTCTACACGCAACTTCGGTTAGCGCTAACAGACGCTATTTTTCAGCCATTTGAGCGAGTCGCGCAGCGAAATTCGGCCAGTCGGTACGCATGGCGGTCAACAGTTTACGATTGGGGACTTCCTCAATCGGCACCCATTCGATTTCCATGCTTTCGTCGTCGTTGGCCTTCGGCTCCACGCGGTGTCCCGGCTTTTCGAAAGCGAACACGGTGGTGTAGGCCCACGGTCCGTGGTCTTCGCAGTATGATCCGACCACGTCGATATCTTCCGGCGTGATGTTGGCTTCCTCGTACGATTCGCGCAGCGCACCCTCGATCGGGCTTTCACCGTCGGCGGTGGCACCTCCTGGAATGCCCCATGTGCCACCTTCCGCGCTCCACACCGCGCGATGTTGCATGACAACGTGCGTCACTTCGCCGGTCTGTTCGCTTCGGCGGGCCAGCAGCACGCCGGACGCGCCATTGGTGCCCCAATGCTTGCGACCGCAATCGCAATCAATCCAACCATCACCCGGCTGACGCACGTTTTCCTTGGGAGGAAGCGGCTTCGCGGCACCGGTTCGCGAATCGTGTTCGACGTTCGGTTCTTGATCGGCTCGCGTCACATTCCACAGATCGGTCCATTCCACGCCAAGCTCGGCGGCCAAACGGCGCGCCAGCGGAAGACTCAGGCCGATAATGCCGTGCGGATCGCCTTCGATGGAGTCGATGAACGCTCCACCGAAGCCCTCAAGCGTGAAGGAACCAGCCACTTCCAACGGTTCTCCGGTGGCGATGTACCGTTCGATATCGGTGTCGGAATACTCGCAGAAATGCAGCGTGGCCCTGCTCGCGCCTCGCGCGATACGCCCGGTGGCGAAGTCGATCAGGCAATGGCCCGTCCACAATTCACCGGTGGCGCCACGCATGGCACGCAGTCGTTCCCGAGCCACCTCAGCGCTATGCGGCTTGCCGTAACATTCGCCGTCAAGCAGGAACATGGAATCGCAGCCAAGAATCAGCGGACCGACTTTCGCACGGGTCAGGCTCGGCTTGCCATCAACGAAATCAGCAATCGATTCGGTGATCGTAGGAATGGTGACTCCCGAAAAATCGCGGGTCTTCACATCGGAGGCGGACTGCACTTCGTCCGCACGCAACGTAACACGATGATGTTCTAAAGATGCGGAATCCCCAGTATTTTCAGCATTATCCGAATGTTCGGAAGATTCGGCAACGGCTTTCAGCGGAAATCCGACCACACGATCGCCGTGCGCCGCCGCAGCGGTGGCGGCAACGTTCCGATACGCCTGATGTACGGCTTCGGCTTTGGCCGTAGCGAGAATCATCACCCGCTGTTCCACGCTCAGATCGCTTACGGCAACGCCCATGGCGGCCGCCTCACGTTCGAGCGCCGCCGGCTCGTCCACGTTCGATACGCGAATCGTGGGGCAAATGCCCGCCGAGAAAAGCACGTCACGGCGAGGCTTGGATTTGGAAGCGAGAATCAGCGGAATGGAGTTGTTCATGCGCGTTCCACCTGCACACCCTTGGTGTCGACGCCCAAATGCAGCACACGCCAATGACCGGAAGCGAGCTCTTCGGAAGCAAGCTGTCCCAGCTGTTCGCGAGCGTCGCCATGATGCAGCACGAGCACGCATGGGCCGGCGCCGGAAACCATGGAAGCGAAACCATGGGAACGCAGCTTTTCGATCAGCGTCCACGACGGTTCCATCAAAGGAGCGCGATACGGCTGATGCAGACGATCCTGCGTGGCGGCGAACAGCAACGCGTTGACGTCCTGACGCTGACCAGTCGCCAGCATCGCAGGATTCATGGCGGCCGGCAGCAGGCTCACGCGAGACACATTGTGCACGGCATCCTTGAACGCCAGCTGGCCCGGCAGCGCCTGGCGTGCCTTTTCGGTGGACAGCTCATAATCCGGCACGAACACGGCGGCGGTCAGATCGTCGGCAACGCGATAGTTGATGGTATGGAAGCCCTTATGCAGCGGTTCGCCGCCCGGAATCGGCACGGAACCGACACCTTCGGGGGTTTCCATGTCCCAAGACATGGTGAGCCCGCCGTACACGGCCGGAGCCACGTTGTCCGGATGGCCTTCGATGGCCGCAGCAAGCTCAAACACGGCATCACGGTTGAGTTCGTCGTCCTGCGCGAAGGCGGCCGCGGCTGCGATGCCCGCCACAATGGCCTCTGCGGAAGAGCCCATGCCTCGTGCCTGAGGAATGTTGTTGTGAGCCTGAAGAATGAAGCCCACACGGCCCAGACCAAAGGTCTGGCATGCGCGGCGGAACGTGGAAACCACCAAGTGGGTTTCGTCACGCGGGAGAGTATCGGCGCCTTCGCCTTCGATCATCACCTGAGCCGCAGTGTTCACCGGATCGGCGCTCAGCGTGAATTCAAGTTCGTCGTGGTAGTCCAGAGCAAGTCCGACCGTATCAAAGCCAGAACCAAGATTGGCGCTGGTAGCCGGAACACGCACACGCACTTTACGAGTAACTGGAGTCATATCTCGTCGTCCTTCGTCACATCTTCTTTACAAATGTAGCACCGTATACCCGAAAGGGTACAAGAGTCAAATTCAAGCCCATAATCGGCGGGCGATTGAGTAAACAATCGGCAAGCAATTGCCCAACACAGCAGCCGGAATATGAATAAAGAGACGGCCGCCCAATCGCAACGATTTGAGCAGCCGTCTCATAACTGTTAGTTGAGCACGCGAAGGATGGAAGGCTCGCCAACCACGCAGTCGAGTGCACACACGTCTTTCACGGTTTCACGCAGGGTAAGCTCGTCGGTCATGTGCGTGACAAGGCGCAGCTGCTGCAGTTCGCCGTCGTAGCCCGGATCCTTCAGCGTGGGCTTGAGATCCTGGTTCACACCATTGATGGACACGCCATGTTCGGCGAACTTGGCCGCAATGGCCGCAAGTACGCCCGGATTGTCGTGAATCACGAAACGCACCGCGAACTCGGCCTTGGAAGCCTCGATCGGAGCCTTCTTCAAATCCTTATACAACGGAATGGTCGGGCCGGTGCAGCCCTGTGCGATGTGACGTGCTTCAGTCACCACATCGCCGACCACTGCGGAAGCGGTCGGAGCGCCGCCAGCGCCACGACCGTAGAACATCAGATCGTCAGCCGCTTCGGCCTTCACGAACACCGCGTTAAAGGAACCATGCACGGAAGCCAGCGGATGCTCGTTGGAAATCAGCGCCGGATACACGCGGGCAGACACGCCGGCCTCGCCATTCTCCACCACGGCCAGCAGCTTGATGACCTTGTTTTCGGCGGTTGCGGCAGCAATATCGTCGGCGGTGATCTTGGTGATGCCCTCAACGGACACATCATCGATGGTCACGTTGGTGTGGAAGCCGAGCGTGGCCATGATGGCCGCCTTGTTGGCCGCATCGTAGCCTTCGATGTCCCCGGTCGGATCCGCTTCGGCGTATCCCTTGGCCTGAGCGTCCTTCAGCACGTCGTCGAAATCAAGACCCTTGGTGGTCATTTCGTCGAGAATGTAGTTCGTGGTGCCGTTGACGATGCCGAGCATGCTCGTCACCTTGTCTCCGACGAGGGATTCACGCAGTGGCTTGAGGAACGGAATAGCACCGCCCACGGAAGCCTCGAAGTAGATATCGACGCCCTTGGCTTCGGCGGCGGCATAGATTTCTGGACCATACTTGGCCAACAGCGCCTTGTTGGCGGTAACCACGGAAGCGCCGGATTCGATGGCCGCAAGCACGAACTTGCGGGCCACGCCGGTTCCACCGATCAGTTCGACCACAATGTCAGCATTGGTGGCCACGCTCATGGTGTCGGTGGTCACCACGGACTTGTCGATCCACGGGAACGGGTCGGTTTCCGACGGATCAAGGCAGGCGACGCCGGTCAGTTCGATCGGTCGTCCGATGCGTGCGGCGAGCTCATCCTTCTGCTCCACCAGCAGGCGTGCGGTCTGAGAGCCGACCGTGCCCGCGCCCAACAATCCAACGCGAATCGGCGCAACATCTTCCTGTACCAAGGCATCCTCCCTTGAATGTGAAGTATTGGTGTAACCCTGCCTATTGTACGGTCCCGATATGACGTAAGACCGCGAAATCATACGAAAATGGACGGTTTCCGAGCTTTGCCCCGAAAACCGCCCATACCGCATCCACGCTGCATCCGTAATTTGAGACGAATCGCCATGAACAATACGAAACACGAGCGAAACGCCACGAATCGCTATTCGCTCACATCCCAATCCAGCAGATCATCGACCGTCTGACGGCGAATCATCACATGCGCGTCTTGCTCGGATACGGCAACAACCGCAGGAATCAGCGCCTGATTGTAGTTGCTGGCCATCGTGCGACCGTATGCACCCGTAACAGGCACCGCCAGCACGTCACCACGCTGAATATCGGCAGGAAGACGCACCTCGTTGACGATGATATCGCCCGATTCGCAGTGCATGCCGACCACACGGCACAGCTTGGTTTCGCTGGAACCCTCACGATTGGCGATTCTCGCAGTGTAATCCGATCCATACAATGCCGGACGAATATTGTCGCTCATGCCGCCGTCGACAGACACGTACACGCGTTCCGTAACCGGATTGCCAGCCTTGTCTTTCGCGGTTCCGGCAAGCTGCACCGGCTTGACCGTGCCCACACGATACAGGGTGACGCCGGTCGGGGCGACCGTCCAACGGCCCGGCTCGAACGAGATGACCGGAGCGGGCATGCCGAGCGCACGGTTCACGGTGGTGACCGCATCGGCAAGGCGGGCAAGTTCCGTATCGAGATCCATGGAATCCTCGCCATCGGTGTAGGCCACGGAATAGCCGCCGCCCAAGTCGACCTCCGGCAGGGTGTATGCGTCGGTGGCGTAGAAGGTCTTGCGCAGCAGCATCATGCGCTTCGCGGCCTGGATAAAGGCGTCCGCATCGTGAATGTTCGACCCGATATGCGAATGCACGCCGACCAGTTCGAGCACGTCCTGATGGCGGTAGATCTCCTTCAATACGGCGAGCGCGGGGCCATCAGCCACCATGGTCATGGCTTCGGCGAGCTTGCGGTCGCCTTCGGAAACCTTCTCGTGGCTCATGTCGTACGGGTATTTGATGTCGTACTGCAGTTGGCGTTCTGCGCTTTCGCCCGGAGTGGCTTCGCTTTCGCCTAGGCGTGCGTTCGACCCTGCGGGGGTCACGTCAGCCAAATCGTCGAGCACGTTCAGCTTGCTTGCATCGGCACCAACCGGCAGCAAGGCGACACCGAACTTCTGGTCCTCATGCGCGGTAGACACGAATTCGTGGCCGCCCGCATGAATGCCGGACGTAACACGCAACATCACGCGAGCGCGCTTGCCGAGACGCTTGGCGATTTCGGCGATGCGGGCCGGCTCGTTCGGCTCGTCCACCACGATTTTGGCGAAGCCTTCGGTAATGGCGAGTTCGATTTCCGCATCGGACTTGTTGTTGCCGTGCAGCACGAGTCGCCGTCCGGGAACGCCCGCGGCGAGCGCGATGCGCATCTCGCCCATGGTGCAGGTGTCGATCAGCATGCCGGATTCGGTGACGATACGGCAGATTTCCTTGGAAAGCAGTGCTTTTCCGGCGAAGCTGACGTGGGTTACGGTGTTGTTGAACGCATTTGCCGCGGATTTGACGAATTTGGCGGCGCGGGCTCGCACGTCATCGGTGTCGATGACGTAGAGCGGCGAACCAAATTCGTTCAGCAGGCTTTCGGCAGTGCGGCCATGGAACGTGATTTCACCTTGCTCGTTCACGTTGGAGCCGGCCGGCCAGATGGGGGTGACTGCCATGGCGATCACATCCTGTCTGGGGCTGCAACGCCAAGCAGGTCAAGGCCTTCGGCGATAACCGTCTTAACGGCGTCATTGAGCTTCAAACGTGCGGCTGC
>ERZ791926.1041-NODE-1041-length-16417-cov-3.407224_pt1 | contig 16417 bp, 16 predicted proteins | sample MGYA00510131_ERZ791926 | MGnify/ENA primary metagenome ERZ791926 (study PRJEB30046, sample SAMN00792052) | human gut metagenome | study: EMG produced TPA metagenomics assembly of the A metagenome-wide association study of gut microbiota in type 2...
TTTTTAAAGTTTTGGAACCTTTTCAAGTTTGTGGCAAGGCAATTAAGACAACTTTTATATCTTATCACCCAAATAAATTCTTGTCAATAGGGTTTTTGAAAAAAATAAAGGAAGCACGTCTCTCAACCTACTTCCTTTATTTTTTAATTATTTAGCTTCAATCAAACCGTAGTTTCCGTCTTCTCGTTTATAGAGAACATTAGTTGTATGATCTTCACTATCTGTATAGATAAAGAAGTCATGACCCAACAACTCCATTTGAAGGATGGCTTCTTCAACATCCATTGGTTTCAACTCAATGTTTTTAGTTCTTACAACTTCAACAGCTGGTGCTTCTTCAACTTGTTCGTTATTAAAATCAGCTGAGAACACTTCTCCTGTTGGAACTTTTTCACGATGCTTACGTGCAATTTTTGTTTTATTTTTACGGATTTGTCTTTCAATCTTATCAACCACCAGGTCAATAGAACCATACATATCTTGCGAAACATCTTCTGCTCTTAGTGTTACAGAACCTGTTGGAATAGTAACCTCTACTTTAGCTGTCTTTTCGCGATAAACCTTAAGATTTACACGTGCATTCAATTCTTGGTCTTCGTTGAAGTATTTTTCAACTTTGCTAAGTTTACTTTCAACATAGTCACGAAGTGCTTCAGTTACTTCGATGTTTTCGCCACGGATACTATATTTAATCATAAAAGACCTCTTTCTCGCTTGTTAGCGTTTTCTTTATCTATATTATATCCTTTTCATGAAAATTTGCAAGGATTTTTATTATCTAGCTAGTGAAAAGGTCAAAACTTCTTTAATACCTATACCTTCTAATAGTTGAACCATCTGATATAAAGTAGATCCTGTTGTATAGATATCATCCACTATAATAATCTTATCTGGTACATCTATACCTTTCTTGAGACAGAAGGCATTATCTTGACTTAAACGCTCCTTGCGTGTTTTCGATGATTGCTTCTCAATATCTCTTTTCTCAAAGATATCCTGATAGGGAATTCCCTCTATCAATCCCTCAACTTGGTTAAATCCTCTTTCTGCCAAGCGTTCTTCCGATAATGGGACCGGCACTATGGTAAAACCTTTCGTCAAAAATGGTTTTAAGTTATTTTTTATATCTTGTTGAAATAATTTTCTAAGACAATAGTCTCCCATAAATTTATATCGGCTAAAATAATCTTTCATGTTTTCTTTATAGCGATAAATGGCAAGGTGCTTAGGAATATAGCCTTTTTTCATCCAAAGTTCACAATCAATACAGGTCTCTCTATGTAACTCCTTATTACAATTTTGACATCTTTCTTTTGAAAGTTTTTTAAACTGATTTTTACAAGATACGCAGGAGTACTCTTCTCTCTGGTTAAACGTAATCAGGTCTCTTAATTTTGGCACTGATTCAATCCAGTCATTACATAGTAGACACTTCATTGTTAAATCCTCCTTTTTTATTCATAACCTTTATTTCTTCTCGACAACGAAGCATAGATTTGGATAGTCCTTCATGAAAGAAATAAAGCTTTCCTGTCGGTCTATCTGGGGATCTTCCAACTCGACCTCCTATCTGAATAAGACTCGAACTAGTGTATAAGTGATGATTTGCCATGCAAACAAAAACATCTACTTGTGGAAAGGTCACACCACGTTCGAGGATAGTTGTTGTCACTAAGACGGATAGTTCTTTTTCTCGGAACTTCTCTACGACAGTTGAACGCTCCTCACTTTTTGAGGAAACAAAGGCCATTTTTTCGTCTGGAAGATATTTTTGCAGAATGCTAGTAAACTTTTCACCTATCGCTATATTTGGAAAAAAGATTAATAGAGGAAACTTTGATTTACGTTGCTTTTTAATCTGATAAACAAGAGGTCTTGGAAGCTTGCCTCTCATTAGAGATTTTTGTAGTCTTCCCTGCCAGCAGAATTTAGGAAGTACTAAAGGATTTCCATGGAAACGTCTGGCAAGGTGATGCTTTTCTAAAGATCCAAGTCGCACCTGCTCCTCTAAAGATAATGTAGAAGTTGCTGTTAAATAAATATAACGACCGGTTTCCTTCTTTGCCTGCTCCACAGCATGATTTAACATGACATTTCCTACAAAAGGGAATGCATCAACTTCATCAACGATAACTAGGTCAAAGTTCTGGTAAAACTTTAGTAGTTGATGGGTGGTAGCTATTACAATCGGACTACCATCATATGGTTCACTCTCAGCATGAAGCAGAGAAATACTACAAGTAAAATCCCTCTGCATACGTAGAAACAACTCTCGACAAACATCAACCCGAGGACTTGCGATAGCTACACGACCTTTATTTTCAAGAACATAGGCAACGATTTTATAAATCATCTCGGTCTTACCAGCACCAGTCACAGCGTGTACGAGGCTGTCTTTCTGTTTTTGATATGTTTCTAAAAGCTTCTCTGAGACCTCAGCTTGATAGGGAGTCAGTGCTCCTAACCACTTCAAAACAGGAAACTCAATTTCTGATGTTTTTGAAAGAAAATAATAAAGTTCTTTCCCTTCTTGATTTCTACCAAAGACAATACATGCTCTGCAATAATACTGACCTTCCGGTAATTGCCAATCTTCCTCTATCTGACTGTAACATCTTTTACATCTAAGTTGTTTATCGACCTTTATCATGCTTTCTAATGTCAAAGCCTCTGAGTGATAGTCCACTAGCAACTGTTCTTTCGTAAATAGTCGTCCATAATATTCTTTAGGTACCATATCTTTCTATTCGAAAATATGTTTGAATTCATCTTTTTATGATAAAATTTTTTTATGGATTACAAAACTATTGCCAACGATGGAATCGTTGAAGAAGAAATAAAAAAATCTCGTTTTATTTGTCACTTGAAACGTATTAGTAGTGAAGAGGAAGGAAGAGAGTACATCGCTCAGATAAAGAAAGAGCATCACAAGGCCAATCACTCTTGCTCTGCAATGATTGTTGGAGATGATGGTCAAATTAAACGTTCGAGTGATGATGGCGAACCTTCTGGAACAGCCGGAGTGCCTATGCTGACTGTTCTAGAAAAACAAGGACTTACTAATGTCGTAGCTGTTGTGATTCGTTATTTTGGAGGAATCAAACTTGGGGCAGGTGGTCTTATCCGCGCTTACTCTGGTAGCGTTGCCCATGCTATTGAAGAAATTGGTCGAGTGGAAGTCAAGGAATTAACAGGACTAACCGTAGAGTTAACCTACTCTCAGTACCAAGTCTTCTCCAACTTCCTTGAAAAAGAAGGACTCCAAGAATTTGATACAACTTTCTTATCAGATGTTTCTACTACTTTATTTGTCGAAGAGTCTGAGATTAAAAGACTCGGTCAGGAACTAACCGAATTCTATCAAGGGAAAGTCACTTATGAAAAATCTGGAAAGAAAATCGTTGAAATTCCTATCTGATAGTCAAACGTTATCACAGTGATAAAGAAGATGTATTTTACAAGTTGAGCCTACCGTCGTATACTTAAAACCATCAATCAAAGATTAAGAGGATTTTAAATATGACAATTTACAACTCAATCACTGAACTTGTTGGAAAAACACCTGTTATTAAACTTAACTCTATTGTTCCAGAAGGATCAGCAGATGTTTACGTTAAACTCGAAGCCTTTAACCCTGGTTCTTCAGTAAAAGACCGTATTGCTCTTCGTATGATTGAAGATGCTGAAAAAGCTGGTACTATTAAACCTGGTGATACCATTGTTGAACCAACTTCAGGTAACACTGGTATTGGTCTCGCTTGGGTTGGTGCTGCTAAAGGCTATAAAGTTGTTATCGTAATGCCTGACACAATGAGTGTTGAACGTCGTAAAATCATCCAAGCTTATGGAGCTGAACTTGTATTGACTCCTGGTAGCGAAGGAATGAAAGGTGCGATTGCTAAAGCTAAAGAAGTTGCTGCTGAACGCAACGGTTGGGTACCACTTCAATTTGCCAACCCATCAAACCCAGCTGTCCACGCGGCTACAACTGGTCAAGAGATTCTTGAAGATTTTGGTGCAGAAGGTTTGGATGCTTTTGTTGCTGGTATCGGTACTGGTGGTACTATTTCAGGTGTTTCAAAAACCCTTAAGGCTGCTAATCCAAATATCAAGGTTTACGGTATTGAAGCTGACGAATCTGCTGTCTTGAATGGTGATAAACCAGGACCACACAAAATCCAAGGTATCTCAACTGGTTTCATTCCTGACACATTGGATACAAAATCATATGACAGTGTTGTGCGTATTCCTTCTGATGAAGCTATCGCAACATCACGTACATTGGGTAGCCAAGAAGGTTTCCTAGCTGGTATCTCATCAGGTGCTGCTATTGCTGCCGCCCTTAAGATTGCTGCTGAACTTGGTGAAGGTAAGAAAGTCTTGACACTCTTGCCTGACAATGGTGAACGCTACCTCTCTACAACACTTTATGATTTTCAAGACTAATAAAAAAGAAGCTGGAACATATGTTCTAGCCTCTTTTTTATTGTATAAAGTTCAAGCCTGTAGTTCATTAATTACTAGAAAAAGCAAGGATTATAATCTCATTTCCACTGAACTGTTCCTACAAACTTTCTATTTTTTAGGATAACTGAAGTCTAAAGAATTTGTTTTATCTTCTTTATTAGTCTAACTCTTTTGCTTCTGTCTCTGCAATTTCAGTAACTGTGAATCCTGCTTCTACAAAAACTTTCTTGAGTTGTTCAATTCCAATCTCTCCTTCAACTTGGAGTTCGACACGAAGTACGGTGTCATTTTTAGGTGCAACAATTGTACGTTCGATGTTGAGATTCTCACTAGCGATAAGGTTCGCAATTTTTTCCAAAACACGTGGAGTATCTGGAACTTCCAACCCAATACGAATTCCAGCTTGACCATAACCAGAAATTTCCAAGAAAGCACGAAAGACATCTTTATCTGTGATAATTCCTGAAATTTGGTCATTGTCCACAACCGGAAGAACTCCAACCTTATTTTGAAGCATGATATAGATTGCATCCTCAAGGCTAGCATATTTGGAAACAGTGAGGACATTCTTAATCATGATATCTCCTACTTTTGTCTTATTAAGGAGATAGTTCATTTCATAAATTGACAAGCTTGTTGCTTTTGATGGTGAAGCCTCTGCCATTGTACCTTCTGTAATAAGCCCAACAAGTTTATCGTGTTCAATTACCGGCAAACGGCGCAATTCTTTATCACGCATAATATCTGCAGCTGCTGCAACTGTTGTTTCTGGTGAGACATAAACCACACGTTTCGTCATAAAATCTTTTACTGCCATGTTTCATTTTCCTCCGAATGATTTCTTACTTGTATTATACCACACTAATTGTAACCGATTGCAATATTTTACTGAAAAATTCGTATTTTACAATCAGTATGAGACGATAGAAAAACGCCCTCGGGCGCTTTTTCTTATCCTCCAAGATAGGCTTTACGAACTTCATCTGATGCAAGAAGTTCTTCACCAGTACCTGAAAGAACCACTTTACCAGTTTCAAGAACGTAACCACGGTCTGCAATTGACAAAGCCTTATTGGCATTTTGCTCGATCAAAAGAACTGTAGTTCCTTGTGCCTTAATATCTTCGATAATATCAAAAATTTCCTGAATAAAGATTGGAGCAAGTCCCATTGAAGGCTCATCCAAAAGCAAAAGTTTTGGACGACTCATAAGGGCACGGCCCATTGCAAGCATTTGTTGTTCACCACCAGAAAGTGTCGCTGCATCCTGATTCTTACGTTCTTCTAGGCGTGGGAAACGTTGGAAGACTTTTTTCAAGAGAGCTGCGTTCTCTTCTTTATTTGTATGAAGGAAAGCTCCCATTTCAAGATTTTCCATTACGGTTAATCCTGCAAATACATGACGTCCCTCAGGTACTTGAGCTAAACCTTCAGCAACAATCTTACGTGCAGGTGTTTTGTGGATCTCATTTCCGAGATAAGAAATGGTTCCCTCAGTTGGACGAACAAGACCTGAGATTGTACGGAGAATTGATGTTTTACCTGCACCGTTAGCACCGATAAGAGTTACAACTTCACCTTCATTAACTTCAAAGCTAACATTTTTAACAGCTTCAATAGATCCATATTTAATTGAGAGATTTTCAACTTTCAACATAGCCATTATGCTTCACCTCCCAAGTAAGCTTCAATAACGCGTTTGTTATTCTTAATTTCATCAGGTGTTCCTTCTGCAATCAAGCGTCCGTATTCCAAAACATAGATACGCTCAGTAACATCCATGACCAAACTCATATCATGTTCAATCAAGATGATTGTAATACCAAAGTCTTTTTGAATTTGACGAATATGAGCAGTCAATTCAGCTGTTTCTTGTGGATTCATACCCGCAGCTGGTTCATCAAGGAAAAGAATTTTTGGTTCTGTTGCAAGTGCACGAACAATTTCCAAATGACGTTGTTGCCCATAAGCTAAGTTTTTCGCAAGCGTATCTGCCTCACCATCCAAGTTGAAGATAGCCAAGAGTTCCATAGCTTTTGCTTTTAACTCTTCTTCACTTGAGTAGTACTTAGGCAAACGCAAAAGAGATGCAAAGAAATTTGAAGGTTGCTTATTTGACAAACCAACAAGAACATTTTCAAGCACAGTCATGTCTTTGAAAAGACGGATATTTTGGAATGTACGTGACAAACCGAGTGAAGCGATTTTATAAGGTGCTTTACCGTTTAGGACTGTACCATCAAGTGTAATCGTTCCTTCACTTGGCTCATAGACACCTGTCAAAAGGTTGAACAAGGTTGTTTTACCAGCACCATTTGGTCCGATAAGCCCAACCAACTCACCTTCATTGAGTTCCATTGAAACATCACCAACGGCAGTCAAACCACCGAAGTTTTTAGTTAGATTTTTAACTTCAAGAAGTGCCATTATTATTTGCCCTCCTTAGATTTATTGAAGAATTTTGAGAGATAGAGTTCTTTTGTTCCAAGAAGTCCACCTGGACGGAAGAGCATTACAAGAATCAAAGCCAAGGCGTAAATAATCATACGAAGGTTTGAAACGTTTTGGAGGAACATGTTGATAATACCAAGAACAACAGCAGCAATAATAGTACCTGTGATAGATCCAAGACCACCAAGAACGGCAATGATAAGGTAATCAATTGATTTCATGATAGTGAAATCTTTTGGCACAACTGTACCGATGTAGCTGACATAAAGTGAACCAGCAATCGCTGAAATCATGGCACCAATAACAAAGATAAGAACCTTCATTTTTGTGACATTAACACCCATTGACTCAGCAGCAATTTCATCTTCACGAAGAGTGATTGCTTGACGTCCAGTTGCTGAACGCAAGAAGTTAAGTACCAAAATTGTAATGATTACCACAAAGAAATAAATTACAGGCCAACTTGTATAAGGAAGGATACCTGTCAAACCAGCAGCACCATTAGTCAATTCACCACCATTAACGATAATGATACGGATGATTTCAGCCATACCAAGAGTTGCAATGGCAAGGTAGTCCCCTTTCAAACGAAGGGTAGGTAGACCAAAGATAAGGGCAACAATAGCTGCGATGATGACACCGACAACCATTGAGAGGTAGAAACCGTCATATGTTGGCATCATACCAGTAATGATAGCTGATGAATAGGCACCAATTGCCATGAAACCAGCTTGTCCAAGTGTAAATTGCCCTGAGAAACCAAGAACCAGATTAGTACCAAGTCCCATAAGGATTGAGATCCCAATTCCCATTAAGATTTGGATGTAGTAAAGGTTCATGATACCTGAAAGTTCAAGACCTTTCAAGATAAGGAAGAGCCCAATGATAAGACCAAACCAAATAAGGTTTACTTTTAGATTTTTCTTCATGTCTTACACCTTCTCTTTCACATTTTTACCGAGGATACCCGCTGGGCGAACCAAAAGGATAACGATCAAGACACCATAAACGATGGCATCACGGTAACTTGACAAACCAATTGCAGTTGATAATGTCTCCAAAATACCGATAACAAATCCACCAAGTGCTGCACCAGGGATAATACCGATACCACCAAGAACGGCAGCAACAAAGGCTTTAATACCTGGTGTCATACCCATAAGAGGTTCGATAGAGTTATAGTAAAGACCAATAAGGACACCCGCTGCCCCTGCTAGTGATGATCCAAGAGCAAAAGTGAAGCTGATAGTGTTATTAACATTAATACCCATCAATTCAGCTGCATCACTGTCTACAGATACGGCACGCATAGCTTTACCCATCTTAGTCTTTTTAATAATCAATTGAAGAGCAACCATAAGGACAAGGGCAACTACCAAGATAAGCAATTGCACATTTGTTACAGAGATTGATCCAAGATGATAAGTCTTAATTGCAATCTTTTGAGGGAATGAACGTGTATCTGCACCTACAAAGAGAACCATGATGTACTCAAGGAAGAATGAGACACCGATAGCCGTAATCAAGGCAGAAATACGTGTCGAATTACGGAGTGGGCGATAAGCCAAGAACTCAATGACAACCCCTAAAATCGCACAGACAAGCATAGCAAAGACAAGGGCAACCCAGAAATTCATTCCAAGGCTATTAATCGCATAGTAACCAACGAAGGCACCCATCATATAGATGTCTCCATGGGCAAAGTTAATCAATTTGATAATCCCATAAACCATGGTATATCCAAGGGCAAGTAAGGCATAGATACTACCCAAGATGATACCATTGACTAGTTGTTGGGGAAGTTGTTCAAAAAACATATTTAACCAAACTTTCTAGTTCATTTTTAGTATAGATAACAGATTATTTTTCAATTTCAACGGCTTCCGCTGAAACCTCTTCACCATTATCTCTTTTAACCATAAGAGCTGCTTTAATAGGGTTATGATCCTTATCAATCGTCATTTTACCTGTAACCCCGACAAAGTTTTTCAAATGTGCTAAGTTATCAGCAATATCAACTGATGTTTTCGCATCTTTTGATGCTTCTGCAATCATATAAACAGAATCGTAAGCTAGAGCAGCAAACATATTTGGGTCAGTGTTGTAAGCTTTCTTATATGCTTCGATGAATCCTGATGCCTTGTCAGAAAGGGCAACATTTGTTGAATATCCTGATACATAGTAGACGTTTGAAGCATTCTTTTTACCTGCAAGCTCAGTAAATTTCGCATCACTGAATCCATCAGGTCCAAGGATTGGTTTATCAATTCCAAGGTCACGTGCTTGTTTTGTAATAATACCAGTCTCAGTATAGTAACCAGGCATTACAATAGCATCATAATCAAGGTCTTTAAATTTAGTCAAGGCTGATTGATAGTCCTTGTCCCCTGAAGCAAAGGTAGCTTCAGTAACGATTTGACCTTTATATTCACGCTTGAATTCATCCGCAATACCTTTGGCATAATCTGAAGCATTATCATAGTAGAGAACTACTTTCTTAGCATTCAAATTATTGTAAGAATAAGCTGCCAAAACTTTACCTTGGTAACTATCCTTGAAGGTTGTACGGAAAACGAATTTCTTCGTACCATTAGCATCTACCGTAAGGTCATCCTGCGTACCTGAAGGTGTCAGCAAAGGAACCCCTGTTTTTTGTGATACGAGGCTAGCCGCAGCAACAGCACCTGATGTCGCTGGACCAACGATAGCATTTACATTATTCTGAATAGCCAAGTTCGTTGAAGATGTTGAAGCTTCAGCATTTTCAGATTTATTATCTTTTGTGACAAGCTCAAGCTTTTTGCCATCGACGCCACCAGCTTTGTTAATTTCGTCAACAGCCAACTTAATACCATTCTGCTCCGCCTTACCATAGGCTGCAACGGCACCTGTCAACTCCATGTTAACACCAATTTTGATTGTATCGCCAATCTTAGTACCATTGGCATTAGCAGTCACATCTGGTGACTTGCCACAGGCAACCAAGAAAACGGAAGCAAAAAAGGCTAACACAATAAGTGTGATCTTTTTAGACATAAGATTTCTCCTTAATATTTTCTTAAAAAAGTCCATCTTATAGCTTACAGAATTATCAGACAATTGTCAACTACACAAAACTAAGCTTTAGCGACAGTAATCGTTTCCATTACTTTAAGAATAACTCTTTAAAAAGAAAAAAACTTTTCTCTCATTAAAGAGAAAAGTTCTTAAACGGTTCAGGGACTGAGGTGTCGTAACGTTCCAGACTACCTACAAAGTCCATATCAATATCAGAATAGTAGGAAGGCAGAACTTTTTTCACTGCTTTCATTCCATCGAGCTCTTTCAAAATATCCTCGACCTTGTCCTCATCTACATAAAGGTGCACATAACGCATCTTATAAGAATGGTAGACAACATCTCCAAACTTGGCAATTTTACGTAAGTCTCTATTGTAATATAAATAAACAATAATGCCTTGACGCTTAATCATGACTCATCTTCTCCTTTATGTTCGTGTCTCCCTTTTTATGATGTGGTTTATGAGGGGCAAGAGGTAGTCCAGTATCAATAAAAATCTGGTCTGAAACGGCTTGGGCAATCTCCTCACCAAGATTGGCTAAAATAGTCTGTAAATCGAACTCTGCCTGACGATAGCCAATAACCACCTCGTTTAAATCAATTTGGCGCTTCATTCGCAAAACCTGACGTTTCAACTCTCTCACATCTGGTCTAAAAGCCTCATACGCCTTAGCAGCATCATAGCTATCCTTTAATTCTTGAAATGCAAAGAGTTGCTCTTGAAGTTCTCTGTCATTTTCGAATTTCTGGCGTTTCAAACGATAATTCTCTACCTCAGGTAGCTTTAGAAAATACGAAACAAGACACTCTATAGCTTGATCAATCACAAGCAACTCCTCATTGATTATTAACATGTTTTCTATTATAACACAAAAAGCCAGATGAAACGGTCCTTATACAACCGATTTGCATCTGACTTTTGTTTAAGACAAGCTCAGTTTATTTTAATTGGTTATTAGCCATGATTTCATCGATGAAACCATATTCAAGCGTTTCTTGAGCACTCATCCAATTGTCACGTTCAGCGTCTACATGAACTTTTTCAATTGGTTGTCCAGAATTATCTGCCAAGATTTGCTCCAAATTATTACGTGTCTTGAGCAAGTGTTCAGCTGCGATAGCCATGTCTGTTTGTTGCGTACCGCCACCAGTACCGCCCATTGGTTGGTGAATCATGTACTCTGCATTTGGCAACATGAAACGTTTACCTTTGGTACCGCTGGAAGCGATAACTGTTCCCATAGATGCTGCCATCCCCATAACGATAGTCTGAACATCAGACTTGATGAAGTTCATTGTATCAACAATGGCAAGACCAGCCGAAACGGATCCACCTGGTGTATTAACATAAAGATAGATATCTTTTGTATTGTCTTGAGCATCCAAAAACAAGAGTTGGGCAATAATTGAGTTTGCCATATTATCTTCAACAGGACCTGTTAACATGATGATACGATCCTTGAGCAAACGTGAGTAAATATCATAAGAACGCTCACCGCGTGATGTTTGTTCAATTACTACAGGAATCATATGAATCCTCCTTTTAATATTGTCTTGATGCTATTATATGATTTTAGTCAAATTAGGTCAAATAAAAAACATCATTCTTAGCACTCTTTTGGAAAGAGTGCTAACCCCCCCTAAAATAATTTCACTTTAAACTTATTAATCTAGTAAAAAAAGGGAAATTTTCCCTTTTCAACTTATTTTGTACCAAAGAGACGGTCACCTGCATCTCCAAGACCTGGAACAATATAACCGTTTTCATTAAGTTTCTCATCCAAAGATGCTGTGTAGATATCGATATCTGGGTGAGCATCTTGCAATTTTTTGACACCTTCTGGTGCTGCAACCAAGCAAACAAACTTGATATTAGCAGCGCCACGTTTTTTAAGTGAGTCTACTGCCAAGATTGCTGAACCACCAGTCGCAAGCATTGGGTCTACTACAAAGATCTGACGTTGATCAATGTCTTCTGGTAATTTAACCAAGTACTCAACCGGCTCAAGAGTTTCCTCATCACGATACATACCAATATGACCAACTTTAGCTGCTGGTACAAGGCTAAGAAAACCATCGACCATACCAATACCCGCACGAAGGATTGGAACAATCGCTAATTTCTTACCAGAAAGTTGTTTTTGTACTGTTTTGGTAATTGGTGTTTGAATTTCAACCTCTTCGAGAGGAAGGTCACGAGATACTTCGTAACCCATAAGCATAGCAATTTCATTAACTAGCTCACGGAAGTCCTTAGTAGAAGTATCCTCACGACGGAGGATTGAAAGTTTATGTTGAATCAGTGGATGTGAAATAACTTGAAATTTACCCATAATAGTTTCTTCCTTTGCTTTATACTCACTCCATTATATCAAAAAGGCAAAAAAAACGCTTGCTTTTCTGCAAACGTTTTTGAAAAGGATTATTTTTTAGGTAAATGAATCTTTCCTGTGACCAAACCATAGCCAAGAAGAGCTAGACTAGCAATTGCTGCAAAGATAGTCGCCAAGATTGAAAGAATGTTGCTGTTTGAACCTTCTGAATCACTTGGTGTCTTAGGAGTCGTAGCAAGTTTGGCAGCAACTTTAGTATTGTTGCCTTTACTTGACTCATCAGACTTAGTTACTTCATTAGCTTTATCAACTCCGTGAGACTGAACTTTTTCTTCAGACTTAACTGGTTTTGGAGCTTCTGTTTCAGTCACAGACTCTTCTTTAACAGTATTCGTTGGAACAGTTGGTCCAGTTGCTACAATAGTCTTTGGTACTGGTGTCGCAATCTCTGCGACTTGAGCTACTGGACGACGATCACCCACAGAATCTCCTGTCGAAGGTTTCACAGGGACCGCTACATGATGATCATTTGAAGAATTGTTATCATTAGAGTGGTCTCCATAATATGGGAAAGGAGTACGAGCTGGAGAATCCGGATTCGTTGGATTTGTTGGTTTATCTTCTTTATCAGCTGATGGTTGATTATTGTCCGCTGGTTTAGAAGTGCCTGGTTTATTAGTCTTATCATCAACAGAATGGTTACCTTCTGTTGGACTTACTGGTGTTTCTGGCTTATCTGCCTTCTTGTCTTTACCATCTTTAACAGTTACAGTCAAGACACCGTGAGCTTCAGAAACGCCTGTTGAACCATCAACTGTAGGATAAGTATGTGGTTTAAGACCATAACCCGATACCGCATAATAATCTACATTAAAGTCCTCGTTTGGCAATTTAGCACTGTTTTGATCGCCTACGTGTACCAAGCTTTCACTAGATTTATCCCAAATCCAGTCACCTTGATTCGTCATCTTAGGAAGAACTTCTGTAGTATCATCTGCATTCATCTTGATAAGGAAGCTTGGAGCCCATGTTGATTTATTCTCAGCACCGGCAATTCCACCACGGTTAGTCATGTAAGAAGTTACCAAAAGAGTATCTGATGAGCCTTCAACAGGAACCGCATAGTAAGAATAGGTAGATGTACGCCAGTCAGCTGGTACAGAGGCTGTCAAGACCACACCTGAGCCATTAAGTGGACGATATTTTCCTCGGAGGCTGTCTGATACGAATCCAAGCATGACAACGTCATCACCGACAGCTTCACGCGCTGCTACAGTACCTTCAGCATCCGTAGATTTGTTGATACGTGAAGCAGTGAAGAGGTAATACTTGCCACCCATCTTAACAACACTTGGACGTTCTACTTCATCAGTAACCATGTGGCTAGTGACAAGCGGTGTGTAAAGTTCAGCTACAGATGGATTTTTCTCATTATCATCAAGTTTCAAGATACCGATAGAACCATTTGCCCATGATGCAAGGTTGTAAAGGTGTTTATTATTAACAATATTGAGGAATGACTTAAGGTTAAAGGCGTCATCTCCTCCATAGTTTGACCATTTGTAAATTTGTTTTTCGCCTTGGTAGTTTTCGTCACCTGTATTTGATTCAAAAATAAGGTAACGGCTACCGTTATCTTCAATGATGTGTGGGTCACGAAGACAGTAGTTATCCGTACGGTCTGGATTACCATCATGGTTATGGTCATCATCAAAAGTACTCATAAATTTAGGATAGCTTTGATAGTGATAATTATCTCCACCAAAGAGAATGTGGTCATTTTCAACTGACTTGATAACAACTTCGTCGTTTTCAACAGCCAAGTTAAGTGTAGCACTAGCCAATTGTTGCCAGTTTAATTTACCACCACTAGTATCATTCTTAGTGTAATAAAGTTGGATACTACCATCAGAGTTAACAGTCGCTGAACCTGACCATTGTTGGTCATCTTCAAGGGCATTGTAACCAAAGATTGGACCCGCATTTTTCCAATGAGTAAAGTCATTATCCCCATATTTTCTATAGAGCAAGTAAATGTGGTTTGAATTTTTATTTGGTGCACCGGCCATTGAGATAACCAACTGGTAACCATTCCAGTTGCTAACTACACCTGACTTAGCATCTTGGACTGGCCAAGAATCCCAAACGTCGATTTCTTCTTTTTTCATCGTTTGGGCATCAACAGTGTTGAAGGCAGGCATATTGATGATTGTATCTGCTTTAAAGTAAGGAACTGCCAATTTGCTGTCTTGCTTCAAGAAGCTAGCAACGATATCTTTCAAGTTACGGTAAGTCAAGCTAGTACCTGTACCCTTGATAGCATCATCACTAAAGTCAACTTTATTAAGTGCTTTAATTTCTTCCTCAGTCAAGGCAACGATTTGATCTGAGGTCATATTCTCTTCAACAATAGACTTGATACGACCATTAAGTTTACTAAGGTTGGCATTAGCCGCGCTGTTTTCAGAAACTTTAAGGTCTACTTCAGTGTGTGTATCAGCTGCTTCTGAGCTTGCTGTTGAAGTTGGTGCTTCTACTGCAGCCTCTGATGTATGAGCCGGAGCAGAAACTGCAGCAACAGTCGCTGAAGGTGTTGTTGCATCTGATGAAGATGTCACTACTGTGCTAGACGCCTTTTCTTCAACTACTGATGGAGTTGTGTTGCTTGGTTGTGTCTCTGTAACTGGTTTAGTTGCAACCTCTGAATGTGCAACTGAAGATTCAACTGCTTCTGAAGTTGCCACACTTGTTGCTGTTTCACTGGCTACCGTTAGAGATGCTGTGCTTGTTTCTGGTGTTGCTGTCGCAGTAGCTACCGCTGGTGCTGTTTCTGTAACTTGATCAGCTTTTACCTGAGTGGCACCCAAAAACGCCAAGGTACCAACGAGTGCTGATGTTGCCCCTACTGTGGCTACCTTACGGATGCTATAACGCATCTTTTTGCACTCTGCTTGCTTTGGTGCTACTGTATTTGACTGTGAATTAACTGTAATATCCATATAAACTCTCCTTTTAGGTTTTTACATGTTCCATTCTATCATTTTTTTATCTAAATTCCAATCTTTTTTTAATGACAAATTGATATTTTTTGTAAAAAACTATTTTTTTGTTAAAATAATAACTATAAAAACATGCAATTTAATCAGGAAATATTACTATATGGAATCAAAATATCCTTCTCTAATTTTTATTATTGCTTTTTTAATCTTATTTTTTGTTTTTATAATGAAAAATGAGAACGTTAACAATCCTTCTCCAAAAACAAATAAGGCTTCTGTGAGTCAAACCTTTCATCTAGCATCTCATAAAGGATGGTCTAACGACCTACAGACTATCGTATGGAATCAAGAAAAAAATTACTATGATATCTATTTTCTACACTCTGTGGATGGGGCTACTGATCCTTTTGGACCCAACGGTCAAGATTGGACACATACAACGACTAAAGATTTTATCACCTATAGTAAACAAGAGACTGCTATACCATCAAAGGGTGGCGACTCTAAAGAAGGATGGCATTCTGCTTGGACAGGTAGTGTAGTCACAGATAGTCAGGGGATTTCTGATATCCAAAACGAAGAACCTGTCGCCTATTTTACTGGACTCACGGATGATGGAAGCCAAGCAATCTATGCTAGTGCATCAAATGACAAGGGAGCTAGCTTTACTAATGCCTTAAAAGATGGTAAACCTTTATTGACAAAGGAACAATCCTATAACGGTAAAGACTTCCGCGATCCTTATGTCTTCCACTTCAAAGACAAATTACTCATGTATGTCGCTGAAGGTGACGCACTAGGTGTTTATCAATCTCAAGATGGCATCAACTGGAACAAAGCAGATAGCAAGGGAGTCTCCAAAATCCTACCCGAAACATTTTTTAAGGGTCGTAAGTGGCAGGACAATGCTCCTATCGAGTGTCCCGTTCTCAAAACAATGACAACAACCGACGGTCAGGACAAGCAAGTTCTCTTTTTTGGAGCTAAGGATACAGCTTCAGGCGAAACAACTGGAACCTACTATACTGTAGGGCATTTAGATGGTAACGGCTTATTTATTGCAGATACAGAAACAAAACGCTTAGATCAAGGCTCTGACTATTATGGC
>ERZ791926.1070-NODE-1070-length-15841-cov-5.221335_pt1 | contig 15841 bp, 12 predicted proteins | sample MGYA00510131_ERZ791926 | MGnify/ENA primary metagenome ERZ791926 (study PRJEB30046, sample SAMN00792052) | human gut metagenome | study: EMG produced TPA metagenomics assembly of the A metagenome-wide association study of gut microbiota in type 2...
ATATTTTACGAATGGAGTTGACGCATAATGTCAGATAATTATGAAATATGGACCATTGACGAAGTTATGGATTATCTTCTTATCGGAAGAAACACTTTGTATAACCTACTGAGGAAAGGTAAAATCAAAGGCTTTAAAATCGGCTCATGTTGGAAAATTCCCAAGAAAGCCGTAGACGACTATATCGCTTCTGAAAGCGGAATAAATACATAATGGTATCGCAATAAACACAAAATGGTGAGGTACGTCCTCACCATTTTTAATGTTTGGTGATACCTTAAATAATATTTGACGCACTATCACTGCAGTGATATAATCTTTTTAGGTGTAAATTGTATCTTATTAAAGTAACTTGGGTGCATAAGTGAAATATTAAATGAAAGGATGAAGATTATGTGTTTAGAAAATATACAAGACCTCGATACTCTATTTAAAGAGTGGCGCAAAAAGCATGAATCAGAAGAACGCGGTACTCGTTATACAGACACATTCCCTTACAAAAAAGATTATACATGTTCTGATGATTTTAATAAGAGTTTTTGTTGTGACGGATTTATAGAATATAATAAAGATTACGAAAAGACTATATTATTTATATTTCGTGAAGCTAATATTTCAGACAAGTTAAAAGGAAAAGAACTTCATCCCGAAACTGACTACAATTATTTTCATATGAAAAAAGAATGGGAAAATCATCTTCGTAATAAAATTGAAAGCAAGTACACAAAATTCATCTCATACTGGCTAAAAAAATTAAATTTGGACAACTGTAATATTGCATACATGAATTTGAACAAACGCGGCGGATTCGATTTGACAAACTTCGCACATCTAAAGCATTATGTCGCGAAGTATCGTTGCTATATTTTAAAAGAAATAGAAATTATTAATCCGTATATTATAGTATGTGGTGGCAAAAGAGGGACATTAAATAATTTAAGCATAAAACATGAAAAAATAATAAATGATTATCATCCGGCAAGTTCAAGACACAATTCCGATATTAATGATCAACTTCGAATGTTGGAATTACAATAACAAAGGCAAGCCTATTTAAATAAGGCTTGCCTTTATATTCATATTATCTTGCATATTTTGAGCAAGGGCCTTTGCCACTGGCTTGTGCTGCTGACAGGGTGGTTGCTCTTGCGTTTTTGCCGGCACAGCTTGCGCTGTAATGATATTTCTTTCCTGATGGAGTTACACATACTGTTGAACCGCGTACAACGCCGCTTGATGATGAGCCGCCGCTTGAACTTCCGCTTGAGCTACTGTTAGTTTTCGGCGGTGTATACGGTTCGGTATACCAACCTACTTTTTTATATGCGTCTACCTCTGACTTCAACGTATATCTTGTTCTTCCGTCTGCCGCATACATTAGCACTACCTGCTCTCTATACCAACCGACCCCTTGATACGCCTCTACTTCCGACTGCAATGTATATCTTGTTCTTCCGTCTGCCGAGAGCAAAATTCCCAAGTGTTTAAACACTTCATAATTTATTTTTTTAATTTATTTCCCTCATTCTTTCGCCTTGTAGATTTTTAGCTTTTATTCCAAATATATCTTACAACCAAAAACGGTTTAAACATTTCGTTTAAACCGTTTCACATTTTAAATCTTATTCCACTTCATATTCAACCGTGGCAAGTTCATTCATTTCGATGTCATACAGAGTTGCCGTAACAGTTCCGCTCGGTGTAAAATCCTTTGGATTCATCACTCTATATTCACCTGCACCGTTTGTGATTACCTTTCTGTCTCCGACATTATCTCCGCACTTAAATCTGACTATATAAGAAGCTTCTTCCGTAACGGTAATATAAACACTGCCGTCTTTATAAGTAATACCATACTCCCAATCTTTCTTCGGCAATGTAATCTTCACATTACCATATTCAGAGGTATATAGCTCATATCCTTCTTCTGTCATTGTCGACGGTTTTGTATACTTTTTTGTCCACACCGATTCGTCCGATAAATTTGGGATTGTTTTTTCTTCCGTTACATTCGGATAACCCTCAAGCGAACGAATAATTTTTCCGCTTTCGGTCAATGTCGGGTCTTCAGATATGCTCCAAGCACCCCACCAATGAGCATAAAGCGTCACATCATCGCCTGAAATTTCTTCAAAGTTTTCAACTTTTGTTCCGCCGACTTTTTCGGTGTACCAACCGCCAAACGCAAAATTATTTCTTGTCAAATCGGCAAACGCCTGCTCGCCGTCTGTCCAATAGTTGTTAATGTATTTGCAGCTTGTTATGTTTCCGCCACTATAATTAGGGTCAAATGTAACATTGCGTTCCCTTATATCATTCGGAAGCGGAATAGTCTTCACCACATTCACTATATAAGGCATATTGTTTTTATAATAATCTCTTACAACCTCAATATTATTTCCTTTTTGTCTTATTCGGCAGAAAACAACATCTTTAATATTCTTGATTGCATATGTATAATATTTATCGGTTTCAAAGCTATAAAGATACACTGTGGATTGACTCGTTACAAAGCTCGGTCTAAAGAAACAAATATATTTGCTGTCCTCAGTTATAATATAGCTTGTCGGTTTCGCTCCGTTTTCTTCTGATGAAGGTGTAAGTGTTTCTGTAAAATCAGAAGTAGTTTTCACTTTGTCCATATCAATATAGTAGAATTTCTGAATATCATCATTCCATATAAATTGCATATAAAAACCGGTAAACATATCATATTCTTCATAAGTCGTATCCGTACAATGCGTAGCATAATCTCCATATCCTGATCTGTTCAATACAGTATCACTTACTAAAAAGTACCCACGACTCACTGTGCCCAGCATATCGGGAACAGGGTCATCTGCCGTAACATCAACATGATATTTTTTTCCGCCGATTGTAACGCAGTTCCAAGCATGAAGTTGCGGATCCTCACCCAAATGCACCGGTTTTCTTCCCAACACATACGTTGCCGTCACTCCGACTCTGCCAAGTAGGTCGTTATATGCATTAGCATAACCGTCGCAAACGGCATAACCCTCTACAATCGCCCCGTACGCAGTGTGTGCATTCGGTCTTGATACCGTCACATCATACTGACAATTCATCACAAGCCAGTCGTGAAGTGCCAATGCTTTTTGAAGTTCCGTCATATCCTTGCCCTTATTTTTACCGAGAGCCTCACGAAGTGCTTTATCGACCGCCGCCTCATATATGGTTTCTTTATCTTCGTCCGAAATGACATCTGTTACCGTAACGGCATCTGAAAGCGGGTTCATTGTTTCTAATCCGTCCCAATACATAACCTTGTCGCCGTTTTTTACATTAAGCACCGTACTGCTGCTTTCCGTCACATACTCTTTCACAACCTTTGTAAGTTTTCCGTCCTCGTCATACGATGCCACAATCGCAACGCCCGATGTACCGTTTCCGACAACTGCTTTGCCATCCACTACAATAATTGCCAAGTCTGCCGCTGAAACACTCACCGACATGACAAACAAACCTATCAACACCGCAATTACCGATATTACTTTCCTATAATTTTTCATATTTATCCCTCCTTTAAACGCATTAATATCATATTCTTTTATAATAATTATATCAGAAATTCATAAGATTTTCTACTGCTTTAATAAAAAAATATACAGGTAAGCCTTATTTAAAATAGACTTACCTGTTTCACATTTTATCTTCTGTCGTTCTTTACACCTGTCTTATAATCATAAAAAGAATATGCCTCGTTAAGAGCAAAATTTCCTAAAGTTTTAAAGACATCATCTTTAAACTCATTTTGTTTCATTTCGCCCTTTTCATTTATATATCTGTACATTTCGCCTTGATAAAAATACAAATTGTTTTGATTTGCCGCCGAATAAACAAGTCCAAAATACAATACATCATTATTAAAATAATAAATTCGATTATACTTAAAACCGTTTACACCTGACGGAATATCTATTCTCAGAACTTGATCTTCGAGAGTATAATACTTTACACCGCCGTCAATCTCTGAAACCTGAAGTGAACCAAGACTTTTATCTGTATTTTCTCTCAATTTATTGATTATGCTTGATTTCGTTCCGACGCCTTTTATCTCAGCCGACGGCATATTATTTTCATATGTATTTGGTATTTCACCGTCATTCAGCTTTACCGCCGACCACTTTATCGCCTCCGACGTCAAAATCGGATTGGCAGGTTTTTGTCCTTGATTGTGTCCGCTTACCAAAAAGTATCCCGCAAAGCCTGACGCAACCGCCAAAAATATAACCGTTACAACCACAATTACAATAATAGCGATTTTATTGTTTGGTTGATACCCCTCAGAATTAAATTGTTGAGATTGTTCATTGGTTTTTACAATTTTTTCACCGGTCATTGGATCAAAGTTATAGTCATCTTTAATAATTTTTTCGCCGGTCATTGGATCAAAATTATAATCTTCTCTGTTCATATCATTATCCCCCTATCTGACGTATGCACTTGTCACATATCCGACCATACCGTTATAATTAACCTTATCATATCCGTTGTACGAGCCGAGATATTCAACTGCCGCTCCGACAGGAATTTCACAAATGTATTCCGCCGGCTCTGACGGTGTTTTTCTTAAATACACCGAATTTTGCACTCCTGAAATATGATAAATCGGATTTCCGCCTGTGTAGACATGAGGATCCGTTGATGTCAAATATTCCGCTTTGGCATAACCGATTTGCCCCTTGTATTTTATTTTGTAGAAACCGTTTGTAACATCCTCAATATATCCTACAGGTTCACCCCAAGGGATTGTACAGATATTTTCCGAATTTTCTTCCGCATACTTTCTTAAATATATTGAGTTCTGTACATTAAAAACATACATTGTGAATTTAACCGATACATCGGACGAGCCTGTCGCATGTTGCACCGGTTCAGCAGGTTTGGCATTTTTATTGCCTGCCTGTTGAATTGCAATATTCGCGTCTTCCGTAAGATACTTTGTCATTACAAAGCCTTCTTGTCCGCCATACTTAATTTTTGAAAAATCATCATTTTCCTTTTTTACAAATTCAACCTGCGTGCCAAGCGGAATTGTGGTAATCTGTTCGCCGTTTTGATCCGGAGTTTTCCTCAATGTTACGCTTTCATTCACATTTACAATGTACATAACCGTTGTCGGATTTTCTGTCGGTGCCGGTGTTGCAAGAGTTGTATCGACAACTTTGTCACACAACACATATCCGTCCACGCCGTTTACTCTTATCTTATAAAAACCGCCATGCGCAAGTGCCAAAAAGCTTACCGTTTCATTTGCTTTTGTCTGCATAAGCACTGCCGAGCCTTTATCGGGATTTTCATAAACATTCGTACCGTCATCTAAAATTGTATATGACATACCTTCATTAATGCTGTTTAAACTTACATTTCCGTTGCTTGCATTATTGAATGTTGACGCATACTTTTGATATGCAAAAACAACTCCGCCGACAGACAGCAATGCAACTGCCGCACATATAACGCAAACAGCGATTAATTTGTTCCTTGAATTCATTCCCCTCATCCTTTCGCTTAACAGATTTAAGTTTTTATTACAGATACACAAAATTATATAGTAATAATTAAAAATATTATATCATTTTCGACAACAGTTGTCAATATATTCCACAAAATAAAAAAAACGGTTTAAATTTTTCGTTTAAACCGTTCTTCAAATTTATACCACAGATTCCATTGTACCTTTTTCCCAACAGAATATACGCATTGTTTCACCGCTATATCCTTTGTATTTTTACCTGCCATTTTGCAGTCCGCCACCTCTACCACTGCATGCGGCATATTTGTTTTTCTCCAAAGCTGCGGGTCAAAAGCGTCCTCTTTATACTTCGACTCAAACACTTTTGCATTACCTTCCGAACCGAAAAGTATAACTTTTTTATCAAAAGTTGCAAGCCCCTCAACTTCTGTCGGACGGCCCACTCCTGTAAATACTGCTAAAGTTACTTTAAAGAAATACTTCAAATCAACCGAATAAAAACCTCTGTTAAACGGCACAGCCTCAATGTCTGTAAACACCCAAATCACTTCGGCTTTTGTGCATTTAACGTTTATTGCTCTGTCCACAATATCCTGACCGCACGAAGTCAAGTACACGCGTACATTTTCCAAGCAGTCTTTATCCCTGCAACTGTCATATATCTTATCAGTATGTACACACACTGCTTCACGGAAATTTGTATCACAAGGATATTTTCTTTCTCTTCCGCAGTCATTACAGCAATTTCTGTTACAATCAGCCATTTATTATCATTCCTTTCTATGTTTTTGGGGTTTTCCCTTGGTATAGAATATGAAACTCACCGAAAAGTGTTACTTTTACCGATTATTTTAAATTAAAGTCTGAAAATTGCAAACATTTATATTTGGATTATGATATAATATGAAAAGTTTAGAAGTATCACGAAAGGAATTAAAACATGAACAAAATCACAGTAACCACAAACAAAAAAGCATCTATGTCCGATTTTTACGGTATATTTTTTGAAGACATAAACCATGCCGCCGACGGCGGACTTTACGGTGAAATGATACGCAACAGGGCGTTTGAATTTTCACCTATGGACAATCCGTCATATCAGGCGTTGACGGCTTGGAAACGTATTGAAGAGGGCGGTGCGTCGGTATCGTCATTTGTATCAAACAAATCACCGTTTTCAAAGCGAAATCCGAATTATCTTATTCTTGAAATTAACAAAGCAGGCACAAGAGCCGGCATAAAAAATCTCGGCTACAACAGCGGTATTGCGGTAAATGAAAATGAAAGCTACAATTTTTCATGCTACGCAAAAAGTGACAAGCCTTGTGAAATAACAGTTTCAATAGACAACGCATACGGTGAAGTCATTACGGAAAAGTCGCTAAACATCACGTCAAACGAATGGACGGAGTATTCATTTACATTAACATCACCTGTTGACGATTTTTCGGCAGTGCTTGCAGTCACATCAAAGCAAGAATGTAAATTCTGTCTTGATTTTGTATCATTATTCCCCGTTAAAACCTACAAAAACCGTAAAAACGGTATGAGAAACGACATAGCCGAAATGCTTGCGGACTTAAAGCCTAAATTTATGCGTTTTCCGGGCGGTTGTCTTATCCACGACGGCACACTTAATTCCGACGACAGAAACTCAATGTACCGTTGGAAAAACACAATCGGCGCTGTAACCGACAGACCGTCACGACGTAACAACTGGCGATACAATCAATCGTTGGGACTCGGATATTTTGAATACTTCCAATTCTGTGAGGACATCGGTGCAAAGCCTCTGCCTGTACTTCCTGCCGGATACAATCCGCATATGGAGCAAGCCGTTCCGCTTGACGAAATGCAGGAATGGATTGATGACGCACTTGACCTTATCGAATTTGCCAACGGCACTGCCGACACGAAGTGGGGCAAAATAAGATGTGATATGGGACACGCCGAGCCGTTCAATCTTGAATATCTTGCAGTCGGCAACGAAGAAGTCGGTCAGGGCTTTTGGGACAGATATGACATTTTCCACAAAGCCATAAAAGAGAAATATCCGCAAATAAAAATAATCAATTCCGCAGGGCCTTTCCCGCAGGGCGGTGAATTTGAACGCGGTTGGAACAACGCAAAAAAGAACGGCTCTGACCTTGTTGACGAGCATTACTACACATCACCCGAATGGATGCTTGCCAACTGCCACCGTTACGACAATATGCCGTCAGACGGTCCGAAAGTATTCTTAGGCGAATACGCGTCATGGGGCAACACATATTACAACGCACTTATCGAGGCGGCATATATGACAGGACTTGAAAACAACGCACACGCAATCGGTCTTGTATGCTATGCACCGCTTTTATGCAATGTTGACTACATAAACTGGCAGCCCGATATGATTTGGTTTGACAATCACAGAGTATACGGCAGTGCAAATTACTATGTACAAAAAATGTTTATGAACTGCACAGGCAACGACCTGCTTGACGTAAAGCACGACGGTTTTGACAAACCTATCACTCTTGGCAGTGACAAAATCAGCGGTAATATTGAGATTGAAGCTGACAGATGCAGTGCGGAATTTTACGATATTAAAATCACCGACATCGCAACAGGCAATGTAAAAACATATGAAAATCTATCATTCAGCAACGGCGGCAAAGCCGTTATAGACAGCATAGACTCAAATCATTATAAAGTCGAATTTACCGCCAAACGCACAGCAGGTGACAAAGGTTTCCGCCTGTTCTTCGGCAAGTCGGACGATAAAAACTTAATTCAATGGTTTATCGGCGGTTGGCAAAATCAAGACACAGAAGTCAACGCACAAGTAAACGGACGCGGTTCGTGCCTTGACCACAACATTTTCTCCGTAATGACAGGACAGGAATACAAACTTTGCCTTGAAGTCAACGGCAGAAATATTACTACATATATAAATGGCAAAACCGCAAACACTGCAATCGACAAACAGCCTGTTATGGAGGAATTGTACTACACCGCAAGCAGTGACGATAACAACATTTATATTAAAGCGGTCAATGTGCGTGACACCGAAATAACATCTGAAATATGCGTTGAAGGCGTAAACGGCATTAACGCAAACGTAACTGAGCTTTCCGGCAATTCGCTTGATGATATAAACGATTTCGATAATCCGAAAAAGGTATCGCCGAAAACATCGGCTTTAACAGCCGTATCAAATACATTTGAATACACATTCCCGCCACAGAGCGTTACAATATTCACTGTACAGAAATAAAAAAGATCGAGCCTGGCGACAAGCTGTCGCCAGCTCCAAAAATCACATCTTGCGATGTAATTTTTGAGTACTTTTAGAGAAAAAATCATAAAGTTCCTCAAATGTCGAAACTTTAGATTTTATGCCATTTCTGTCGCACATGTCGCCAGAAATGATTTTTAATGAGGTTAGCACCTCAAACTCCCAATAACAAAGTAAACAAAACCATAACGGTTTTGTTTACTTTCTAAATCGGACGATTTGTAATCGTCCGATTTTTTTGTAATCAAATATTACAAAGCGGAATAAATATAAACAAAAGGGGGTATCCGTATGGAAAGCTTTGAAACTGCTGCACCGATAATAGTTCTTGTCTGTTCACTTACCGCACTGTTATTTTCATTCATCAAATTTTACTCCGTAAAGCGAAAAAGCGAAGGTACGGATATGATGAAAAGCATCAGCGTCAAAATACGCAAAGGTGCAATGGCATATCTTAAACGGCAATACAAAACAGTCGGCATATTTTTTGCGATTATGTTTTTCATTTTGACCGTACTTGCGGCGAAAAGATTTTTAAGTCCGTTTGTGCCGTTTGCATTTTTGACAGGCGGATTTTTTTCGGGATTGTCGGGATATGTGGGAATGAATATCGCCACATATGCCAACACACGCACCGCGAACGGTGTTCGTGACGGACTCAACAAGGGTTTAAAAATCGCGTTTGCGTCAGGCTCTGTTATGGGGCTTACCGTTGTCGGTTTGGGACTTTTCGATATAAACGTGTGGTTTATTCTTTTAAAATTCGTGTTTAAACTAAGCATAAATGACGTTATGACAGCTATGCTCACATTCGGTATGGGTGCAAGTTCAATGGCACTGTTTGCACGTGTGGGTGGCGGAATATTCACAAAAGCGGCTGATGTCGGAGCGGATTTAGTCGGCAAAGTCGAAGTCGGTATACCTGAGGACGATCCGCGTAATCCTGCCTGCATTGCCGATAATGTCGGCGATAATGTCGGTGACGTTGCAGGAATGGGTGCTGATTTGTATGAATCGTATGTCGGCTCGATTATTTCGTGCGGAGCGCTTGCATCGGCGGCAGGACTTGGCTTTAACGGTGTACTTGTGCCGATGCTTATCGCCGCAATCGGCATAATTGCATCTATTATCGGCACGTTTTTCGTTTCGACAAAGGAAGGTGCAACGCAAAAATCGCTTTTAGGCTCATTAAGACGCGGTACATACATTGCGTCAATCCTATCGGCAGTCGGCTCGGCATTTCTTATTTTCACATTACTTCCCGACAATTCAAATGTAATTTGGGCGGTTATTTCGGGACTTATCGCAGGCGTGATGATAGGATATTTCACAGAGTATTACACGTCAGACTCTTACAATCCTACAAAAAACCTCGCAAAATCTTCAAATACAGGCTCGGCGACAATCATAATAGACGGTATCGCACTGGGAATGTCGTCAACGGCGATACCTGTTATTATAATCGGAATTTCGGTAATTATAAGCTACTTTACCGCAGGAGGTATGGCAAGCTTTGAGGACGGACTTTACGGAGTTGGTCTGTCGGCAGTCGGTATGCTTTCAACACTCGGCATAACGCTTGCGACAGATGCATACGGACCTGTTGCCGACAACGCAGGAGGTATTGCTGAGATGTCGGGGCTTCCCGATATAGTGCGTGAAAGAACGGACGCACTCGATTCACTCGGCAACACGACCGCCGCAACAGGCAAAGGTTTTGCAATAGGCTCGGCGGCACTGACCGCGCTTGCACTGATAGTTTCATACACCGATAAAATAACCGAAATGGGAATTGAACTTAATCTTTCCGTCACTAATCCCGCAGTGCTTATAGGCTTATTTTCAGGGGCAATGCTGCCGTTTTTGTTCAGTGCAATGACTATGAGAGCTGTCGGACGTGCGGCACAAAAAATTGTTATTGAAGTAAGACGACAGTTTAAGGAGATAAAAGGATTGATTGACGGAAAGGCAGAGGCTGATTATGAAACGTGCGTTGACATATGCACAAAATCTTCGCTGAAAGAGATGATTTTCCCCGCCGCACTCGGAATACTTGCACCGATAATTGTCGGATTGGTGCTTGGGTGCAACGGTGTTGTCGGTATGCTTGCAGGTGCTTTAATATCCGGTTTTGCACTTGCTGTAATGATGGCTAATTCGGGCGGTGCTTGGGATAATGCGAAAAAATATATCGAGGCAGGTAATTTCGGCGGTAAAGGCAGCGAAAATCATAAAGCCGCCGTTGTCGGCGATACGGTCGGTGATCCGTTTAAAGATACTTCCGGTCCGTCCGTTAATATACTTATTAAACTTCTGTCTATGGTTTCAATCGTTTTCGCCGCCCTTATCGCCACATACGGCGGTATGGGACTGTTTTAGGCATACAAAAAAGCAAGCCACATAAGTGACTTGCCTTAAATTTCTTATTAGCCTTGTGTATTGTAGCTGTAGTTTGGAGCCTCTTTAGTGATATAAATATCATGAGGATGGCTTTCCTTTAGACCTGCACCTGTAATTCTTACGAACTTACCGTTTTCCTTTAACAACTGAATTGTCTTAGTTCCGCAGTAACCCATACCCGAACGCAGACCGCCGAGTATTTGGAATATAGTATCAGAAACAGGACCTTTATAAGGTACACGACCTTCAACACCTTCCGGAACAAGTTTCTTTGAACCTGTCTGGAAGTATCTGTCCTTACTTCCGCATTCCATAGCCGCAATAGAACCCATACCTCTGTAAACCTTAAAACGTCTGCCTTGGAATATTTCAAATTCGCCCGGGCTTTCGTCACAGCCTGCAAGCAAGCTGCCAAGCATAATTACGTCAGCACCTGCCGCAACAGCCTTAACAACATCGCCCGAATACTTAACACCGCCGTCGGCGATAACAGGGATATTGTACTTCTTTGCAACTTGGCTTACGTCATATACAGCAGTAATCTGCGGTACACCGATACCTGCAACGACACGGGTTGTACAGATTGAACCAGGTCCGATACCAACCTTAACACAGTCTGCGCCTGCGTTAATAAGTGCCTCTGCCGCCTCACCTGTTGCGATATTTCCTGCGATTAAGTCCAAATCAGGGAATGCCTCCTTGATTTCCTTAACCTTATTTATGATATTCTTACTGTGACCGTGTGCACTGTCAAGTACAACAACGTCAACACCTGCATCATATACAGCCTTAACTCTTTCCAATGCGTCGTTTGTAACACCGATTGCCGCACCGACCAAAAGTCTGCCGTTCTTATCTCTTGCAGAATTCGGATAACGGATAGCTTTTTCAATATCCTTTATTGTAATAAGTCCTTTTAAGTGATTTTCTTCATCAACTATCGGCAACTTCTCAATCTTGTGCTTTGAAAGAATTTTCTGCGCCTCTGAAAGAGTTGTTCCGACAGGAGCAGTTATAAGATTTTCGCTTGTCATAGCGTCTTTAATTTTCTTTGCAAAATCTGTTTCAAATCTCAAGTCACGGTTTGTAATTATACCGATAAGCACGTTATTGTCATCACAAATCGGAACACCTGAAATTTTATATTTACCCATAAGCTCATCTGCGTCTTTTAGCGTATGGTTTTCAGAAAGACTGAACGGATTGGCTATAACGCCATTCTCACTTCTCTTTACTTTATCAACTTCCGCAGCCTGCTGTTCAATCGTCATATTCTTATGAATTATTCCGATTCCGCCCTCTCGTGCGATTGCAATAGCCATTGACGACTCTGTAACAGTATCCATTGCCGAACTCATCAGCGGTATGTTAAGCGTTATGTTTTTAGTTAGTTTTGTTGTTAAGTCAACTTCGTTAGGTGTAAAATCAGATGCTTGCGGTACAAGTAATACATCATCAAATGTAAGACCTTCCTTAGAAAATTTTTCTTCCATTCTTATAACTCCTCTCATTAGTATTAATTTTATTAATTATAACAAATTTTGCGGTTTTTTTCAAGACCTTTTTTACGTCATTTTAAAGTTTATTATAATTGATTAATATAGTCTGTAAGGCATATTCGCATTGTGGCAATATCACTAATTTTGAAAACTTCGCCCTTTAATCTTGACGAACCCGCAAGTCCCTTGATATACCACGCAATATGCTTTCTCGCCTCTTTTATTCCGCGGCTTTCGCCCTTTTCTTCAACAAGCATTTCAATATGTTCCAACGCTTGCGCAAGTCTGTCCTGAGGAGTCGGTTCAAAGTTCACTTTGCCGTTTTTCAGATATTCGTTTACCTGTCTGAATATAAACGGATTTCCCTCGCAGCCTCTGCCTATCATAACCGCGTCACAACCCGTCATATCAATCATTCTTTTCGCATCCTCGGCACATTTTATATCGCCGTTGCCGATTACCGGAATTGAAACCGATTCTTTTACTTTCTTTATTATATCCCAATCCGCCGTTCCGCTGTAAAATTCTGCTCGCGTCCTGCCGTGTATCGCAATCGCCGCTGCTCCGCCTTGTTCTATAATCTTTGCGACTTCAACTGCATTTATACTGTCATCATCCCAACCTTTGCGAATTTTTACCGTTACCGGCACAGGAGACGCGGAAGAAACTTTATGCACTATTTCGCCTATTTTTTCGGGTGTCTTAAGCAATGCGCTGCCGTCACCGTTGTTTACGATTTTCGGTGTGGGACAGCCCATATTTATATCTATTATATCAGGTTTTACCGCCATAACCTTTGGTATCACTTCCGCCATTATATCAGCGTCAGAGCCGAATATTTGTATCGCACAAGGACGTTCTTCGTCATCTATTCGCATTAAATCGGCGGTTTTTTTATCGTTATAGTACAGTCCTTTCGCACTCACCATTTCCGAATACACAAGTCCTGCACCGTATCTTCGGCATATTTTTCTGAAAGGTAAATCAGTTACTCCCGCCATCGGTGCAAGAAATACGTTGTTTTCTGTTTCAAAATTTCCTATTTTCATTGTTTCGCCTTTTATTTTTCCCTTTGTTTTTGATTATATCCAAAACAGACAAGCCTGTGTTGTGTTTTTGGCTTGCCTGCTGTTGTGTTGCCACCACTCCGTCACTTCGTGACATCTCTCCTCAAGGAGAGGCTTTTCGTACGGCTCCCATTGAGGGGAGCTGGCAACTCAGTTGACTGTGGGGTGGCTTTACCTTGCCTTTCGATTTGCCACCACTCCGTCACTTCGTGACATCTCTCCTCAAGGAGAGGCTTTTCGCATGGCTCCCATTGAGGGGAGCTGGCGGCGTAGCCGTCTGTGGGGTGGCTCTTTTCTCTCTTATCTGCTACTCGGGCGACCGATGATCGCCCCTACGAACGTTAAATTATCTTCTTTTTGAGTATTCCAATATTTTATGATTATTTGAGAAGAACTGCAAATTTGCGTCAAAATACAAATGTGAAACTTCGCCCTTATTCATTTCGCCGTTTTCGATTTTATTTGCGCAATCCCATGTTGTATCGACAATCATCCACCTGCCGTCAACGTAAACTTCATTCCATGCATGATTTTGTTCGTCGGTTGCAATACTTGTATCTGTCCACGCGGTATCATTACCGACACCAAGTGCGTATCCCGACACGACATTACACGGTATATCAATACTTCTGCACAGCGACGCCATAAGCGTTGCAAAACCAAGACACACTGCCTTACGGCTCTTTACTATATCCGTTGCGTAATACGGCGGTGCCTCGTCACTTGCAAGACTGTCAACGTCATAATACATATAAGAACATATCCAATCGTGCAACGCAAGCACTTTTTCATAATCTGTCGTTTTATCCGCCGTAAGCTGTTCGGCGATAGAGATTATACTGTCACTGTTTGATTGTATAGACGCGGTGTATTTAAGTGCCTCCTTAATTGATTTATCCTTTTCATACATCGCCTTATTATGTTCAAACACAGGTGACTGTTCGATAACCCAACCGCCGTTGCCGTCACGCACAAGTTTTACATAATTATACGCCCAGCTTTCAAACTGTCCGTAAGGCTTATCACCGGTATACACGTCAACACCGACAGATGCGCCGTCCGTTTTCGGAATTGATATTGTTTTATTGAAACTATTTTCGGAATTTGCCGTAATCGAAACCTGTTCAAGCGTTTCACCGTTTTCATCGATAAATGCCACAATCAAATTTGATTTACTTCTTGAACCGACAATTCCGAATATCTGTATTCTGTCATAATCCGCAATCATAGAAATATTTTCGTTCGGATAAAACGAAAGCATAGGACTGTTCTGTATATACGCATTGACCGCCACATCTGACGGATCAATAGGTAAATCCTCCTGTTTTATCATTGCCATAAGCTCGAACGGTGTAGGAATATAATCCGTCACCCTCGAAAGCCGTTCGGACAATGCCGAAACCGACTCCGTAACCTCCGGACAATTTTCTTTAAGATACGGAACATAACTTCCGAAATTCAAGAAAAAGTCTGTCTGCGAATTAATCACGGCTATTCCTATTGCTAATATCAAAAGTATGGCAAAAAATTTCTTTATCTTTTTCATATCATACCACCATACCAAAATCAAATTTTATATAAAAAATGCTGCGACCTAAGTATATTCTTAAGCCGCAGCATCTTCCTTATTGGAGGCGCCACCCAGATTTGAACTGGGGAATAAAGGTTTTGCAGACCTCTGCCTTACCACTTGGCTATGGCGCCGGATACAAATAACAAAAGACGCATATTTTTGCGTCTTTTGTCTTGTAGTAAATGGAGCGGAAGACGAGATTCGAACTCGCGACGTTCACCTTGGCAAGGTGACGCTCTACCACTGAGCCACTCCCGCATTTTTCACAATTCATAGAATTGTGAAGTGGTGCCTTCGGGTGGAATCGAACCGCCGACACAGGGATTTTCAGTCCCTTGCTCTACCGACTGAGCTACAAAGGCATATGGCGACCCGGATGAGGCTCGAACTCACGACCTCCAGCGTGACAGGCTGGCGTTCTAACCAACTGAACTACCGGGCCATAACACTTTATTTTCATAAAGTGTATTTGGTGGGAGTTACAGGGCTCGAACCTGTGACATCCTGCTTGTAAGGCAGACGCTC
>ERZ791926.1074-NODE-1074-length-15801-cov-20.319383_pt1 | contig 15801 bp, 16 predicted proteins | sample MGYA00510131_ERZ791926 | MGnify/ENA primary metagenome ERZ791926 (study PRJEB30046, sample SAMN00792052) | human gut metagenome | study: EMG produced TPA metagenomics assembly of the A metagenome-wide association study of gut microbiota in type 2...
AGCTGTCTTAATTATCATAGAAGTTTGAATTTACAGACTTTTTTTCATAGTCTCTTTATGTAATATAACTACTATTACATCCATAAGCAAAAGGACGCATGAAAAAACTTTCGTTTTTTCACACGCCCTTTCCACACCATTCTCAAACACATGGTTTGATGTTTTCATTAAATGATTCCCGTGGTCAATTCCCACATAATAAATTCTATTTTCTTCCATAAACTCATGCCTCCATTCTCTGCGTCTCCGCCTGTTCAAACGCAATATTCTCCTTTGCACGTTCCAAACGTACACGCTTGTTGTAATCAATTGTTGCAAACAAATCCTCTGTTACAATCTCATCTGCTGTCATTGCCGCCTGCATGTTTTCCTGAAATGTTACCTGAAATCCTTTTTCTTCCAAAGTATCCAAACCAATTCCTCTCACCTTGTTTATTCCCTGTAAAACAGTGTCATACAGTTGCCATGCATAATTCTCATATTCTGCTGCCTTATCCAAAAGCACTCCCTGCATAAAATACTTGTTATACAGATAACGGTCATTCTCCATCAAGGCTCTGAGATAACGATGTCCGTATTTTCCAAGACTTGCATAACTCTCTGGCTCCGACTCTCCAAGAATCGGATAATACAATCCATCCACCTCTTTGTACTTAATGCCACACATTTCTGCAATTGTAGGTGTTGCAGTCACCTTTGCTTTTTCTTCCATAAAAGCTCCTTTCCGCGCTTTACGCTGTTAAAATATCGTTTTTTACCTTGACGCCGGCCCGCGGAGAGTTACTGCCCTCAAATAATCTGCAATGCAGAAAATCCTCCTTTCTCATTGCCTCTTGCGAAGCTATGTATAAATGCTGTCCACACCTGACAGTTAAATTATCTGTAACGCCAGAACACACAAAAATCACCATTCCATCCTAATCAACTGCTGCTCTGGCAAACACAAGAAATACTCTTGCAACCAGCCCAAACACTAATAATGTCAGCTTCGCCAATCCCAGTACACACCGAAGCATTAACAACGCCATCCATACCATAGCCTTTAAAACATTCAGTAAAACTCTGCCAACAAATTCTAAAATCATAAATTCAACTCTCCTTTCCACCCATCGGGAGCCACCCGAAAAAAGGGTATAAAAAATAAGACCATATTGACTTCAATATGGAACCGATTAAATCTTCGATTCTTTGTGTCAATTTAGTCCTATCAGTAAAAATACCTGTTAAGTTTTCCCATCCGGAGCCAATCCGGACATTTATCACACGGAAACGTCTAGGACCAGGCTTCCGAAACCCTTGTAAATCCTGGGTTTTTTCCACCTGTCACAAATATACCACGTTCCCCTGTCGCCGATATAAGAAGTGCCCTGTCCTCTCCTTCTTCTAAAATCTTCTTAAGATTTGTAATAAATCCAATCTGCATACTGTTTGGCTTTAGCTTATATTTTTCAAGCGATACAACATTATCAATCCTCGCAATATCTCTCTGATGTTTAATAATTTCATATTGTTCTTTATAATTCCCATAAAATTCATTAAAATCTAAGGCATAACTAGAATTCCATAATCTATTGAATTCATCAACTATTTCCTTCGCTATCTTCCCTTGCTGCGTTGATACAAGCTTAGTATTCCACTCATGATTGCTGGTAAGTGCTGCACTTGTTATATTCGAACTTCCAATGATAATACGATATACTTCATCTGTTTTAAAAATATATCCTTTTGTATGAAATCCTTCATCTGCTTCTTGTACATCATACATTTTTAATGTAATATTTGATAATCCATTAAGCTTCTCCAATGCTTTAGGCTCACTAAAATTTAAATAATTAGTTGTGAGAATTTCACCTGGAATATTTTTCTTTTCCAAATCTTTAAATGTCTGAAGTAATGGTGTGATTCCACTCATGGTAATAAATGCAACACTGATCTGAAACTTATCACATCTTAACAGCTCATCTTCAATCGAAGATAAAACTTTCTTACCAGATTTATAATTATTCGATACAAACTGAGGACAATAAAAACTGTCAGAAGCAACAGAACCATCTATGTATGCAGTTTCTAATCCTAATCGTAATTCATTTATTTTATCCATATTGATGACATCCATTCAATTAATATTTATTGTATCTATTATATTATTTATTGTAATATGTTGCAATGAAAGTATCCATTTTTCTGAAGTATCCTCAACATGTTCTGATAACTTTCACCCTGCAAAGCCAGATAATTAATCATAATATCTACATCAACTCTTCCCCACATGACCTTCAATGGGTATCATATAGGTATCACGATAAAAGAAAAAGCCCCACAAATGGCTTGTTTACACCATTTATGAAGCTCTGTTTACTATTCAAACTTGCTTGTGACATTAATCTTACCAATACTTTGCACTCAACTAAACTCTTAACTATCATTACTAAAAAATATCAAGCAAATACTTAATAAATAATCATCATTGTATCTGTTCATATGTCTGTGTTTTATAATGAGTTTCAATTGAGTTTTTAAAAAGACTCCACTCAATCATATTTTCAGCATATTTATTACTCTAGTACTTGCTATTAAAAGTAATTGAGTTTTCTATTGAGTTTTATTTTACCAAAACTCAATTATCACTCAATTCATCAAATATAACATATCTAGCTGCCGGTCCTTTGCCCTTTAAGTTAATCAATTTCTCACTTCTCATCTTATCAATAACACTTCTTGCCTGTTGTTTAGTAAATCCTCACATTTCCTGTATTTTAGCAGATGTTATCTGGTCATTCGTTTGTAAATACTCTAAAATCATATTTTTAGCCTTGATATACTGAACAGTTTTATCTCTTGTATATTCCACATCTGACTTTAATGCTTCGTAAACCTTAGCTGTCAACATGTATTCCTTTCCAACAATCTCTATTAATCCACTATTACATTACACCTTCCCTATCATTATCTCCAAATGTAATCTCCATCAATTCACCCGCTATCTCTTTACTCATAACTCTCATAATACTATCATCTATCTTATCCTTCGCCAGCAAATTAATATTTCCATACCATACTACTTTCTGGTCAATAACGGCAAACCGGTAGCAATATTCTTCTACTGTTTTTATATAAAAGCCAGCTTTACGCATATCTTCATGTAGCTGCATCCAGTATGCTGCATCACCAAATCCATATGAATCATAAGTCCATGTAACTATTGTAATCTGAACTCCTGCCTCCTGTTTTTCCTTTAGCATGCCAATTAATTCATAAACTTTTTGTCCGCTGATGGCTGGACTGGAAATGATTATATTTTTATTGGCATCTAGTAGATCCTTATGAAAAGTTTCTCTATAATTATCTCCCTCATATATTGCATTAACTACCTGTTTATCAGACTTCAAGCCACTAGAAAGCTCGTAACCAATCTGTTTATATGCTTTCAGCCGCTTCATATACATATTATCAAACATTGGAATATGATTATCCACATAATCATATATTATTACATTTTCTTTACCTGCATAATCACGATTCAATCGTCCTGCATACTGTTCAACTACCCCACGGAATGATACAGGTGTTGCCATAAAAAGTGTATCCAGTCTTGGAAAATCAAAGCCTTCTCCTACCAAAGAACCCGTTGCCACTAATATCATAGACTCATCATTATTAACCTGACGCATCTGCTCAAGAATTTTCCTATGTTCCTTTTTAGAATTATTACCAGTCATAAGAAACACATAATCCGCATAGCTTTTTAAACGCTCGAACAATTTTTCTGAATGATCTTTGTATCGTGACAAAACAACTGGAGTACGACCTGCTGATACACAGTTCTTCACATCCTCAATAATCTGCTCATCCCTCATATCATTATTGTGAATAATCTCATATGCTTCATTAGGATGCATCCTACCAGCAATCACGCCTCTAGGCAGTACAGTTCTGGTAAATCGCGGGGAAACAAGATGCTGTATCTCCTGCTCTTTTGCCTTTTCCTTTGCAGTATAACTATACCTTATAGGCCCGATAAGCATATAATTGATTTTTTCCAATCCATCTCCTCTTTTGGGAGTTGCTGTCACACCATATACATACTTTGCTTTCACTTCTTTTAAAACATTGGCTATTGTTTCAGAAGCAGAATGATGGCACTCATCAACCAGCACGAGTCCGTATTCATTCAACATATTATGATACTCTCCCTTTTTGCACAACGAACCTGCCATTGCAATATCTATGATTCCAGTCATTGAATCATGTGCTCCCTGCAAAGTTCCAATCAGACTTTTTCTTTTCCGTACTCTCCCTGTCTTAGTTTCATAGGTCGGAAGTTCCTCATTAATATTTAAAAATCTTCCCAATGCCTCTTTCCACTGCTCTATCAATGCTGATGATTCCAATATAATCAATGTATTCACTTTCTTTTGTGCAATTATCGCACTGCTAACCACAGTTTTACCAAATGCAGTTGCAGCATGAAGTATTCCATTATCGTACTTAGTCAGCTCTTTTAATGCCCTATCCTGTTCAGGGCGCAGTTCACCTTTAAAATCCACATTAATATTTCTTCCCTGCTGATGCTCATCTTCGATTTCACAATTAATATCTGCCCATTTTGCCTTTTCCAAAAATTCATCCTGCAGTCCCCTTGGTATCTGTATATATCCACTGAGATGGTCTTTTCCAAGATATATCCATCTTTGTGTATTATAATTTGATGTTCCTATTGCCTGATTTTTATAGAAAATCGGATTACTGATTGCTGCCATTCTACGGATTTTATTCTGAATAGAAGCTTTCAAATTCGTATTGTCCACATATATTCCATTTGATAATGTAATATGTAACTTCCCATCTACATCATTTTTATTAAAATGCTGCATTCTGTTCCATGGTTTTTCCCTATCACTTTCATCAGCATCTGCGACAATATTCCCAATAGGATTTGTCCATTCTTTTATTTTTTCTTCTAGAAATTCCTGTGATAATCTTGGCTTGCTAAATAATATTCTCCATTGATCAGGATAAGCATTCCATTTGCCATCAATAAACGCACTATTTCCATCCTGCAAAGCCTTCCCCTGTAATGGCAATGCAATCAGATTGCCAAGTGCACTATTATCCCGTAATGAATCCTGTGCTGGCAGCATTCTGTCATAATATTTAAAAGATTTTAAATTAACCTGTTCCGCACCTTTATCAAGCAAAGAATATCCAAACTTTCTTACCAATGAAGCAGCTATCGGTTTATCAAAGAATATCCATATATGTGCACCTTTGCCAGACCTTGAACGTTCCACTAATGGATCTATTCCATTTAATACACAAATTTCTCTCATTGCCTCAACTTCTTCAATCCATATATCATCAACATTTGCAAAATCCTTTTCTTCTGCTCCTTTATCATGATTATCAAAATCAAATACCATAAATCTACATGTTCCATTACTTAAAAGCGGATATACTCCTATTACATCAGATGCATTATAAGAATTCCCCTGCAAATGATTTAATATATCGTATTTTGTTATTTGCTTATAAGAACGACTCTTGCAATCCTTACAATTAATGTTAATGCCATCTTTTATCTTCTTATGACATACATTTGTCCAGAAATTATTACACTGAAAATAGTATGCTGCCTTGCCAGTTTCTTTGTTAACACTACGTTTAGCATAAACGTCCTGTCTGCCCCAAAACATTCCAAAAAACTGGTTTGCCATATTTTCTGTTATTGCCTGTGGATGAAGGATTCTTTTGCCTTGTTCCGGATCAAAAGCTTCTTTACTATCACTTTGCCTAAACATCGATAATTCTTTATGGTATGACAAACCTGCTTTGTCCAATATATTTTTTAATATCTGATTTTCCAGTTGCAGGTCATTCAACTTTTTCTGAAGTTGTGATATGTTTTCTATTGAATCACGCATATTGACATACCTCCCGGTTTTACACTCCCGACTTTATCTATTTAAAAAATGCTTCATTGTTTCTTGCAAATCATCGCTAAAATCTTCCAGATCATCTATAGTTATCAAACTTAAGCACTTTAAAACTCTTATCAGATACATTAAGTCCATCACAATTTTGTAAGAAAAGCATATACTGATTTGATAACTCAAAATTAATGAATCTCCTGACATCATCATTAATCAAACGTAAACGCTCCTACGCTTACGTAACAACCATCATCACCACAATCATATCAATTCCTTTTATATAACCAACTAATAATTTCCTGCTCCAATTTACAATTGTTTGCCAGCATAAATTCCATAACTTCATCGTAGAAATGAATTTTCAATAGTGAATTTGCCTTTACCATATCATTTTTTTCAAGCGGCTTACAATATTGTTTATAATTTTTCAACTGCTGTACATCCATATACAATGGAACAAATGAAATTTTGGTTTTTTTTATTAAATTCTTTAAAATAAAATATCCGTCAGGATCAATATCCCCGAAATGAAACCAAGAAACACCACCATTATTTTCTGCTATCTTCTTTAAAAATCTTTGCTTTGCAGCATTATGGTATCCGCTTAGATAGATAAATGTTGATTTATTATCATTAATTCTGTTATATGAAGTAAGATTTTCAACAGTCACTATTCGATTTGAATTTACCTTTATCATTTCTATCCGCGCGATTGCCTCTGATAAAATAGCTATCGGATTATCTGGTGTAACGCTAATAGAATTCCCATCAACATAATGAATATCTACATTTCCTTTGAAAAAAATATATGAAGGATTTGAAAAAACTTGATATTCCTCCAGAATTGCTTTCTCTTTTTCTTTTTTGTCCAAAATAGATAAATCTAATTCTAACTCTCCATACTCTTCAATTATGCTACAAATGCGCGACTTATAACTTTTTTCAAAGAGTTTTGTATCTCCTAGTACTGCTACTGATAATTCACGTTCCATAATGTCACTATTATTTCCAAGCACATATTTTAACAATTTCAGAATATTTATTGCAATGTCAGACGTATACTTAGCATCTTTGTAATCATTAAGTCGTTCTACCTGGCTCTTGCAAAACGCATCCATAATATCATGAACACCCATATATTGCGTATACATTTTAATTTCCCGATTACGTTTTACTGTGATATCTTCTCGCTTCAATACTGAATATATCTCATTTATCGAATTTGTATTAAGTTTAATCTTAGAAATTACTGGAATACCTCTTTCATAATCCAAAATCACAAACTCAAATTCCATCAAAGATTGCATTTTTCACAAAAAGCTGATTCCGGTTTTGCAGTATAAATGTGATAACGGACTGTCAACAACTATGAAGGAACGAAACTTTTTGGAAAGACATTGCAGTACGGATGGATAGATGATATGATTGGAATGTAATCGAATTTTGTTTATAGCAATTACTCACAATAAAAATAGACATTTATGACGAAACAGAGGTATCAGAAATATGGATAACATTTTTAAACGCACCAGTGCTCACTGGGTACGTTATGATAAATATGAATGGAAAGAATCGACTGACGGCGTTTTGTACCTTACTCCGGCAAAAGATGCCGTAATGTCACTTTACAATCCCATCAAGGAGTATAAGGAGCTGGTACTGACCGCTCTTGGAATTGGTCTTGATGTTATGCAGAAAAAAGCTTCTATGGAAGAATTGAAACAGAGGATTCAGAGCTTTGCAGAACATTTTGGACTTCTTGGACTGATGACCGCACTTCCGACCACACCGGAATTTATCACCTATGATGCGGTGTATCTTCCCAAGAATCATTTCATCAAACAGGAAACGCTTTCTACGGAAGATTACCTCGCCTACTTCTTTCCTTTTGACAAGATCTCTTTTCTAAAAAAAGGTCGGGAATCTACGTGGAATACAGATAGCCGGGAAATGTTTGCGGTAATTATGACTTTACAAGATAAGCCACAAGCAGTGCTTATGAGCTTTCAAAAGGAATATGCTGAAAGCTATGAATGGATTACCACGGTATTCTCTGACTGGGCTTTTACCTTTGTTACCAGCTTTCTGTATTATCAGGATTATGATGCGTTGGAGGAAGCAGAACGGAATGTGTACCGAAAAGGAATGGAATGTTTCGGCGGCATTGCCCCGACTTACCACATAGAACTTTTGGATAAGCCCACCATTGTCTGGGATTTCCATTCCCTGATGCTTGCCATTCAGATGATGTTTTCCTTTATGATAACGGATGAAAACTCTACTCTGAAACTGTGCAAGCACTGTGGAAAGATATTTGTAGCCAGCCGCTCCAATGTGCAGTTCTGTTCTCCGCAATGTAAAAATCAGTATAATGTATATAAGTGTCGGGCGAAAAAGGATGAGGAATAAACAACATAGAAATATCAAGGGAGGAACATAATGATAGTATATATTTATGATGACAAAGAAGGAAAAACAAATGCCATTTCCATAGACAAAAAAAACATGGTGGATGAAGATTTGGAATTTTTTAATGACCACAGTATCCGAAAAGTTTGGCACTCCGGCGAAGAAGAATGGTATCTTTCGATTGTTGATGTCGTACAGGTACTGACTGATAGTTCTGATCCCAAACAATATATCAAGAAGATGCGTGCCCGTGACAAAGCACTTGAATCCAAGTGGGGTACAATTTGTACCCCACTTCAAATGTTAGCACCTGATGGGAAGATGCGAAAAACACAGGCTGCCAACACAGAAGGAATTCTTAGAATCATTCAGTCAATTCCTTCACCAAAAGCTGAGCCATTTAAAACATGGCTGGCAAAAGTCGGTGCAGAAAGATTGGAAGAAATTGCTGATCCGGAGAAAGCAATGGAACGTGCGGTTGCTACATATAAAGCAAAAGGGTATTCAGATAAATGGATTTCACAACGTCTCAGAACCATTGAGATTAGAAAAGAATTGACAGATGAATGGCAAAATGCAGGTATAAAGGAATCAAAAGAATTCGCAGCACTTACCAATATTCTTACCATCGCATGGTCTGGGAAATCCGTTCAGGAATATAAAAAATTAAAGGGATTAAAGAAAGAGAATCTGCGTGACAATATGACAAACACGGAACTTGCTCTCAACCTCCTAGCCGAAGTTTCTGCAACTGAAATATCACGAAGTAGACAGCCGGAAGGGTTTTCACAAACGAAGGAAGTTACGATTGCAGGTGGCAAAATCGCCGGGGATGCACGTAAGGCACTTGAAGAACAGCTTGGACACAGTGTTTTGTCAGAAACCAATGCAACTACACCAGAATTGTTAGATGATACTGAAAACAATAAATAATAATTACCGTAAAATAACTTAAAACAGGGTGCAGGCTAACGGTCTGCCCCTTATTTTTGTATCATATTTATAAGATTTGACAGGCAGCACCAAACTTTTTTATTTTGTCCTATCTTTTTCTTTATCTGATTCGTTATACATAATAGAAAGATAATTTGATTTCACTAATGGGAAAGGAGGGTGTAAGTGGACGCAGATTTTTTACTAATAAGGAGAATGAAGCGGGGCGATGAAGCAGCTTTTGATATTTTTGTTCATAAATATTATGAATCTATATTAACTTACTGCTGCTATCACTGTCCCGATACATCATACGCCGAGGATCTTACGCAAGAGGTCTTTGTACGCTTTTTTGAAAAACTCTCCAATTACCATTATATGGGTAAAACCCTAAACTATATGTATACCATAGCCGGGAATCTTTGTCGTGATTATTATAAAAAGGCAAGGGATGACTTGTGGGATGGTGCATCAAATGAGATAGGGGATATGTCTGATATTTTGGAATTGGATGGTATCTTGGATAAAATTGCAATCGAAGATGCTTTGAAAAAATTGCCTGATGAATTGCAGGAGGTCATTATTTTCTACTATTTTAGAGATTTGAAATTATCTGAAATAGCAGAGCTTCTGCAAGTTGGATTACCGCTTGTGAAATATCGAATCCAAAGGGCGAGGTTGTTATTAAAGAATTTGTTGAAGGAGGATTGAGTTTATGAACGCAAATAAGCAATCTAATGAGAATAAGAGCGATAATACAGTCATTTCTGATGAACAGAAAATCAGATTGACGGTAAAGAAATCATTGGAAGCTTTCTATGCTGCGGAAGAGAAAAAAATACTGTCATATCATGAGTTCCTATGGACACAGTTAAAAGTAATTGAAAAGAAATGGTGGCTGTTTCAATTTCTGCTTCTTTTTTGTTTGTGGTTTATCTTGAAAAATGCGGAGGATGATTTTTATATCCAAAGAAGTCTGGGAGTAATTGCATCATTATTCGTCATTTTAGTTATCCCGGAATTTTGGAAAAACAGTTCAAACAAATCTATGGAAATCGAAGCTGTTTCCTATTTTTCCTTAAAACAGGTGTATGCAGCAAGAACACTATTGTTTGGCATTGCAGATACTCTTTTTTTGACTGTGTTCTGCGGTGCCGCAACCGTTGGTCTGCATTTTGAGCTGCTTCAACTGATGGTTCAATTTTTGCTTCCGTTAAGTGTAACAGCCTGCATCTGTTTTGGCACGCTATGCAGTAAATATTCTTTCAGCGAAGGATCTGCGATTATCTTATGCGTCTTATGGAGTGCTATATGGCTGTTTATCGTCCTAAATGAAAATATCTATGAAAAGATTGCTGTTCCAGTCTGGATACTGTTGATTGGATTCGCAGCTATTTATATGTTTCTTGCAATCTATCGCTTATTGAATCATTGCAATCATTATTTGGAGGTGTTACAAAATGGAAGTGAAATTTAATGATTTAACGAAGAAATTCGGAAACTTTACGGCTGTAGACCATCTGACCATGACTATGACAAATGGCGTGTATGGGCTGCTGGGGGTAAACGGAGCGGGAAAAACAACGATGATGCGAATGCTTTGCACATTGCTGAAACCTACAAGTGGAAGTATTACCTGTAATGGAAAAGACATTTTTGAAATGGATAGTGAATATCGAAATTTACTGGGATATTTGCCGCAGGATTTTGGGTTTTACCCCGAATTTACGGTGCAGGACTATTTGATGTACATTGCATCTCTAAAAGGAGTACACCCTGCTGTTGCTAAGAAACGGGTGAAAGAGCTGATTTCTAAAGTTGGTCTTTCCAAAGTTGCCAACAGAAAGATGAAAAAATTGTCAGGCGGCATGAAACGTAGAGCAGGAATCGCACAGGCAATGTTAAATAATCCTGCAATCCTGGTATTAGACGAACCGACAGCAGGGCTTGATCCAAATGAGAGGATTCGTTTTCGTAATTTGATTAGTGAATTGTCAGAAGAAAGATTGGTACTATTGTCTACTCATATCGTATCAGATATTGAATATATCGCAAACCAAATCTGGTTGATGAAAGACGGAAAACTAGTGCGCAGCGGAACATCGGATGAACTCATTCGTACCATGCCGGTAGATGTATGGGAATGTTTTGTAAGAAAAAGTGCGGTCTCTTCTATGGCTGAAAAATATAAGATTTCAAATATGAAAGCAGAGTCCGATGGCGTGGAATTAAGAATTATCTCTAAAGAAAAGCCGGTTCCCGAAGCAAAATGCGTGGAAGCATCTTTAGAGGATGTATTTTTGTATTATTTCGGAGAAAAGGCAGGTGATAAAAATGCTGAATTTTGAGTTGAAGAAAGTGTTTTCTAAATCCATGAACAAAATTGTAATTTTGCTTATGGTTGTGATTACGATAATTACCAGCATTTTGACTATTAACAGAGTGGAATATGTGGATGAAAACGGGAATCATTCGGTCGGGTTTACGGCTGCTAAGAATCTAAGAGACGCAAAGAACGAATGGGCAGGCTATCTTACCGATGATGTGCTGAAAAAAGTGATTGCCGAAAACAGGAGAATTAACAATTCCGATGAAGCACAGTCTGATGACATTGCAAAACAGGATCAGGCATTTTCAGAGAAACAAGGCATTTTGGGTATTCTTGATGTTATCAGTTCCGCATGGAGCGATTACAGAGACTACAATTATTTTGCCGCTGACAGCGTGTCCGAGGACGATGTAAATATGCTGTATGAAAAGCGGATTTCTACGTTGAAAAATTGGTTGGATTCCGGTAAGGAATATTATACGCAGAAAGAAAAGGATTTTTTGATTCAACGATATGAAGCGTTGGACACTCCATTTTACTATGAATATACGGATGGTTGGGCAGCATTGCTGCAAAACATATCAACATTTATTTTGATGTTAGCTTTGATGATTGGTTTTTTGGTCTCAGGTATTTTTTCAGACGAGTTTCAGACAAAAGCAGATTCCATCTTTTTTTCTGCTAAGATGGGAAGAAACAAGGCTATTGTATCAAAAGTAGGTGCGGGTTTTCTGATTACCTCAGTTTTCTATATAGTCTTTGTAGTGCTTTATACGCTAACTATCATTTGCGTACTCGGTGCAGATGGCGCAGGTTGTCCGCTTCAATTAGATATGTGGCGGTCTGTTTACAATATTACTTTTTTCAGGGCTTATCTTTTTATTGTAGCAGGCGGTTATATCGGTACATTATTTGCAGCTACGCTTGCTATGTTAGTATCTGCATTTAGTCACTCCACTGCTACCGCAATTATTGTACCTTTTATTGTTTTGTGTGTATTTCCTTTTTTAAGTCGAATTATTACGCTGCCGGGTTTCTGTTCCTTTTTCCCGGATCAGTTGTTGGATATTTATAATGACTTAAAAGAATCAGCTTTGATTGAGATTGGAGGAAAAATTATGACCTCTGCAACGGTAATTGTGCCTGTTTATGCCGTAGTTTGTCTGATCCTTCAACCTATATTATATCGTGTTTATAAGAGAACGGAGATTAAATAAGTGAAACGGCATGGACATAAAAAGAGAATGCGAAAATGGGTACTGCTTCTCTCTGCTTTGATTATTATACTTTATGTGCTGGCTGTAAAGGGAATTGGAATTACACATCATGCTGCAAATAATGATTATGGCTGGAATTTAATGCTTGTTAATCATGAAAACTACATTCCCCATAATTATAAGGTGGAGCTGACCGAACTATCTAATGGCGAAAAAGTTGATTCTCGAATCTATCCGGACTTGCAGGATATGTTTGATGATGCAAGGGCGCAAGGATATGGGCTGTTTGTTGCCGCCGGCTATCGTACAACAGAAAAGCAACAGCAACTGATGGATGAGAAAATAGACGCATATAAAAATGAGGGTCATAGCAGTTCAGAGGCAAAACGACTTGCAGAGCAATGGGTGGCAATACCGGGAACAAGCGAACATCAGATGGGCATTGCTGTTGATATAAATGCCGATAAAACAGTTAATTCCAGCGATGCTGTCTATACATGGCTTGCTGAAAACGCATACAAATATGGTTTTATCAAGCGTTATCCATCTGACAAAACGGATATAACCGGAGTGATTAACGAACCCTGGCACTATCGGTATGTTGGAAAAGAAGCAGCAAAAGAAATATATGCACAGGGTATATGTCTTGAAGAGTATATTGATGAATTAGACCGCAATAAATAAATAAATATTATTCACAATCGTAGCTGTTTAAGGCTGATTAGTGTTGTATAAATGCTGACAACAATTCTAAAAGCTATAAAAACAGTTCCGCTTATCCCCTCAAATTTCTCCTATAAGTGAAGGAACAATTTCTGACTTTATGACAGGGTTACATGCCCTGTCATTTTTATGGTCATTTTTAGAAAATCTGTTCCCAATCACATGATTATATAGCAGTGACCCTGTATCTATGGTAAAATGAATTCATCCATAGATGCCCGGTCACAGAGGTATGGCTACCTCGGAAAGGAGATTTTATGAAGAGACCGGACAACAACAAAATAACAGCACTTTACGAGAGACTGTCACGAGATGATGAACTGAATGGAGACAGTAACAGCATTGTAAACCAGAAGAAAATGCTTGAAAAATATGCCAAAGAACAGGGGTTTACGAACCTTGCTCACTATACCGATGATGGGTATAGTGGCACAAACTTTGACAGACCGGATTGGAAGCGATTGACTGCTGACATTGAAGAAGGAAATATTGGATGTGTTATCGTCAAGGATATGAGCCGAATCGGCAGGAATTATCTGGAAGTAGGATTTTATACAGAGGTTTTGTTCCGAGAAAAAGGCGTCCGCTTTATTGCCATTTCCAATGGTGTTGACAGCACACATTCTGAATCTAATGAATTTGCACCATTCTTAAACATTATGAATGAATGGTATGTGCGTGATACCAGCAGAAAAATCAAGTCTGTGCTTCGCAACAAAGGTATGGAAGGCAAGCATCTGACTTCTAATGCCATCTACGGATACAAAAAAGACCCGGATGATAACAACCACTGGCTTGTTGATGAAGAAGCCGCTGCTGTGGTCAGACGTATTTTCCAGTTGATTATTGAAGGGAATGGACCGATGCAGGTTGCCAGAATACTCACAAACGAAAAGGTTGAGCGTCCATCCTACTATCTTGCAAAGCAGGGGCTCGGCACTTGCAGAGGTAAATGCGATATAACAAGACCTTATTCGTGGACAGCTACCACCATCACAGACCTTGTATCAAAGCCGGAATATATGGGACACACAGTTAATTTCAGAACCTTCAAGGAATCATACAAGGACAAGCATTCCCAATATGCTAATCCGGAGGAATGGCTGATATTCAGAGATACGCAGGAAGCTATTGTTGATGAAGACACATGGAATATGGTTCAGAAAATCAGAGAGACCAAGCACCGCCCAATAGCACAGGGCAAAGCAAATCCATTGACCGGACTCATGTTTTGCGCAGACTGTGGTGCCAAAATGTTCAACCACCGCACAAAAGGCTATGAGAAAAAGGATAAGGATGGGAATCCGACCGGTAAATATACCAATGCACAGAATAATTACACCTGCTCTACTTACAGCAAGGCAAAGTGACATTTTGAAAACAAATGCTCCCAGCACCACGTAAGAACAGATGTGGTCAGAGACCTGATTTTGACAACACTGCAATATACGGCAAGCTATGTCAAAGAACATGAGGATGAATTTCTGGAAAAGGTTAGAAAATCCAATGTTCTGAAGCAGGAAGCAGATACAAAAGCTCTCACCAAAAAGATTACAAAATCTGAAAAAAGGGTTGCTGAACTTGATCATATGATAAAACGTATTTATGAAGATAATGTATCCGGGAAGCTGTCGGATAAGCGTTTTGAATTGCTGTCTGCTGATTACGAAAAGGAGCAGTCGGAATTAGAAGAATTCCTTACTTCTGCCCGAGAGCAGTTAGCCACAGCAAAGGAAGAAGCTTCCAATGTCGATAAATTCATCGCACTGGTTCATAAGTACACAGATTTTTCTGAACTGACCACACCAATGATTCACGAATTTATAGACAGAATTGAAGTTCACGAAGCTGACAAGTCAACAGGGGAACGTACACAGGAAATCGACATTTATCTCAAATATGTAGGCAAGCTGGATGTTCCAATGCCTGAACTGACACCGGAAGAATTAGCCGAAGAAGAACGGAAACGTCGCAAGCGTGCGTGGAATCGAACCTACAACCGACGCAAAGCAGAGAAAGAACGTGCTGAAAAAGAAAAAGCAGCTTTAGAAGCTGCAACTGATACTGACAAATCTAAAAAGGGAGCATAGGCAACTGCCGGAAACTCCCATTACATAAGGGTTTCAAGCCCGCTTCTAAAAATATCCCTATGAAAGTTAAACATGCGAGTGTCTTAAATCATGGATTCTGATTTTCTTCACACCAGATAATTTGCAGCCACGCTCCATCTCATGATGAAGAAAGCTCTTTGTTACCAGAA
>ERZ791926.1076-NODE-1076-length-15729-cov-2.393709_pt1 | contig 15729 bp, 18 predicted proteins | sample MGYA00510131_ERZ791926 | MGnify/ENA primary metagenome ERZ791926 (study PRJEB30046, sample SAMN00792052) | human gut metagenome | study: EMG produced TPA metagenomics assembly of the A metagenome-wide association study of gut microbiota in type 2...
CTGATAAAGATGCGATTCTTAAGGATGTGCGTGAAGCACTGGATGATTTAAGAAATTTCATGGATATCGGAGAAGCAACGATCGAAGAGTCCCAGACAGAGGATAAGGACTGGATCAACAACTGGAAACAGTATTTCCATCAGTTCTATGTAGATGATATTCTTATTGTTCCATCCTGGGAAGAAGTAAAAGAAGAGGACAAGGACAAAATGATCCTGCATATCGATCCGGGTACAGCTTTCGGAACAGGGATGCATGAGACTACACAGCTTGTGATCCGCCAGTTAAAGAAATATGTGACACCGGATACAGAGATGCTGGATGTCGGAACCGGAAGCGGCATTCTTGGTATCGTTGCGCTCAAACTCGGGGCAAAACATGTGCTGGGAACAGACCTGGATCCATGTGCAGTTCCGGCAGTTGCAGAGAATAAAGAAGCAAACCAGATCGCAGATGAGACTTTTGACATGGTTATTGGAAATATTATCGATGACAAAGCAATCCAGGATCAGGCAGGCTATGAAAAATATGATATTGTCACAGCAAATATTCTTGCAGATGTTCTGATTCCGCTGACACCGGTGATTGTTAATCAGATGAAGAAAGGTGCTTACTACATTACTTCCGGTATTCTTGATGTAAAAGAAGAGGTAGTAGTGGAAGCTGTGAAGGCAGCAGGACTGACGGTTGTAGAGGTAACACATCAGGGCGAATGGGTTTCTGTCACAGCAAGAAAGGACTGATCTTATGCAGCGTTTTTTTGTGGAACCTTATCAGATCGAGGAAGAAACGCATCGTATTCATATCAATGGAACAGATGTGAATCATATTAAAAACGTGCTTCGTATGAAATGTGGGGAGGATGTCTGGATCAGCGATGGCGGCAATAAGGAGTATCATTGTCAGATAGAAGAACTGAGAGAGGATGAAGTTTTACTTCATATTCTTTATGCACAGGAACCGGAATATGAACTTCCAAACAAGATTTATCTTTTTCAGGGACTTCCAAAAGCAGATAAGATGGAACTCATTATTCAGAAGGCAGTGGAGCTGGGAGCTTTCTCAGTGATTCCTGTAGAGACAAAGCGATGTGTAGTGAAGCTGGATGCGAAGAAAGCGGCGAAGAAGGTAGCCCGCTGGCAGCAAATCGCAGAGAGCGCGGCAAAACAGTCAAAGCGAATGCTGATCCCCGAGATTCACGAAGTTATGACTTATAAAGAGGCGCTGGCATTTGCCGGACATTTAGATGTGAAGCTGATTCCATACGAGCTTGCAAAGGGAATGAAAGAAACCAGAGAAATCCTGAACGAGCTCAGACCGGGACAGTCTATCGGCATTTTCATCGGGCCGGAAGGTGGATTTGAGGAAGAAGAAGTGTCAAAGGCACTGGAGGCAGGAGCACATGCCATTACACTTGGAAGGCGCATCCTCAGAACAGAGACAGCAGGACTTGCGATTTTGTCTGTACTGATGTTTCAGTTGGAGAATGAGTAAGTTATAATAAGAAACAGTTGAAAATGAAAACCTGCGGTTTTTCTTAGATAAGATTAATTGTTACCGGGAACAGTAATATGAAGTTGTATGATCAGGGAAAAATTCAGGTATTTTGGTGTTACTGAGAATAGTAATATCAGGATAATATATAGAAACAAGAGAGAATAAAAATGGAAGCATATTTTGATAATTCAGCTACGACCCGCTGCTTTGAAGAAGTAAAGGATATCGTGGTTAAGACAATGATGGAAGATTTCGGAAATCCATCTGCCATGCACCAGAAGGGTGTTGATGCGGAAGGGTATGTCAAAGAATCTGCCAGAATTGTGTCACAGATACTGAAAGTAACAGAGAAAGAAATCTTGTTTACTTCCGGTGGAACAGAGTCTAATAATCTGGCACTGATTGGTGGCGCGCTTGCAAATAAGAGAAGTGGAAATCACATCATCACGACTGCTGTAGAGCATGCAGCAGTCAGTCAGCCGATTGCTTTTCTTAAGGAACAAGGATTTGAAGTGACGATTCTTCCGGTGGATGAGCGCGGAGTTGTAAAACTTGACGCACTTGAAAAGGCATTAAGACCGGATACGATCTTAGTATCTACAATGATGGTAAACAATGAGACTGGAGCAGTGATGCCCGTAGAAAAAATCGGTGCTATGGTTCAGGAGAAGAGCCCGAAAGCATTGTATCATGTAGATGCAATTCAGGCATTTGGCAAATATCGGATCTATCCGAAGAAATGGGGAATCCATCTTCTTTCTGTCAGCGGACATAAGATCCACGGACCAAAAGGTGTCGGATTTCTTTACATTAACAGTAAAGCAAAGGTGCAGCCATTGATTCTGGGCGGCGGACAGCAGAATGGAATGCGCTCCGGAACTGACAATGTGCCGGGAATCGCAGGTCTAGGCGTGGCATCGAAGATGATGTATCAGAATTTTGATGAAAAGATCGAACATCTTTATCAGCTGAAAGAACGTATGGCAAAGGGGCTTTCCAAAATAGATGACGTAGTGATTAATGGAATGCCTGTCAGAGAAGGTGCGCCTCATATCCTGAGTGTAAGCTTTCTGGGAATCAGAAGTGAGGTATTGCTTCACACATTGGAGGACAGAAATATCTTTGTATCTGCGGGAAGCGCATGCTCCAGCCATAAGAGAAAACCAAGCGCCACGCTTTCTGCCATGGGAATGAGCAATGCACAGATTGAGAATACTGTGCGTATCAGCTTCTCGGAGGAGAATACATTTGAAGAGGTTGATTACTGCCTGGAGGTATTAAATGAAGTGCTTCCAATGTTGAAACGATACGCCCGCAGATAACAGATCAACAGATTGACGGCAGGATATTATCAGTGGACAATAATGCATCGCTGCCTGGCGAAACCCAGAAAGTGACAGGATATGCATGCTGCTGCAGATACATTGCAATGCAGACAATGTGTAATTAAGATGATAGAAAGAACAAAAGGAGAATAGAATGATATTTCACGCATTTTTAATAAAATACGCAGAAATCGCTATCAAGGGTAAGAACAGATATATTTTTGAAGACGCCCTTGTAAAGCAGATGAACATCGCACTTTCCAAAATTGAGGGAGAGTTTGAAGTAAAGAAAGAACAGGGAAGAATCTATGTGTTCTGCCCGGAACAGTATGATTATGATGAGACGGTAGATGCGTTACAGCATGTATTTGGTATTGTCGGAATTTGCCCGGTAGTGATCTATGAGGAGCAGGGATTTGAGCAGATGGCAAAGGATGTTGTTTCTTACATGAAGAACTGCCATCCAAATTACAATGGAAGCTTCAAAGTATATACAAGAAGAGCAAAGAAGTCCTATCCAATCACATCTATGGAAGTCAGTGCAGAACTTGGCGGACGTATTCTGGATGAATTCCCGGATGCAAGCGTAGACGTACATGATCCGGAGCTTACTCTTTCTGTAGAAATCCGTGACAAGATTTATGTATATTCCCAGACAATCAAGGGAGCAGGCGGAATGCCAATCGGAACAAACGGAAAAGCTATGCTTCTTCTCTCTGGCGGTATCGACAGCCCGGTAGCCGGTTATATGATCGCAAAACGTGGTGTTAAGATTGATGCGGTATATTTCCATGCGCCGCCTTACACAAGTGAAAGAGCAAAACAGAAAGTCGTAGATCTGGCAAAACAGGTAGCAAAATACAGTGGACCGATTCGTCTCCATGTAGTAAACTTTACAGATATCCAGCTTTACATTTATGATCAGTGTCCACATGATGAGCTGACTATCATTATGCGTCGCTATATGATGCGTATTGCAGAGCATTTTGCAAAACAGAGCAAATGCCTTGGCCTGATCACAGGCGAGAGTATCGGACAGGTTGCAAGCCAGACATTACAGAGTCTTGCCGCTACCAATGAAGTCTGCACACTTCCTGTATACCGCCCGGTTATCGGCTTTGACAAGCAGGAAATTGTAGAGAGATCATGGGAAATCGGAACTTACGAGACGTCTATCCAGCCATTTGAAGACTGCTGTACGATCTTTGTGGCAAAACATCCGGTTACAAAGCCAAACCTGAATGTGATCCATCGTTCAGAAACAAAACTGGAAGAGAAGATTGATGAACTGATGAAAACAGCGCTGGAGACAGTTGAGATTATTGAGATTGACTAAAAGAAAAGAGGAACTGTAAACCAGTTCCTCAATGACTGCGAAAAAATTATTCTGTAACGTATTTGCTAACGATTGCCATAACGGTATCAAGAGCAGCGCCATCAGCGTGGATGTTTAAGTCGATCGGTTTGGATAAATCAAGGCTGAAAATACCCATGATAGATTTTGCGTCGATTACATATCTTCCGGATACTAAATCGAAATCGCAGTCGAATTTGCTGATTTCATTAACGAATGCTTTCACTTTATCGATAGAGTTCAGTGAAATTTTACATGTTTTCATTATGAGAACCTCCCTTAATAATAGTTATTTGCTGACCTGATAGCCTGTCAGCTTACAGTTTTCATCTTAACGGCAGTATTGCAAAAAGTCAAGGTGAAAACGGATAAAATTTCCAGAAAGATTTAGTGAAAATGTATAACAATGACGAAAGTTCCGATAGTATTGTAAAAAATGAACAATATTGTACGGGAACAGGCGTTTATTCTGCAAACAAAATTCATTGAAAAGTAGCTTTGACAATGAGTTTTTGACTTGCATATCTCAGGATAGCAGAATGCGGAATAGTCATAAAGTTACAAGGAATTACAAATTTAGATAAGAAACAGGAGGAAAGAATGGGAATAAAAGTTGCACTTCACAACTTAGGCTGTAAGGTAAACGCCTATGAAGTAGAGGCAATGCAGCAGCTTCTGGAAGAAGCGGGATACGAGATCGTACCGTTTGAGCCGGGAGCTGATGTTTATCTGATCAATACATGTACAGTCACTAATATCGCAGACCGTAAGTCCAGACAGATGCTGCATAAAGCAAAGAAAATGAATCCGGATGCGATTGTAGTGGCAACGGGATGTTATGTTCAGACAGATGAGGGAAAACTGGATAAGGACGAGGCAGTAGATCTGATTCTTGGAAATAACCAGAAGGGAAATATTGTCCAGGTGCTGCAGGAATATGAACAGCAGCACACCAAGCAGAAGCATGTATTAAATATCAATCAGACAAAAGAATATGAAGAACTGGCGATCAATCACACAGCAGAGCATGTGCGTGCATATATTAAAGTTCAGGACGGCTGTAATCAGTTTTGTACCTACTGTATCATCCCGTATGCAAGAGGTCGTGTAAGAAGTCGTAAAATTGCACAGGTAATGGATGAAGTCCGTGCACTTGCTGCCAAGGGATATAAGGAAGTGGTACTCACAGGAATCCACTTAAGTTCATATGGAGTAGATTTCCCGGAAGAAGAAAGAGAAACACTGCTTTCACTGATTCAGTCTGTACATGAGGTAGAAGGAGTCGAGAGAATCCGTCTGGGCTCTCTGGAGCCGAGAATCATTACGGAGGAATTTGCCAGAACGATTTCCTCTATGCCGAAGATGTGCCCACATTTCCATCTGTCTTTGCAGAGCGGATGTGACACAACTCTGGAAAGAATGAACCGAAGATACAGAAGCACAGAATATGCAGAGAAATGTGATCTTCTGAGAAAATACTTTAAAAATCCGGCACTTACAACAGATGTGATTGTTGGTTTTCCGATGGAAACAGAGGAAGATTTTCAGGCTTCCTATGACTTTGTGGAAAGTATCCATTTTTATGAGACACATATTTTCAAATATTCCCGTCGTCATGGAACGAAGGCTGCCGCCATGTCAGGTCAGTTGACAGAAGCGCAGAAAGCTGTCAGAAGTGACAAGATGCTTGCATTAAATGAAGAACATGCCAGAGAATATGAAGAGTCCATGATTGGCAGTGAACTGAAAGTTCTTCTTGAGGAAGAAGTAGAGATTAATGGAGAACAGTGGTATATCGGACACAGCAAAGAATATATTAAAACAGCAGTAAGAAAACAGGATGCTTATGGAGTAAATGACATAATTACTGTAAAAGCTGAGAGATTTCTGGAAAATCATACATTGACCGGCGGAGTACTGTGTACGGAATAGGGTACAAAGTGAACAGTAACTGTTAACTTGCTAATGACTGCAATAAATTTGCGGTTGCAGAATAGATGGAATTATATTAAAATATAGAAGAATATATGTGTATTGTATACGAAATTTGCAATACATAGCAGAAACGATGAATTATTGCGAAGTGCGTGAAGGTACGAGATAATGCGATAACTGAAAGGTTCTGCGAAAATAAATCAGGTAAGGACGTGAAAAAAATGGCAGAGAACAATCTGGGTAATACCCAATATTTCAGAACAAAACCAGACCAGGAGCTTCAGGTAAAAGAGGTACTGGACCTCGTTTACACAGCAATGGATGAGAAAGGATATAATCCGGTCAATCAGATCGTTGGATATATTATGTCCGGAGATCCTACTTATATTACCAGCCATAAGGGCGCAAGAAGCATGATCATGAAAGTAGAGCGTGATGAACTGGTAGAGGAACTTTTAAACGAGTATATTAAGAATAAATCCTGGGAACGCTGATATGAGAATCCTGGGATTAGATTATGGCTCAAAAACAGTCGGTGTGGCAATCAGTGATCCGCTGGGAATCACCGCGCAGGGAGTGGAGACAATCTGGCGTAAGCAGGAGAATCACCTGCGCCAGACACTTGCCCGTATAGAAGAACTTATTTCGGAGTATCAGGTGGAACGGATCGTACTTGGATATCCGAAGAATATGAATAATACGATTGGAGAACGTGCCCAGAAATCACTGGAGTTTAAGGAAATGCTGGAGAGACGGACAGGTCTGGAAGTGATCATGTGGGACGAGCGTCTGACTACAGTAGAAGCCAATCGTACTTTAATGGAAGCCAGTGTGCGCAGAGAGAATCGTAAACAGTATCTGGATCAGCTGGCAGCTGTTTTTATTTTGCAGGGATATCTGGATTCCCTGTCCTGTTAGGAGATTGATAAAATGGATAAGATTAAATTTCAGCTCGAGGACGGAACAGAAGCGGAGTTTTATGTAGAAGAGCAGACCAGAATCGGAGGAATCGCATATCTTCTGGTATCTGACTCTATGGATGATGAGGCGACTGCCTATATTTTTAAAGATGTGTCAGAGGATGACAGTCAGGAAGCCTGCTATGAGATGGTCGAGGACGAGGACGAACTGCAGGCAGTTTTTAAAGTATTTGAACAGATGTTAGATGACGTAGACCTTGAAATGTAGCCGGGAGGTGTAATGCTTGAATAACGAAAATAACAACCAATATAATAACGAAGCACGTGAAAATCATGAAGGACAGTCCGGTCATGGCCAGAGAAGACCATATAACCGACCGAAGAATTATAAATATAAACCGCAGCACAGAAATACTCATGGAAGAAAACCGATACAGGATCGTAAAGCTGTAACGGATAAAGAGAAGAGCGGAAAGCCGGTACCATTTAAGAATCCGGTAAAGAGTGTTCCACGTAAACCAAAGAAACCGACATCCAGATTAAAGATCATTCCACTTGGTGGTCTGGAACAGATCGGAATGAATATCACAGCATTTGAATATGAGGACAGCATTGTGGTAGTAGACTGCGGACTTGCTTTCCCGGAAGATGATATGCTGGGAATTGATCTTGTCATTCCGGATGTGACTTATCTGAAAGAAAATATTTCCAAGGTAAAAGGCTTTGTGATCACACATGGACATGAGGATCATATCGGTGCGCTGCCGTATGTTCTTAAAGATGTAAACGTTCCGGTTTACTCTACAAAGCTTACCATTGCCCTGATTGCAAATAAGCTGAAAGAACACAATATGACCCGCACCACCAAATTAAAAGAAGTAAAACATGGACAGGTCATCAATCTTGGAGATTTTTCTATTGAATTTATAAAGACAAACCACAGTATCCAGGATGCATCTGCACTGGCAATCTATTCACCGGCAGGTATCGTAGTGCATACAGGTGACTTTAAAGTGGATTACACACCTGTATTTGGAGATGCTATTGATCTGCAGCGTTTTGCCGAGATCGGCAAGAAAGGTGTACTGGCACTGATGTGCGACAGTACAAATGCTGAGAGAAGTGGATTTACGATGTCTGAGCGCTCTGTTGGACATGTATTCGATAATCTCTTTAATGAATATAAGACAAACAGAATTATTATCGCGACTTTTGCGTCTAATGTAGACCGTGTACAGCAGATCATCAATACAGCATATCGATTTGGTCGTAAGGTTGCAGTGGAAGGCCGCAGCATGGTAAATGTTATTACTACTGCAGCAGAGCTTGGATATCTCCGCATTCCGGATCAGACCTTGATTGAGATCGATCAGGTTAAGAATTATCCGGATGAGCAGGTAGTGCTGATCACAACAGGAAGCCAGGGTGAATCTATGGCTGCGCTTTCCCGTATGGCAGCGAATATCCACAAGAAAATCGTGATTAAACCGAATGATACGATTATTTTCAGTTCCAATCCGATTCCTGGAAATGAGAAAGCGGTATCCAAGGTTATCAATGAACTTTCCATGAAGGGTGCAAAAGTTATCTTCCAGGATGTTCATGTTTCCGGACATGCATGCCAGGAGGAAATCAAACTGATCTATTCTCTGGTTAAACCGAAATATGCAATTCCGGTTCATGGTGAATACAGACATCTGACAGCCCAGAAGAATGTAGTAGAAGAACTGGGAATTCCGAAAGAGAATATCTTTGTTCTTGCATCCGGAAATATTCTGGAGCTTGACAACCAGAGCGCACAGATAACAGGAACCGTACACACAGGTGCGATCCTGGTTGACGGACTTGGAGTAGGAGATGTAGGCAATATCGTTCTTCGTGACCGTCAGCATCTTGCAGAAGACGGAATCATGATTGTTGTGGTAACCTTAGAGCGTCACAGTAATGTAATTCTTGCAGGACCGGACATTGTTTCCCGAGGTTTCGTATATGTAAGAGAGTCCGAGGATCTGATGGATCACGCAAGAGAGGTAGTAGAGAATGCACTGGATTCTTGTCTGGAACGTAATATTACAGATTGGGGCAAGATCAAAACTGTTGTAAAAGATGCGCTCAGCGAATTCTTATGGAAACGTACCAAGAGAAGTCCGATGATCCTGCCGATCATTATGGAGGCATAAAATGAAACCAAATACAATAGATGAAAATATCAGCAGCCTTCTGGAAGCCTTTAAGGAGAGTCCTGAATATGTGGAGTTTCAGAAGCAGAATGAGATTTTGAAGCAAAAACCTGAACTGAAGAAAAGAGTGGATGCTTTCAGAGGAGATAACTACAGAGTTCAGAATGAATGTGGCTCAGATAATCTGTTCGATGTTGTAGAACAGATGGGAAAGGAATCTGCAGAGCTTCGCAGACATCCGGAAGTAAATGCATATCTGGATGCAGAGCTTGCTCTCTGCAAAATGATGCAGAAGATTTGCGTAAAACTGGCAGAAGGCATCGACATGGATATCCCTGGTGCACTGTAAATTACAGGAAATCATCCGACAGGTGGTATCCTGCACAGTAGCGTAAGTAGTAACTGTCTGTCAATCTGGATTTGTGAGAGTACGGAACAGTTGCTGTAAACATTAGAATTGCAGAAAGGAAATAGTTTATGAGTGATACCAAAGAACGTGCAGGTGCGGCTGGCGTTGTTGTAGCCGGCGTGTTTTTTAAAATCGCACTTTATGTTTGTGTGGTAGTGTTGCTTTTCTGGATCGGGAAGTCTTCTTTTCAGTTTGGGCATGATGTATTTAATCAGCATGCAATGAGTCCTGGAGAGGGACAGGAAGTTACCGTGGTAATTAAGGAAGATGATTCTTTATACAAAATTGCCAAAACTCTTCAGAAAAAAGGACTGATCGAGAGTGCTCCTGTATTTTATGTGCAGGAGAGGCTTTCTACCTATCATGGTCAGCTTCAGCCGGGAACTTATCTCTTGAGTACAGCATATACACCGAACCGTATCATGGGAATTCTGGCAGGAGATGATGAACAGGAAGGGGTAAGTGATTCGTGATAGTTGACGAGCGAATGCGTACCTATATCAATTCACTGGATATGGGAAATACACCGTTCCTTGAGAATCTGGAACAGTATGCCATAAAGGAACGTGTACCGATCATCCGGAGAGAAATGCAGAGTTTTATGAAAATGTTTCTGGCTTTAAACCAGCCGAAGCGTATTCTGGAGGTGGGGACAGCCATTGGCTTCTCCACACTTCTTATGTGTGAATATGGAACAAAGGATCTGGAAATTGTGACAATAGAGAATTATGAGAAAAGGATTCCTATTGCAAAAGCGAACTTCAAAGAAGCCGGTCGTGAATCACAGATTACTCTGCTGGAGGGAGATGCCGGACAGATATTAAAAGAACTGGATGGTTCTTTTGACATGATTTTTATGGATGCTGCAAAAGGACAGTATATTAACTGGCTTCCGGATGTAATGCGTCTTATGCGAAAGGGCAGTGTTCTTATTTCTGACAATGTGCTTCAGGAGGGGGATATTATAGAATCCCATTATCTGGTGGAGCGCAGAAACAGAACTATATATAAACGGATGCGGGAGTATCTGTATGAACTGAAACATAATCCAGCCCTGATAACTTCGATCATTCCTCTGGGAGACGGAGTTACGGTCAGTGTGAAACAGGAGTAAACAATATGAGAAAAATAGAATTGCTGGTTCCGGCAAGCAGCCTTGAGGTGTTAAAGATTGCTGTTATTTTCGGAGCAGATGCTGTATATATCGGTGGAGAAGCCTTTGGACTGAGAGCTAAAGCCAAGAATTTTTCCCATGATGATATGAAAGAGGGAATTGCCTTTGCCCATGAACATGGAGTAAAGGTTTATGTAACTGTAAATATTCTGGCTCATAATTATGATCTGGCGGGAGTCAGAGAATATCTGACAGAGCTGAAAGAACTGAAACCGGATGCCCTGATCATTGCTGATCCGGGAATCTATATGTATGCAAAGGAAATCTGTCCGGAGATTGAGCGACATATCAGTACACAGGCAAATAATACAAACTATGAAACCTATCGTTTCTGGTATAATCTGGGTGCGAAACGTGTAGTAACAGCCAGGGAACTTTCCCTTGCGGAGATCAGAGAAATCAGAGAACATATTCCTGATGATATGGAAATTGAGACATTTATTCATGGTGCTATGTGTATTTCCTATTCAGGAAGATGCCTGCTCAGCAATTATCTGGCTGGTCGTGATGCAAATCAGGGTGCCTGTACCCATCCATGCCGCTGGAAATATTCCATCGTTGAGGAGAAACGCCCGGGAGAATATATGCCGGTATTTGAGAATGAGAGAGGAACCTACATTTTCAATTCAAAGGATCTCTGCATGATTGAGCATATGGATGATGTGATCAACAGCGGAATTGACAGCCTGAAGATAGAGGGACGTATGAAAACTGCTCTTTATGTTGCGACAGTTGCCAGAACCTACCGCAAGGCAATTGATGATTATATGGAGAGTCCTGAGAAATATCAGGCAAATATGCCATGGTATCAGGAGCAGATTTCCAACTGTACTTACAGACAGTTCACGACCGGATTTTTCTATGGAAAACCGGATGAGAATACACAGATTTACGATAATAATACTTATCAGAAAGAATATACTTATCTGGGATTTGCAGAAGCTGTTGATGAACGTGGCTATGCGCAGATCACACAGAGAAATAAGTTCTCAGTAGGTGAGACGATTGAGATCATGAAACCGGACGGACAGAATGTATCTGTTACTGTAAAGGGAATTTATGATGAAGAGGGTAATCCGATGGAGAGCGCACCTCATGCACAGCAGAAGTTGTTTGTAGATCTGGGAACAGAGATTGATGTTTATGATCTGCTCAGAAGAGCTGAATAGAGATAGATACAGTAAACGCAGCCAACAAAATTAACGTTGGCTGCGTTTACTGCATTTGAGGAAAAAGTCCGCGAAGTTTCTGCAAGGCATTTTTTTCGATTCTGGAGACATAGGAACGGCTGATGCAGAGTTTTCGGGCGATTTCGCGTTGCGTTTCTTCTTCCATGCCAAACAAACCGTATCGATAACAGATTACCTGGTATTCTTTTTCTGACAGGATTTTTTTCAGGGATTTCAGAAGATAAGAAGTGTTTTCTCTGATGTAACAATCCTCCACAATATCTACAGGTGTACTCTCTATCACATCAAGCAGATTAATTTCATTTCCTTCTTTGTCTGTGCCAATAGGCTCATATAGAGACACTTCCCTCGAATGCTTTTTCTTAGAACGAAAGAACATCAGAAGCTCATTTTCTATACATCTGGCAGCATAAGTAGACAGGCGTGAAGCTTTCTGTGGATCAAAGGTTGTGACTGCCTTGATCAGCCCAATCGTGCCGATAGAAATCAGGTCGTCTGTATCTTCACCGGTTCCCTGGTACTTTTTTACTACATGAGCCACCAGCCGGAGATTATGTTCAATCAGGATATTCTTAGCCTGAGAATCACCCTCCTGATATTTTTGAAGATAATATTTTTCCTGCGATATGGACAAAGGTTTCAAAAAAGCCTTCAAATTCTTACCTCGAAGGGGATTTCTATATAGTTTATGTAATGGACAGGGGGTCTGTGCTTTTCCCAGAAATGATTTGACGGGAATTGGATAAAACGATAGAATAGAAAACGATAATTGTAGAGAAAACGTATATAGTAATTGTTGATTGTTTACCTTTGTTTGCATGAATGAGCTAAAATGTTGCAGAGTGCAGTAGTCAGCATTATACAGATGAGTATATAAAAATATAATAAACAGGAGAAACACATGAAAATATATTTAGCTCCACTTGAGGGAATCACAGGATACACATACAGACGTGCACTTTATCAGTGCTTTGGAGGATTTGATAAATATTTTATTCCATTTATTCTTCCGAATCAAAAAGGTCATCTCAGCACAAGAGAGAAGAAAGACATTGCGCCTGAGAACAATGAAGGGATGTATGCAGTTCCGCAGATTCTGACAAAGAATGCAGAAGATTTTATTCGGACAGCGGAAACGCTGCAGGAATATGGCTACAATGAAGTAAATCTGAATCTCGGCTGTCCATCAAAGACTGTTGTAACGAAAGGCAGAGGAGCAGGTTTTCTTGACAGACCGGATGAACTGGATAAATTTCTGGATGAGATATTTCGTAAATGCGATGTGAAGATTTCCGTAAAAACCCGTCTGGGAATGGATGCGCCAGATGAATTTGAGGACTTGCTGACAATCTATAACAAATATCCTCTGGAGGAATTGATCATTCATCCAAGAGTGCAGAAGGATTATTATAAAAATACACCGCGTCTTGAAACATTTGGGGAGGCACTGGAACATTCAAAGACCCCAGTGTGCTATAATGGAGATATCGTCACAGCAAAGGACTATCTTAGCCTGAAAGAACGTTTTCCAGCGCTAGAATGTATCATGACAGGCAGAGGAACACTAAGAAATCCTGCACTTGCCAGAGAAATACGTGGTGGTGCACCTGCCTCAAAAGAAGAAATCCGCAGATTTCATGATATTATGTATAATGAATACTGTGAAGATCTGTCCGGGGACAGAAATATTTTATTCCGTATGAAAGAGTTGTGGTCTTATCTGATACCGATGTTTACAAATAATAAAAAGTATGCCAAGAAAATAAAAAAAACTGAGAAATGTGTTGTATATGAAAGTGCAGTCAGGGAATTGTTTAGCTGCGAGCAGTTGATTGATAGCAATGATGATTCAGAAAAAATCACCGGAACATTATAATGAATAGGTAAAATAAGACAGTTATTCGGTGTAGAATCACATAGCGAAAGCAGATTGTGAATATCCGTTTGATAAACGGTAAAAAAAGCGACTATACAGGAATATTATATTCTTGTATGGTCGCTTTCGATATTATCGTATTCTTTTCTTTATCATCGGTCCAATGATCATAGCAATAATCATTTTTATCAGATCGGCAGGAATAAATGGGATTACACAGACTGCAAGAGCTGCTTTAAAAGTGTAATCTGCAACGATACAGAACCATATTGTTCCGAAAAGATAACATACAATAGTTCCGACAATCATGCCGATAAGCTGTATCCATGGTTTGTGACAGTTATCTATAACCAGTCCGGCAATGACTGCCATGACGATAAATCCAATGATATATCCACCTGTAGGACCTGCCAGCTTCGCAGGACCGCCAGTGAATCCGGAAAATACCGGAAGTCCCACGAACCCCATTAACAGATAGATCAGATAACTGACGGTTCCCTTTTTCCATCCAAGAAGATACAGAGACAGATATATTGCCAGATTAGTGAATGAAATCGGAACTGGACCGATTGGAATAGATAGTGGGGCAAGAATACAGGTAACGGCTGCCATCAGTGCGGTCATGGTTATATCGTAAGTTTTACTATGAGGCACGGTAATATTTTGGGTCTGGTTCATGTCAGAAAAATCTCCTTTTATATCGTAAGTTTTTGGCGCGGTCGATTAGTGTATTAAGTTCATCATTCGGGGTGTTTAAAATAGCGATAGCCTCTTCTCTGGAGAGAACAGGTACTTCTTCATAAAATTCAGAATTCATAATAGTGATGTCCTTCCTGCGATTTTTGTGTATGGATATTACTTTAACATATAAAAGGACAAAATGTCAACTGAATATAAAGAAAGGTTTACGATCTGTGCTGGGTACGGAGTGAGCAGTAATTCTACATTTTATGATTTATTTGATAATATGAGAAGTATGATGTAAGATCATTCGGAAATACACATATATAGTATTAAAAACTATATTAAATAGTTTTTCTTGACAAGAATGGAATTTATGATATACTTTGAATATCAAAATATTTTAAAGGCAAACAAAATATCAAAACAAGAACAGGAGAAAACAGATGAAGAATTTTAAAATAGGAGATAAAATCACAAGAATTCCACTGATTCAGGGTGGAATGGGAGTTGGCATCAGCCTGGGAAGACTTGCCGGATCTGTTGCGAAAGAAGGCGGTGTTGGTGTTATATCTACGGCGCAGATCGGTTACAGAGAAGCAGATTTTGATAAAAAGCAGGGAATGGCTGATAATATCTGATGCATCCGGCCAGAATAGAAAAAAGAAGGATATATCCTCCGAGCCGTGTGATGGTTTCAAACCCGTTCATAATAGAAGTATTGACGATATTTCCGGCTGGGACTGTAGACATGACCTCTTTTTCATTACGTGTATCTGTGTATTGCGCACTTGTCAGAATCTGATTTTTGTAGATTGCGTAACGAAAAAATAACATACATATCAGATTAGCAGAAAAGAGACTTATGAGGATAAAATAAGCAGGGACGACATCCTTCAGGCATAATTTACCCAGGTATGTAATGACAAAAGCAGGACTTGGGTTATTACAGAAAGTAGAAAGGTACACGGCTTCTTTTTTACTGATTTTATCTGATTCATACAGATCAGAAGCCAGTTTGGCACCCAGAGGGTATCCACACAACATACCAAGCAGAAACACGTAACCGCCCCAGCTGCTGACACCCAGCAGAACACGAAAATAAGACTCCAGAGGGGATAGAATTTTTTGGATGTTATCAATGCGTGTCAATATACCGGTAAGAATAATAAATGGCAGAAGTGTCGG
>ERZ791926.1115-NODE-1115-length-15326-cov-6.929409_pt1 | contig 15326 bp, 14 predicted proteins | sample MGYA00510131_ERZ791926 | MGnify/ENA primary metagenome ERZ791926 (study PRJEB30046, sample SAMN00792052) | human gut metagenome | study: EMG produced TPA metagenomics assembly of the A metagenome-wide association study of gut microbiota in type 2...
GTCTGGACTACGTCAGCTGCTCTCCCTTCCGTGTGCCTATCGCACGTCTGGCTGCCGCTCAGGCTGCTATCAAAAATCCCAGAAAGTAAGATTGTTGCATGAAGATGCACTAATCGCGCAAAATATGGGAAGATAAGCGTATGATAAACCTCCCCGGTGAAACTGAATGGTTTTGCTGGGGAGGTTTTTAGTTTTAAGAGAAGAAAAAGTATGAAGAAAAGAAAAATTGATCCACTTGAAGAAATTATGAGTAATCCGTATTATCAACTACGTGATGATTATAACTATGCAGAAAAGGTGAAGGGGACTATTAGTTTTGGGCAATATAGCATGAAATATTGGGCATTAGAACGGGATATAGTCCTTGATGAAACAAAAAGTGAAGTTACAGAAGAGATGTTCGTAAAGGCTATAATGGATGCACGAAAAGAAGGGGAAATCTTAAATGATGAAGATGAGGTAAATGGAGCAAGAAAAATAAGAAGAAAAGTAATAAGTCATCTAAATATAATTTTTTGTGGAAAAGCAAAATGCAAGAGCCAAATTAAAATTGGAATAAATACGCAACTTACATTAAAAAATATAGTTTTCTTTAATTGGATTTTGAAGACAAACGCCAAAACGCTTGCAAAAGCTATTGAAAGGATAGAAGGCAAAAAGAATGATTGGGTAACAAAAATTAGTGAATCCAGAGATAAAACAAAGACAGCGGAAGATTATTATAAGGAACTTCTAGTTCGTGGATTAAACTCGTTAAAGGAAAATGAAATTAGTCCAGAACTTGTAGAAAAGAGAATAAGGGAACTTTATCCAGACATAAAGGAAGAACCTAAAAGCGAGATAGAAGATAGTCGAGAATTTGAGGGCTGGCCGATAATTTGGTGGCTCAGAGATGAACTTTATTACTTTGAGGAAAATTATCCGCATTCGGAATGGGTGTATCAAACGCTTTATCAGGACGTACTGGAAAGTTTATCAAAGTGCCATGAAGAGCTTGAAAATTGTGCTAATAAATTTTATGAGGCAAAGTGCAGAAAAGAAGGAAAGAAAGTAGAAGACTAAAGATACTCTAAAATACGTTGAGGCCGAGAAAGATGGAAACTCCTGACTTTCTCGGCCTCAACGTATTTTTATATAATTTGACTCTTGAAATATGAATAAACTGTGAATGAAATGCGCCCGAAATTTACGAAAAAGAGCTTTGAACGGCCTGGGAGACAGAATAGGGTCATGGTAAACTACTATTGCAAACGAAGTGGCCACTTCGAAGCACAAAAAATAATGGATTTGCGAGGTATTTTGCTATGACACAGAAGAATTGCGAAAACGAGATTCGAGAGCTGAGCCGGGACCAACAGGAAATGTTGGATGAACACATCGACAGGCTGAATAAAGTTTTTAAGGGCAAGGACAACTATGCCGGCATTGCTGTAATGTCGGAAAAATATGCACCTGTTGTCCGCGAAAACAAGGAAGCTTATCCGCTCAATGAAATTCAGGTGATTATCAAAAAGAACGGAGAACCGTTTGTAAGATGCAGCTGGAAAAGTGATGAAGGAACAAGCAGTTTTCCGCTTCAGTTCAGCGCAAAAACTTCAAAATCTGGCCAAATCTCTGGGAGCGTTTTTGTTCGAGGACAAATGGAATCGCCTATTGTGATTGACAGCTCAGACGAGTTTGAACTGGATGGCTTTTACGAGCTGATGGTACACGCTTGCGATGAAGAGATGGGGTATCTCTGGGTCGGAGATGGAAAGAATGAGGGCTTGACCAGAATGGATTATCTCCTCTCTGGAAACCTTAATCGGAATCCTATTGAAAAGCTGATTGACCAGATGTATTTCCAGAATGCTACTTCGGAGGGTACGAACCATGAATAATCTGAACGGTAACAGAAAGAATGAATTTCGTCGGAAGCAAGAGGAGAAGCAGCGGAAGCTTGCTCTAAAAATCAAGGACGAAGCTGGCGAATTACGAGAGGGGAGCTTGAAGAGCGAGGAAGCCATTCCATCGCTTGACGAGCTTTGTGCAATGGGAGAGCGAGTTGAACAACAGACCACTTTTTCTGCAAAGGAGGCGATACGCAACAAAATCAAGGCAAGACGAGATGCTGAACGATACAAGACAACAAGCACGGACAGCGAAAAGTGGACTCCTAATCAGTTTGAAGATTCTAATGCAGCCGCTATAGAGTCTCCGAAAAATGAGGACACATTAAACACAACGAGAAAACACGCCGATGCCCAATCGACAAAATCAGCTGGGCTGAAAACCTCAAAACGGCGATCGATTGTGGAGATGGTTCAAAAGCTCAAAAAATATGTTCCCATCGTTGTCTGTGGAGATGTGTTGTACTATTACAACGGTTACTACTATGAAGCAATCGGCCTTGAGAAGCTGATAAAACTCTACCGAAAATACGTGGACTATGACCTTAACAACGAGCCGAGTCTATATGCGTACAAAGACTTGTATCAGTGTTGCACCACTGATCCGGAATTGGAACGTAGTGAGCCAGAGAACCAATCTATCCATGCACCTTTAGAAAATGGCGTCTATGATCTGATGAAGAAAGAGCTGAAGCCGCATGACCCAAGACGGTTGATTTTTACCTATATCAAGGCGAGCTACGATGAATCGGCAGAATGTCCGGTATTCAATAGCTTCTTAAAGCAGATTACGCATGGAAATCCTCAACTGGAGGAGCGTTTTTGGATGGCGATTGGATACCTGATGATTTATCCGGCACGAGGCAAGTTCTTCATTGTTATGGGTTATGCCAGAGACAGCGGCAAGAGCGTACTGGGTAACTTTATCCAACGGTTATATCCGAAGGAAAGTGTCGGTAATCTGCGACTTCAAGAAATGAAAGGAACGTTTTCATCAATGTCTTTCCTTAATGCGGTAATCAATCTTGAGTTGGATATGCCAAATGCGAAGCTCAATGCAGAAGTAGCTTCACGGCTTAAACAGATTACAGGCGGAGACTCTATTACGGTGCAACGCAAATATCTCAGCCCAGTAACATTAACAAGGCGAATTAAGTTTGTCTTTGCCGGAAATTATCCACTTTGTATTGACGGTGAGGACGATGCTCTTCAAAAACGGATTGTGTTTCTTCCTTTCAATGAATCCATCCCGGATGACCAGCAGGACCCTTACTTGGAGGATAAAATCTGGGATGAGCGAGATGCCATTGTTACCAAGTCCCTGCATTATGCACGAAAACTGGTGAAGCTTAACTACAAGTTCCCAGAAATTCCGCAGGTGGACGACGCAAAGTGCATTGTCAGAGACTCTATTGCGAAGACCGTAGGAAAATTTGTACAGGAAAGCTGTGATATGAGCGAGCCGAAAGCGGTGACTGCTACAGAAGACCTGTATAATGCCTACTTTGACTACTGCAAGGAGAAGGATATATGGGCGTGTAGCCAAACGGCGTTCACAAAAGGACTTACCCAAATGGGGCTGAAGCATACTCGTTCCCGGTGTACAGGAGAGGATATGATTGTCCGAAAGAATCCGGTATCTGCTTTCCAAGGAATCAAGCTCCGTCCGTAACTTCTGATTCTTCGATGATACGTTATACCTCTGACTCTAAGCACCATTAACGATAACCAAGGGAGGTATCACAATGCTGGAAATTGACGAAAAGGCGATGGCCTATTGTCTGGTGGAAGCTCTCTTTGCGGCAGGGGTAATCAACCTGCCTACCTATCAGAACTTCCTTCGGATGAAGCGTGAGCAGGAGGAAGAACCGCCTGCAAAGGCTTCGTAAACAACAGAGAAAGGCTCTGGCGGAGGGGATTCGGCCAGAGCCTTTCTTTTTGCCGCAGAAAAGAGTCAGAGACAGTGGAGGTTAAATTTTATGAGAGTAGCCGTGTACGCTCGTGTTTCAACCGAACATGAAGCGCAAATGGACTTCTGGATAAGCGGCAGGAGCTTTCCGATCAAATCGAGCAGATGGAACAGGAAAAAACGGCCATCGAGCAACAGGTCAAGCTGCAAATGCAGGATGCCGCCTATGGCACAGCACCGGGTTATAAGGTATCGTGGGTATCCTCCGAAAGCAAACGAGTGGATTCCCAACGTCTGCGGAAAGAGCAGCCGGACATCTTCAACCAGTACAGCAAGAATGTGAGTAGTCGCAGGTTCACCATCATTCATGCGGCATAATTGTATGGCGGCAGGGAGCAGCTTCTCTGCCGCCTTTTTTCTTGGAGGTTTATTATGGCTACTGAAAATCCGTTCGTAAAATTATTTAGCATCGACTTCAAAGACCATGTGGAAGTCAAAAAGTCTGGAAATACTGAACTGAAATATGTGAGCTGGGCGTATGCTTGGGCAGAGGTGAAGAAGCTGTATCCTTCTGCCAGCTATGAGGTCAAAAAGTTCAACGGTTTGCCCTATGTCTATGATCCTATCACCGGATTCATGGTCTATACATCCGTTACCATTGAGGGCGTTTCGCATGAGATGTGGCTGCCTGTACTGGATGGCGCAAACAAGGCCATGAAAGCTGTGCCTTACACCTACACCACCCCGAAATGGGAATATAACCAGCAGACGCGCCGCCGTGAGAAAGTCGGCATGGAAGAACGCACCGTAGAAGCCGCTTCCATGTTTGATGTAAACAAGGCCATCATGCGCTGTCTGGTAAAAAATTTGGCGATGTTTGGCCTTGGCCTGTATGTCTATGCCGGGGAGGATTTGCCGGAAGATGCTGCACAGCAGTCAGATGCAGAATCCCAAAAGCAAACGAAGCCGCAATCCACCAGTCAGAAGCAGGAACAGCCGCCCATGCCCTGCATCTGTGTCCGCTGTAATCAGCCCATCAAACGAGTAAAGCTGAAAGATGGCTCTATCATGCAGGCGGCAGAGTTTGCGAATACCCATGAGGGAATGTGCGTTGACTGCTATAAAGCTACCCGACTTAATGTGGCATAAAGGAGAAATTTATATGTCTTGCAATGCGATGACCGAACACTATGAAGAAATCACTGTCTGCGGAAAGCCTGCATTATTCACTAACTTCCGCATCAAAAGAGATACCGTCCCGGATAGTCTGTATGTCTACGATGTGCGGCATGATGATGACTGCCGAGGAATTCCCTGTGAGATTGCACCATTTATCATGGTCAATCACTGGGGAACGATTATTCTTGCAGAGCCGTTGGAGCTGCCCAATGACGGACGGCGGTACATTGATGAAGAGACGGACTGGAACTATGATCCGTTTGGAGGAGCAGAGAAAAATCAAAAGCCCTGCGTGACGGTGGAAGAGTTTATGAATCAGTATCTGAACTGTTGATAAGAGCGAGCCGTGTCGTTCCTTATAAAGTTCAAAAGTCATCGCAGGGGACGGACGGTGCGAACCGTTCGTCAACGGAGATAATCTTTTGAAGTTTATGAGGGATGACTAAGGCTCGCAGGAAAAAGTATTAAAATTGCCGTGGGTACAGAAAAGTATCAATCATAGTGTGATGAAGCCGATTTGTCTTAGCAAATCGGTGACGCTAAAATGACGTTCGGCATTTTTGATACGGAAAGAAAGCGGTTATGAGCATTTATGGTTATTGCAGAATTTCCACTGCAAAGCAGAGTATTGACCGTCAGGTTCGCAATATCAGGGCTGAGTACCCGACTGCTCACATTGTGCAGGAAGCCTATACGGGAACTTCCATCCTTCGGCCAGAATGGAGTAAGCTGTACCGGGTTCTGAAAGAGGGAGATACTGTGGTGTTCGATTCTGTCTCCCGAATGTCCAGAAATGCAGAAGAGGGATTTTCACTGTATGAAGCCCTCTATCATAAAGGCATCCGGCTGGTATTTCTGAAGGAGCATCACATTGATACCGAAACTTACAAAAAGGCCCTGTCCGGCAGTATTGCCATGACAGGAACCAATGTGGATTTTATCTTAAAGGGTATCAACGAGTATCTGATGGCATTGGCAAAAGAGCAAATCAAGTTGGCTTTTGAGCAGTCTGAAAAAGAAGTGGCAGATTTGCACCAGCGTACCCGTGAGGGCCTTGTGACAGCGAAATTGAACGGAAAACAGGTTGGCCGTAAGAAAGGCACTGGATTTGAAACTAAAAAGGCTAAAGCGGCCAAAGAGAAAATCCGCATCCATTGTAAGGCTTTTGGTGGTACATTGGATGACATGGAATGCATGAAATTGACTGGGCTTGCCCGGAATACCTATTATAAGTATAAGAGGCAGATTCGGGAGGACGCTGAAATGAAGGATTGACTTCTATGTAGAAGAAGTGCTACAAAAGCGGACAGAAGGAACACGGTACATTCAAAATGAGAATGCCGTGTTCCTTTTTTGTGGCTTGTGTAGGATGGACAACCATACCGTCCAGCCAAATCTGTATAATGAGGGCAGAAAAGTGATGGAATCATAAGAAAGAAGGAGAAGAGCGAATGAAAAAATTTTTGATGGTGCTGTTGAGCATTGCATTTGTGCTGAATCTTGCGATTGTGATTGGGTTGATTGGCGGATATGGTTCACCACGGCGGGCGTTTTACACAATCACAGACGAGTTGATGAACAGTGCCTATCGCTTCAAAAGAGGTTGGCAATTTAAGAATAGTCTACCTTGACTTTTTGGAAGATGGACATACAGGCTGTCCATCTTTTTTTGTATACTGGGGTTGTGCAAAAGAGATAAATTTTTTTTTGTAATTCTGTAAAACGACAAAAGTTCACACAAAGAATTGCGACTGTTGTTGCACTGTGTTACAATGAGCAGAGAAGGAGAATGAACTGTGCGTAATAGTAGATTGGACCGTATACTCTATATCCAGCAGGTGCTGGTACAGGGCGGGGTGCTGAATAAACAGCAGACGGCTGACCGCTTCGGTGTCAGCGAAAAAACAATCCAGCGCGACCTTGATACCCTGCGTAGCTACTTTGCAGACAGCGAGCCGCGCCGGGAGATTCTGTATAACTCCACAAAAGGCGGCTATCTGCTGGATGACACGCTTTCACGCTTCCTCACCAGCAGCGAGATTCTGGCAGTGTGCAAGATCCTGCTGGAGAGCCGCTCCATGGTCAAGGAGGAAATGTTCCCCATTCTGGACAAGCTGGTGCAGGTGTGCACCCCGCTGGACCGGTTGAATCAGGTGAAAGACCTCATCAGCAACGAACGCTTCCACTATGTGGAGCCGCAGCATGGCCGCAAGTTCATCGAGAGCCTGTGGGAGATCGGAACGGCGGTGGAAAACCACAACCTGATGGAGATCACCTACTGCCGCACGCATGGCGGCGAGACCAGAGTGCGCACCATCGAGCCGGTCGGCATTTTGTTCAGCGAGTATTACTTCTATCTGGCGGCGTTTATTGAGGGCATCGACAAGGACAAGCACTTCAAGAACCCGCAGGATAATTCCCCGACGATCTACCGCATCGATCGTATCCAAAACTGCAAGACCCTTGACCGCCACTTTACCCAACGCTACAAAGACCGCTTTCAGGAAGGTGAGATGCGTAAGCGCATCCAGTTCATGTACGGCGGCGAGTTACAGACGATCCGGTTCGAGTATACTGGGCCGAGTCTGGAATCCGTGCTGGACCGCCTGCCGACTGCAAAGGTTTTGCAGGTAACGGAAAAGGGCTGGTTACTGGAAGCGGAGGTGTTCGGGACGGGCATCGAGATGTGGGTGAGAAGCCAGGGAGACTATGTAAAGATCATAAAACTATAAGGAGTGATAAACATGAACCAAGTTCTGATAGAAGTTTGCTTTCAGGACAAATTGCAGTCCATCCGCGTGGATCAGCAGCGGATGGAGATTCCAAATGCAATCAAGTCGAAATCAATCAAAGAGTGGTTTGAGCCTGCAATGGGTCGTGTGAAATGGGCAGGACTGGCAGAGGAAATCCGCAGAATGAATCACAGCGGTGCGGAGGATTCAAAGCTCATTTTTCGGTTCAGTGGGCCAGAAGCAGCAGAACAGGAGTTCATGGACTACGTTCGGCAGTATCAGCTGGGCGAAGAGGCAGAAAAGGAAAATAAGAAAAAAAATGCGCAGGATTATGTATCGGATGCCGAAAATTACCACAAAGTCGGAAATGAAATAATGGCATTTCAAAATTATAAGATTGCAGCGGATGAGTATGGGCTGCCTGAGGCGCAGTATGAGGTGGCCTGTCGTTACCGGAATGGCCTTGGTGCAGAAAAAGATGAAAAGATTGCAGTGGAGTGGTGCCGCAAGGCCGCAGAACAGGGGCATGTAAAGGCGCAGTGGCGGCTTGGCAGATGCTACTATTTTGGTGAGGGCGTAGAAAAAGACTCAGCCAAGGCAGTAGAGTGGTACCAGAAAGCGGCCGAGCAGGGCGATGAAAAAGCACAGAATAACCTTGGTAACTGTTATCATAATGGTGAAGGTGTGCCTCAAGACGATGTTAAGGCTGCGGAATGGATCAGGAAAGCAGCTGAGCAGGGGAATGCGATGGCTCAACATAGTCTTGGCTGGAGCTATGCCAATGGCAAAGGTGTGCCTCAAGATTATGCTGTGGCAGTAGAATGGTACCGGAAAGCAGCAGAACAAGGGAATGCGATGGCTCAACATAGTCTTGGCTGGAGCTATGAAATAGGTGAAGGTGTGCTCCAAGATGATGGTGAGGCAGTGAAATGGTATCGGAAAGCAGCCGAGCAAGGTAATGTGCAGGCACAGATCAAATTGGGTGATATATACCAATACGAACATCTGGATGATGAAGCAGACGAGTCCGAAGCAACGGAATGGTACCGCAAAGCCGCCGAACAAGGAAGTGCAGAAGCAGAAAGCAACCTTGCTGATTGCTATTATTGGGGACGTTCTGTAAAGCAAAACTTCAAAAAGGCAGTGGGACTGTATCGTGAACTTGCTGAACAAGGAAATGATTGGGCGATATATGCACAATATATGATGGGGCAACTCTATGCTGTGGGTAACGGTGTAGAGAAAGACAAAAAAGAAGCGGCAAAATGGTATCGGAAGGTGGCCGAGAAGGGTTTGGATGAAGCTCAGTGTGAGTTGGGCACATTGTATTACTCAGGCGATGGTGTAGAAGAAAACAAGGAAGAGGCTGTGGAGTGGTTCCGGAAGGCGGCCGAGCAGGGGAATGCGATGGCACAGTATGAACTGGGTAAATGTTATTACTCTGGTGATGGTGTAGAAGAAAACGAAGAAGAAGCCGTAGAGTGGTATCGGAAAGCAGCCAAACATGGCCATGTTGAGGCGCAATACGAGCTTGGCGAGTGCTATTACTACGGCAATGGCGTGGAAGAAAACGAAGAAGAAGCCGTAGAGTGGTATCGGAAAGCAGCCGAACATGGCCATGTTGAGGCGCAATACGAGCTTGGCGAGTGCTATTACTGCGGCAATGGCGTGGAAGAAAATAATGAAGAAGCTGTGAAGTGGTACCGGGAGGCTGCGGAGCAGGGAAATATAGAGAGTCAAAGCATGCTTGGAGTGTGCTATTATTACGGCTATGGTGTAGAAGAAAACAAAGAAGAAGGTATAAAATGGTGCCGTGAAGCTGCGGAGCAGGGAAACATAAGGAGCCAAAGCATGCTTGGACTGTGCTATTTTTCGGGTGATGGAGTAGAAAAAAACATCGTAAAAGCCGTTGAATGGCTTCAAGGACCTGCAGAAGATGGAGTTGTAGATGCACAAGCTTTGCTTAGTGTTTGTTATGATTACGGCGGAATTCTAGTAAAAAATAAGGAAAAAGCAGTTGAATGGTGCCGTAAGGCTGCGGAAGGTGGAAGTGCGTTAGCGCAGTATTTTATGGGAATGCGGTATGAAGCAGGCAGTGGCGTGGAAAGAAGTCGAGAAAAAGCGTTGGAATGGTATACTAAAGCCGCAGAGCAAAACGATAACGACGCAAAGGAAGCGATTAAAAGGATACTAAGTGATGGAATGTATAATGCAATTTTGGCAAAGTCGATATTAGCTGGTGTCGGTTTGGCATTTAAGTTTTCTTCGTGCTCGAAAGGAAAATGACATGGAAGAATTGGAACTACATGAAAAGCAGGAAATCTCCAACCAGAACTCGCTGAATGCACTGGCAGACCAGCTGATCCTTGCGGATCATCTTGTGTATAAAAAATATCTAGCGGAACTGCAAAATTATGGCATGGTGACGCTTTCGCAGGAAATGCTGAATGTGCAGAATGCAGCAGATTGTATCCGGATGTACCAGCTGAAGGAGTTGACTCTGAAAAAGGGAGAAGATATGTTCCAGAAGCTCTCCACGGTGTATTATTCCAGCATGGCGCAGGGGTGCAGCTTGGCTGTGATGGTCGATGTGCCGGAAGAGGGCAGCGGCGCAAATATTTATCTTGGCATCCGGGAAGATCCGGCCAGAAAGAATATGGAAAACCGTAATCTGGACACGTCTAGCAAAGCTCTCCATAAAGTTCTGGATTCCAATTTTCCGGGGTCGGAAGTAACAGGTCTGTCGTTGAAGGATGAGAAAGAGCTATTGGACGGAGCGTTCGGCGAGTATCAGGAAGCAGTGGCATCGGTGTCCTGTGTGGCGGCACTGCGCGATAAATCAAAAACCGAGGACAAAGCGTTCGTGCAGGGCATCGAACGCTTGATGGATGCGATGGACGGTGAGATTTATACTGCGCTGTTCCTCGCAGAACCGGTTCCGGCAGAAGAACAGGCGGCAATCCGAAGCGGATACGAAAACCTGTACAGTACGCTGGCACCATTCCGTAAAAGCACATGGTCTTACAGCGAAAATCAGAGTACATCTGTAATGGAAAGTTTGTGCAATGGTATGACCCACACGGTCAGTGATACATCCAGCACCACCACGACAGATGGAACCAGTCAATCATCGGCAGAGACCAATGGAAAGCAAACCACGAAAGGCATCAATGCAGGCATCAATGCTGGGCTGACGATCGGTTCTGGAACCTCCGTTTCACGCTGTTCACCAGTGGCAGGATTGGCAGCAAGTGCTCTGGGATTGGGAGGGGCGGTAGCATCGGCATTTGTTCCGGGACTGGGACCGCTTTTGGGGGGTATAGGCTCAGCCACGATGGGAGTTGCACCAACGACAACAGCTTTTAAGAGCATCGCTGGCAATATTGGTGGTTCGTTGGGGGTAAATACATCCAGAACGACCAGTAACTCCACGACCGAACAGACGGGAACATCGCACAGCACATCCATTGGCAGTTCGCATTGTATCTCTGACAGTGCCAGCCAGCAGGAAACGCATGGCACGACCGATACCTACGGCACCGGGCGTACACAGCAGGTCGAGCTGTGCAATAAATCGGTGGAAGAGCTGCTGAAACGCATCGAGGAACAGCTCAAGCGCACGAAGGAAAGCGAGGACTACGGCTGCTATAACTGTGCGGCGTATTTCCTTTCTTCTGTGCCCTCTACAGCAATTCTGGCGGCAAATACTTACCGGGCATTGATGGTAGGCGATGGTTCTTCGGTGGAAAGTGGTGCAGTGAATGTCTGGCAAAAACCGGAAGAAGTAGAATTGCTGCGGGAGTACCTTAAACGATTCATGCACCCGGTGTTTGCACGTCCGCTGTGGAAAAATTCAACGGAAAGCCTGATCTATACGCCTGCAACACTGGTCAGTGGACGGGAACTGCCTATGCACCTCGGTCTGCCGACACGCTCTGTTCATGGTCTTCCGGTCAATGAACACGCAGAGTTTGGCCGGAATGCTCCGGATGCTATGATTGCAAAAGAAGAGCAGCTCGATTTAGGTAAAATCTATCACATGGGAAAACCGGAAAACACAGACCTGATTTTGAACCGTCAGGCGATGACTTCCCATACATTTATCACGGGTTCTACCGGTACAGGCAAATCCAATACGGTGTATCAACTGCTGAACGAGATCACAAAGGATGGAAAAACGACCTTCCTCGTGATAGAACCGGCCAAGGGCGAGTATAAAAATGTATTTGGACATCGACCGGACGTCCATGTGTTTGGCACGAATCCAAAATTCACAGAGCTGCTGCGAATCAATCCGTTCCGCTTCCCGAAAGAGATCCATGTGCTGGAACACATTGACCGTCTGGTTGAGATTTTTAATGTCTGCTGGCCGATGTATGCAGCAATGCCTGCTGTCCTCAAGGATGCCATGCTGCAAGCCTATCAGGCGTCCGGCTGGGATCTGGAGACCTCTGAAAATGAGTACAGCGGCGAGCTTTTCCCGACGTTCAACGATCTGCTGACCGAACTGGCCAATGTGATCGAACATTCGGCATACGATCAGGAGGTGAAAAGCAACTACCGTGGCTCGTTGGAGACTCGTGTGCGCTCCCTTGCAAATGGCTTGAACAGCCAGATCTTCTCGGCAAACGAGATTCCGGAAAAGCAGCTTTTTGATGAGAATGTTATCATTGATCTGAGCAGAGTGGCTTCCACGGAAACAAAGTCTCTGATCATGGGCATCCTCATCATGCGGCTTAGTGAGTACCGTATGACGGCGGACACCGGGATGAACGCAAAGCTGCGCCATGTCACGGTGTTGGAAGAAGCCCATAACATCCTGCGCCGGACTTCCACCGAACAGTCGGAGGAAGGCTCCAATCTGGCGGGCAAATCAGTCGAGATGATTGCGAATGCAATCGCAGAGATGCGTACCTACGGCGAAGGCTTTATTATTGCAGACCAGTCTCCCAGCGCAGTCGATATTTCGGCAATTCGGAATACCAACACGAAAATTATCATGCGGCTTCCGGACGAGCAGGATCGTGAGCTGGCAGGAAAAGCGGCTGCGTTGAAGGATGAGCAGCTGGACGAGATTGCACGGTTTCCGAAAGGTGTTGCAGTGGTGTATCAGAACGACTGGATGGAGCCTGTTCTGTGCAAGGTCAGTAAGTTCGATACAGAGGAACAGCCATATGTCCTTAAAAAGAAATCGACGATTGTTTCAAGGAAGAACGAAGAACAGCTTCTGTTGAGGAATCTGCTGAAAAAGGAAGAAGGCGAAGCTCTTGAACTGAATTTGAAGCAGTTGAAAGAGCTGGCACTCCGACTGACACTTCCGACAAAAACGAAAATTGCAGCATTGAAAGCCCTGCAAAAGAATGGCCGCTGTGCGCCAAAGGACATTCAGGGCGTTGTATATGATCTGATCTGTACGCCTATGGTAGAGAAAGACTTGGATGATGCAGAATCTCTGGAAGAGTGGCGCGACGAGATCATTTACTCGGAAAATGCAGAGCTTTCGGAACTGAGCGAGGAAGTACAGGACAAGGTGTGTGAGCTGATTCTACGGGAACGAATCAAGCGCTTTAACCAGCCGGAAGAATATCTGACGCAGTGGGAGGAATTCTGTAAAAGGAGGGTGCTGGAATGAACCCATATTTTAAGGAAACTGTGGAGATAAAAGAAATCTCCGGGCCGGAGAAATCAAAGCTGAGCACAGCATTTGAAAATGAAAAGAAAAGTGACGTCCGTTCGGTACAAACTGTGGAACCGAACATCAATGCTGAGCTAGAAGGGAAAAAATACCCCGGAACAAATGTGGAATACAAGCGAGTTCGCGTTCAGGTGGACGGCGTAAAGAAAGAGGGTGTTTTTCCACAGTTTGAGGCTAAAGATGTAGAAAGACTACCGAAAAATATGTATCAGGCATCGGATGCGCAGCAGTTTTCCCATTGCACAAAAAAATTGGCCCAAAAGTTGGAGGGTAACTCGACACTGGAAGGAAGATTTACACCTCGTCAACTGGAGCAGATCCGGGATGGTGCACCACGAATTTCCGGGTTGACATGGCATCATACGGAGCATCCGGGTGTAATGCAGCTTGTAGATTCAGACATACATAGCAAGTGCAGGCATACGGGAGGCAGAAATGTCTGGGGTGGCGGCTCGGAGTGCAGATAAGGAGAAAAATACAATGAATATGACTTGGAAATACAAGATTGACATGAAAAACTTACAGGCATTTGCCGATGTGGAAAAGTTTCGGGGAATCCTAATCCCGGAGGAATTGAAGAACTTTGTTGCAGAGCATAATGCCGCAACGCCATCGCGCCATCATTTTATGGTTGGGGCCACAGAGCGTGTATTTGGCGCAGTGTTGTCATTTGAGAAAAATGAGACCGAGGCAGATACCGTGTATCCAGCTTTGGAAGCTGTGGAGGACAAAAACTTGCTTCCGTTTGCAATCGATCCCTTTGGCAATTATATCTGCTATCAGCTGAATGAGAAACAAATCGTCTACTGGGATCACGAGAACGATGCAGTGACCACGACAGGAAAGAGTTTGAAGGAATTTATAGAAAGCCTGTACTGAAATTTACAGAAAATGCTCTGAAAAGTCCACTGCACTTTCGGGTTATTACAATCCGGGTCGATTGCACATACAATACAAGTATCACTTCAAAACATGGAGGGTACTTGTACTATGGTGGACTACGCCGACATCGGAAAACGCATCCGTGCCTGCCGCCTTGCAAAGGGCATGACGCAGGAGCAGCTGGCCAATGAGGTCGGCGTGGTGGTCACGCACATCAGCCATATCGAAACAGGCAACTCCGTGCCCAGCCTGAAAACGCTGATCGACATCATCAACGCACTGGACTGTTCGGCGGACGAGCTGCTGTGCATCGAGATCAAAAAGGCAAAGCCGGTGTTCGACAGCTGGATGACCGAGCAGCTTGCAGACTGTTCCGCTGATGAGGCAAAGATCATCAAGGAAACAGTTGTCAACCTGAAAAAATCGCTCCGAAAAGTGTATGGGAAACCATCTAAGAATCGGTATGACTAAAATCTCAAAAGGCTAATATTGAGAGCCTGAAAAGCATCAGTAAACAGAATTAACCGCCCCAGATGCCTGTTACGGAATCTGGGGCGGTTTTTGGTTGATGACATAAGAATACTTTTAAGTGACATTTAAGAAATAAAATTTCCAGAATACTGGAATAAAAATTGAAAATGAGGTATACTAATAACAGGAAGGAGTTGAAAGAATGCTTTGCCAGTTTTCTTTTCAGAATTTTAAGTCTTATAAGGATGAAACAACATTTGATTTCCGTGCAATGGCGATTCCGGAGTTTCAAGATGCATTGATCCGACAGGAGAAAGCAGAAGACTTACTTCCGGTTAGTGCAGTCTACGGCCCCAATGGTGGCGGTAAGACGAATCTGCTTCAGGCATTCTTTTGCCTGATTAACCTTGTTGTGAAGCCGATTCATGCATTGGAGAAGAATCGGCAGCCAATGATTTTCCAGCAGGGAAGCAGTGTGGCGCCCTTTATGCTGGATGAAAGTTCTGCGAATGAACCTACGATTTTTCAGGTGTTCTTCCGTGTAGGCGAGAAGGAATACCAGTATTACA
>ERZ791926.1119-NODE-1119-length-15288-cov-3.371168_pt1 | contig 15288 bp, 1 predicted proteins | sample MGYA00510131_ERZ791926 | MGnify/ENA primary metagenome ERZ791926 (study PRJEB30046, sample SAMN00792052) | human gut metagenome | study: EMG produced TPA metagenomics assembly of the A metagenome-wide association study of gut microbiota in type 2...
ATACGTAGACAAGACAGACAACAACGAGAAAGAAAACTTGAATACTAAGACTGTGAAACGTGGCGATAAATTGGTTTACCAAGTATGGCTTGATACAACTAAATTTGACGCAAACAACAAGGATTATATTCAAACCGTTGGTATCACTGATAACTACGATGAGAAGAAACTTAATGTTAACCAACCAGATATCAAAGCATACGATGGTAAAACTGGTAAAGATGTTACAGCAATGTTCGATATCAAGGTTGAAAACGGTGTGATTACAGCCAACCTTAAAGATGGCTTCACTAAGTCACTTGGTGATAAAGATAATACCCAAATTATCGATACAACTAAGTTTGCCTTTGGTCGTTACTATAAGTTTGACATTCCGGCAATTGTTAAAGACAGTAAGAATGAAAAAGGTGAGTTTGACGTACCTTCTGGTTCAGATATTGAAAACACAGCGGGACAAACAGTTCACTACTACGACCCAACAGTTAAGAAGGTCGTGAAAACACCTGAAAAACCAACTGAAAAACGTGTTGTTAACATTTCAGCTAGTGTTACGTTTGAATTCACTAAAAAACTAGAAGGTCGTGACCTTAAGGCTGGTGAGTTTAGCTTTGTACTTAAGGATAGAAAAGGTAAAGTGATTGAAACTGTAAGCAATGATGCTGACGGTAAGATTAAGTTCTCAGCACTTGAGTACAAACATGGTGAAGAAGGTATCCACTTCTACACGGTTGAAGAAGTGAAAGGTAATGATACTACAGTAACTTACGATAAGATGGTAGCTAAAGTTACTGTTTTGGTAGCTAAGGGTGGTAACGTTATGACAGTAACTTCTAAATTGCCAGAAGATACTGAGTTCAACAACATTGTAACGCCACCGACACCACCAACTCCAGTGGTGCCACCAGTTACACCACCAACACCACCAACTCCAGTGGTGCCACCAGTTACACCACCAACACCACCAACTCCAGTGGTGCCACCGGTTACACCGCCAACACCACCAACTCCAGTGGTGCCACCGGTTACGCCGCCAACACCACCAACTCCAGTGGTGCCACCAGTTACACCGCCAACACCACCAACTCCAGTAGTACCACCAGTTACACCACCGACATCTCCAGAAGTATCTAGAGAACAGGGTCTTCCTAAGACTGGTGAGAACAAGTCTGTAGTAGCAATGGCATTCGGAGGACTCCTTGCGGCAGCTGGACTTGGTTTGGCAGGAAAACGAAAAAAAGAAGACTAAGATAATAATAGGCGTAAAAATAAGATAGTTAGTAAGATTATTTCAGTTTTCAAGAAGAGAGGCTTGACCGAATAAGGTCAGGCTTCTTTTTGTTCGGCACTTAAAAATATCGTAAGTGACCAATAATGAAGTCAATTAAGAAGTTCCAAAGTCTTTATGGGCTGTGGAACTTTTTTTATATTTTGCTAACTTATTACATGGACATGTGTGAGGAGGATGATCTGATTGTTTCTCTCACAAGAGATGAGTAGATTCAAATTGATATTAACTTCTTCATGACAGTAGATTAGTACTTTCAAATAAAATATATTATGAATGATGTGGGTAATGGTAGAAGCTGATAAAAGACTTTGAGCTATTGTCTATTTAGTTATGGTGAATTTGATAATCTTGCAGTCACAATAGAAGCATCTTATCTAGGGGCTACACCATCATTTTTTGATTGAGAAATCAGAAAAAATCAAAGTTTAAGTTCTCATATGAACTTTCAATAGACTATCATTACTCATTTTATGATTAAGATGATGGGAGGTAGAAGTTTCATAGAAGCAATAGGGAGCGACATTAAAGATAACATCTAGTAGTCGGATTAGTTAACAGTATTGGAAAGGGAGGAGACTTTCTGATAGTTGCTTTGTAATTGGATGCTCAAAGATCTCTTATAAGATAGAAATGTATTACTGGTACTATTTTGAGTATTGAAATTATTTCGTAATATCGTTGGTTATTCTTTCATTTGTATTTGAATAAGATACTAGTAGGCATAATTTTTCTCACAGGTTTTGTTATCTTTTGATTTTTTGAAGTTAGAAAATACTAGGACTCATTCTCTATTAATCCTAACTTATGAGAGTCTTTTTTAAGTTGAATACTAGTATGCTAAACAGGTGAGAGCAATTATGGATGTTGGATTGTTGCAAACTTTCTTTAAGATTTTACTAGTGTTAATGAAGAAATACTGTTAAACGAAGAAGATGTTAGTGTTATTTTAGACGGATAAAGTTATTCTAAGGTTAGGACTAGATGTATATGCCATTTTCATTAAAGATAAAAATATCTATATGAGTGTAAAAGGAAAAGAAATGAGAGGTTATGTGCGTATATTGCCATTATTATGGATTAAAGTGAGAATAATATAGTGTATATTATAAGATGTTAATTCATTTTTATAATATTATTTCTTTCGGATTATAGATTTAAATTACTATTATTAGAACTTACTTCTGTTTATATATGGTGATTTAAGTATTTATGGACCATGAGATGGGTTTGGAATCTTTGACGCTTTTATTAGAAAACAACAAATGTAATCCGAGTTAATTTATTTTAAAAAAGCGTAATTTATATAATGAAATATTAGAAAACAGTAGTTGTCGTCTTATTTTAGAAAGCGCTTAACGTATTATAAATAAAAGGTTTCTAACGTTTTTATGTCTTTTGTAAATAACGTTACTCTTACAATTGTCAGACAACTAAACTTTTTTTAAAAAACATTGTTTAATCACTTGACTCTAAATTGTCAGAATGTTAGAATGAAAAAGAATCATGGATATGAGGGGAATTAACTTATAATCATGTATCTATAACTAACTATTTTTTTAGAGGGAGACTTAAACATGAAAGACATTTTCAACAGGCGCCAGCGCTTTTCATTGCGTAAATATTCATTTGGTGTCGCTTCAGTCTTGTTGGGGACGGCACTCTTTGCTGCTCACACTGCACAGGCTGATGAAGTCGTAGCATCTGATGCTTCTTCATCAAACCCTGGTTCATCAGTTGAGGGCGAAAGTTCCTCAGAACTGGTTGAGACGAATACAGCATCAACAGCTCAAGCAGATCCTACTGCAGTTGTATCTTCAACTGAGGCAACTGCGTCAACATTTAACTTGACGCCAGAAGCTTCAACAACAGATAAGGTTGCCACAGAGACAACTGACAAACAAGCTACAGAAACTGCGAAACCAGAAGCTTCTAAACCAGCTTCAGAGGCTGCAAAGCCAACAGAAAAAGCTACTTCAGAAGCAGCTAAGCCAGCTACAGTAGCATCAACAGCTACAGCCAGCAACAATGTTGAAACACCAGCTTCAACAAGAACAGCTTCAAACACTTCAGCTACAGCATCAACAACTGCTCCAGCAACTGAAAATACTGAAGCAGCTGAAACCACAGCAGAAGCTACAAGTGTTAGCCCACGTGTTACAGCAAATACTTACTCTGTAAGATCTGCTGCAGACCGTAGTGCAACACTTGACCGTGCTGCTAGTGATATCACAAATGCTGGTGCTTTGGCAACAGGTCGTAGCCGTCGTCGTAATACACGTGCTTTGACAGATCACAACTATGAGGCGGTCTCTGTAGAAACTCACCTTAAAGATGGTGAAAAAGCTACTCCAGACATGACAGATCCTAATGGTGCAACTGTTCGTTCTCAAACAGTGCCATCGGGCTACCAAGCTAAAGAAGGTGACTACTATACTTATAGTATCGTAGATCTTACTAATTTTAACAAACGTTACCATACAAATTACTATACACGTGCTTACAAGAGATTTGATGCTTCAACAGATACTACTGTTGAATTGGTTGACAAGAACACTGGTAATGTATTAGAAACAAGAACCGTATCAGCTTCTAGTGGTATTCAAAAATTTACGACTACCAAAGCAGCCTCTAATGGGGAGTTAACTTGGCAAGTAGATTACGATAAAGGTTTAGGTGCTGGACCAGGGAAGACAGATTCACCGTTTATCCAACTTGGATATGAAGTTGGTGCAAGTATCAAGGCTTTAGTTGCTCCAGGACACAATCTAACTCCTACAGAACAAGCTTTATATGATGCAGTTTATGCTGCGCGTAATTCAACGGATATCATCAACGTTGTAGAACCAGCATATAATGGTCGTACTATTACAGATACGAATGCTAAAATTCCATTATTTGTTCAAAAATCAACTTACTATAGAGTAGTCGATAGAAATAATACTTCATTTAATGCGAATAAAACAGATAAAACTGTTCAAGATTATGTACCAAATGGTAATGAAGTAACATTAGCCAACTACACGCTGAAAGCGATGGAAGGACAACACTTTACAGCATCTGGTGAACGTCAATTTGATGGTTACAAACTTTATCAAACAGCTACTCCAGATTCAACAACTGGTTATGTTAGCCGTCCTTATACAGTTGGTACCAAGTTTATGGATGCTGATCGTGCTGGAATAAAACGTATCAAAGAAATTGTTGGAGAAGATGGATCTGTTGTCATTCGTGTTTACTTATTAGATCCAAGACAGCAAAACAAACGTTCTGATGGTACATTGAACACTGATGGCTATATGTTGCTAGCAGAAACCAAGCCTATTAAACCAGGTGATTATAACAAAGAAGAGTTGGTTGTTAAGAAAACACCACTTAAAACGATTGCACACACTGTAACTGATCCAAGAACAGGGGCAAAAACTAATTATCCAAATGGTAAGGACGTTCCATTTGATTTCCAAAGAGATGCTTCTTACACTCCGTATAAGACAGTATTTGTACCATTCTTGGGAGATAATATCGGTCACCTTTCTCCAAACGCACAATTAGAGCGTGGAGTAGGAGGTATTGGTACTAACGTTGACTTGCTCAACTCTTTGACGCCATACAAGTCAACAGTCTACTACTATGTGAAGTCAGAACCTGTAACAGTGACTCCAGAAGTTGAAAAACAACTTGAAGGACGCACACTTGTTAATGGTGAATTTAGCTTTAAGATTAAAGAAGAGCAAGCTAACAAATCAGTTCCTTCATATGAAGAAACAGTAACTAACCAAAATGGTAAAGCTACATTTAGTAAATTAACATTTAACAAAGCTGGAGTATACACTTACACAATTACTGAGGTTAAAGGCTCAGATACAAACGTCGATTATGATGCAATGACTGTTACAATGACAGTTACTGTAACTGAGAAAAATGCTGCTGGTGATTTGCAAGCTTCGGTTAAATACAGTGCTGAAGGTGGATTCAAATCAAGTGCAGATGATAAAATTTTCAACAACTACGTTGTAGCTCCAGTTAAGACTAAGTTCGACTTTAGTAAGGCTCTTGCAGGTCGTACTCTTAAAGAAGGCGAATTTACATTTGCTCTTAAAGATTCAACTGGTAATGTTCTTCAGACCAAGAAAAACAGCGCTAGTGGTGTTATTGCCTTTGATGACTTGACATTTGATAATACTCAAGTTGGTACTCACAAGTATACTGTAGAAGAAGTTATCCCAGATAATAAAGAAGCTGGTATGACTTACGATACAATGAAAGCTGAAGTAACAATCACTGTTACTAAGGAAGGCCACGTTCTTAAAGCAACTAACATTCTTCCAGCAGATACAGAATTCAATAACACATTCACACCAGGTGCGGTTAAAGTTAACCTTGACTTTGATAAATCACTTTCAAATGGTACTTTGAACGCAGGTGACTTTAGCTTCACGTTGACTGGTGATAACAATGTTAATGAAACTGTAACCAACAAAGCTAACGGTAAGATTAACTTTAGCGAATTGTCATTTGACCATGAAGGTGTCTACAACTACACTGTTAAAGAAGTGAAAGGCAACAATGCCGATGTAGACTACGATGAAATGACTATCGCAGTTAAAGTAACGGTTACTAAAGATGCTACTACAGGTCTTTTGGCTGCTAAGACTGAAATGACTTCAACAGGTGGTGAAGCAACTGGTACTGATGACAAGATCTTCAACAACCACGTTGTAGCTCCTGTAACTGCTCAATTTGACTTCAGCAAAGCTCTTGCAGGTCGTAACTTGAAAGCTGGCGAATTTAGCTTTGTATTGAAAGACAAAGATGGTAGAGTCCTTCAAACAAAACAAAATGATGCTAGCGGACGTGTTCGTTTCGATGCCTTGACATTTACAAATGCTCAAGTTGGTAACCACAAGTACACTGTAGAAGAAGTTCAAGGTTCTGAAGCAGGTATGACTTATGACCCAATGAAAGCTAACGTAACAGTTACTGTTACTAAGTCAGGTCATGCGCTTACTGCTGTAGCAACTCTTCCAACTGATACAGAATTCAACAATACATTCACATCAGCTCCAACTCAAGCTCAATTTAAGTTCACTAAACGTCTTGAAGGTAAAGCGCTCACAGCAGGTGCCTTCACATTCGAATTGCTTGAAAACGGCAATGTTATTCAAACTAAGAAAAATGAAGCAGATGGTTCAATCACATTTGATGCTATTGAATACAGCGCTGAAGGTGAACACACTTACACTGTGCGTGAAAAAGCTGGTAACGATACAAACATCGATTACGATACAATGAACGCAGAAGTGAAAGTTAAAGTTACTAAAGATGCTGCTACAGGTCTCTTGAGTACTGCTGTTACAATGCCTGAAGACACAGAGTTCAACAACTATGTGGTTTCTCCAGTTGTAACTAAGTTTGACTTCACTAAGAAATTGGCTGGTCGTGAACTTAAAGCTGGTGAATTTAGCTTTGTATTGAAAGATGCTGCTGGTAACGTCGTTGAAACTGTTAAGAATGATGCTGCTGGTAACGTAACCTTCTCAGAATTGTCATTTGACAATACTAAAGTTGGTACACACACTTACACTGTAGAAGAAGTGATTCCTGAAAACAAAGAATTCGGAATGACTTACGATAAGATGAAAGCTACAGTGACAGTTGAAGTTGCTAAGAACGGTCACACATTGACAACTGTTACAAACGTTACATCAACTGGTGGTGTAGACGCTAACGGTAACGCAACTGACGGTACTGCAGATAAAGAATTCAACAACAAAGTCACTCCTCCTGAAACTCCTGAATTCCAACCAGAAAAATTTGTCGTTTCTAAAGAGAAATTCGACATCACTGGTAACAAGTTGATGGATGACGACGATGATGTACCTGGTAACGAGTACACAGCAACAAATGCGAATCCATATGTTGATGGTGTTGCAAACAACGAACCAGAAAACTTGAATACTAAGACTGTTAAACGCGGTTCTAAATTGGTATACCAAGTATGGCTTGATACTACTAAATTCACAGAAGCTAACAACATCCAATACGTTGGTGTATCTGATACATACGACGCAGATAAATTGAACGTTAACGCATCTGATATCAAAGCCTACGATTCAGTAACTGGTGCAGATGTGACTGCTAAATTCGACATCAAAGTTGAAAACGGCACAATCACTGCAACTTCTAAAGAAGCATTTATCAAAGATAAAGTAAACAACCCTGTTATCGATACTACTAAGTTCGCTTTTGGACGTTATTATAAATTTGATATTCCAGCAACTGTTAAAGAATCTGTTAAAGCTGGTGCTGATATTGAAAATACAGCCAACCAAACAGTTCACGTTTACAACCCAGTGAGCAAGACAGTTGAAAAACCTGAAAAACCAACACAAAAACGTGTTAACAGCGTTCCAGTTCCAGTTGAAATGAACTTCACTAAACGTTTGGAAGGTCGTGAACTTCAAGCTAACGAATTCGAATTCGTATTGAAGAAAGACGGCGTTGAAGTTGAACGCGTGAAGAATGATGCTGCTGGTAAGATTGTCTTCAAGACTCTCGAGTTCGGTCGCGATGATCTTGGTAAGACTTACAACTACACAGTAGAAGAAACTCCTGGTACAGATGCAACTGTCAAATACGACACAATGGTTGCTACTGTTAAAGTTGTGGTTTCACATGACGGTACAGCTAAAGCAATCGTTGCCAACGTAACAGACGCTGCGGATAAAGAATTTAACAACCGTGTAACACCTCCTGAAGAACCTAAGTTCCAACCAGAGAAATACGTTGTTTCTAAAGCGAAATTCGATATCACTGGTACTAAGCTCGTTGATGATGATTCTGAATTGACAGATAAATATGGTGAAACAAATACAAACCCATATGTCGATAATACAAACAACAACGAAGAAGAAAACTTAAATACTAAATCAGTTGAACGTGGATCTAAACTTTACTACCAAGTTTGGTTGGATACAACTAAATTTGATGCAGCTAACAAAGACAATATCCAAACAGTAGGAATCACAGATAACTACGATAAGGATAAATTGATTGTTAATGCTTCAGAAATCAAGGTTTATGATTCAGTAACTGGTGCAGATGTTACTAACAAGTTCGATATCACTGATAACAACGGTGTTCTTACAGCTAACCTTAAAGCTGGCTTCACTAAGTCACTTGGCGACGCTGAAAATACTCAAATCATTGATACAACTAAGTTTGAATTTGGACGCTACTATAAATTTGATATTCCAGCAACAGTGAAAGGCGATGTTGTAGCTGGTGCAGATATCGAAAACAAAGCGGCTCAAGTTGTTAACTACTACAACCCAACAACTAAGAAAGTTGAAAAACCTGAAAAACCAACTGAAAAACGTGTAAACAGTGTTCCAATCTCAGTAGAATTCAACTTCACTAAGAAATTGGAAGGTCGTGACCTTAAGGCTGGCGAATTCACATTCGAGTTGAAAGACAGTGACAATGTTGTGATTGCAACTGCAACCAACGATGCAGCTGGTAAGATTAAATTCTCTCCAGTAGAGTACACAAATAAAGCTGGTGAAAAAGTTACAGCCCTTAAATACAAGAAGGGTCAAGAAGGTACTTACAAGTACACTGTAACAGAGGTTAAGGGTACAGACGCAACTGTCGATTACGATACAATGGCTGCTGTTGTAACCGTTACTGTTTCTCATGATGGTACAGCGAAAGCCTTGATCACAAACGTGACAGAACCTGCGGATAAAGAATTTAACAACCGTGTAACACCACCAGAAGAACCTAAGTTCCAACCAGAGAAATACGTTGTTTCTGAAGAGAAATACGATATTACAGGTGACAAGCTCGTTGATGATGATAAAGAGTTGGCAGACAAGTACGCAGACACAAATGCGAACCCATATGCGGACGATGCCTCAAACAACGAAGCAGAAAACTTGAATACCAAGACTGTGAAACGTGGTCAAAAATTGGTTTACCAAGTATGGTTGGATACAACTAAATTCGACGCAGCTAACAAGGACAACATCCAATCAGTAGGAATCTCAGATGACTACGATGAAACTAAGTTGAATCTTGACGCTACTAAGATCAAAGCTTACGATTCAGTAACAGGCGCAGAAGTCACAGACAAATTTGATATCACAGTTAACAACGGTGTGATCACTGCAACCCTTAAAGCTGGCTTCACTAAGTCACTTGGCGATGCAGAAAACACACAAGTTATCGACACAACTAAATTCGCCTTTGGACGTTACTACAAGTTCGACATCCCAACAACAGTTAAAGCTGATGTTGCAGGTGGTGCAGATATCGAAAATACTGCGGCTCAAGTTGTAAACTACTACAACCCAACAACTAAGAAAGTTGAAAAACCAACTAAACCAACTGAAAAACGTGTTAACAACGTTCCAGTTGAAGTGGAATTCAACTTCACTAAACGTTTGGAAGGTCGTGAGCTTAAAGCTAACGAATTCAGCTTCGTCCTTAAAGATTCAGAAGGTAAAACTCTTGAAACTGTGAAGAACGATGCTTCTGGTAACGTTAAGTTCAAAGCTCTTGAATTCAAGAAAGGCCAAGAAGGCGTTCATAACTACACAGTAGAAGAAGTTAAAGGCACAGACGCAACCGTTACATACGATACAATGAAAGCGAATGTAACAGTTACAGTTAAACACGATGGAACAGCTAAAGTTCTTATCGCGACTGTAGGTGCAATTGCGGACAAAGAATTTAACAACCGTGTGACTCCTCCAGAAGAACCTAAGTTCCAACCAGAGAAATATGTTCTTAGCGATGGTAACGGTAAGTTTGATATCACTGGTACTAAGCTTCTTGATGATGATGCAGAGTTGACAGATAAGTACGCAGAAACAAATGCGAACCCATACGCTGATAAAGCTGATAACAACGAAGCAGAAAACATCAATACGAAAGCCGTGAAACGTGGCGAAACTATTAACTACCAAGTATGGCTTGATACAACTAAATTTGATGCAAACAATAAGGATAACATCCAAACTGTTGGTATTACTGACAACTATGATGAAGCTAAATTGGATGTTAAGGTATCTGATATCAAGGCTTACGATGGTAAGACTGGTAAAGATGTTACTGATAAATTCAACATCTCAATTGCTAATGGTGTAATCACAGCTAACCTTAAAGATGGCTTCACTAAGTCACTTGGCGATGCAGAAAACACTCAAATCATCGATACTACTAAGTTCGAATTTGGACGTTACTACAAGTTTGTCATCCCAGCTAAAGTTTCTGACGGTGCTTACGATGGTGCTGAAATTGAAAATACAGCAGCTCAAGTAGTTAACTACTACAACCCAACTACTAAGAAGACCGAAAAACCAGAGAAACCAACTGAAAAGCGTGTCAACAATGTTCCAATGGCTATTCAGTTAATCTTCGGTAAGACACTTAATGGTCGTCAATTGAAAGATAAGGAATTTAACTTTGTCTTGAAAGACGAAGCAGGAAAAGTTCTTGAAACTGTTCAGAATGATGCTAAAGGCAAAGTAACTTTCTCCACTATTAATTATGGAAGAGACGATCTTGGTAAGACCTTTAACTACACTGTAGAAGAAGTTAAAGGAACTGATACAACAGTTACTTATGACAATATGAAAGTCAACGTTACTGTTAAAGTTATTCAACCTTCAGCAGGTAATCAATTATCAACAGTTATCTCTTATGCTACAGTTGGTGGAAATTCTTATGAATCAGACGACAGAATTTTCGATAACAACGTAACTCCTAACTTCAAACCAGAGAAATACGTTGTTTCAGAACCAAGCTTCGACATCATTGGCAACAAACTTGCTGATGACGACGATTCAGCTGATAAAGTTGAAATCCAAAACTTGAATGGTAAGACCCTCAAACGTGGTCAAAAGATCTACTATCAAGTATGGCTTGATACTCGTGACTTCACAGCAGAAAGCAATCTTCAAACAGTTGGTATCACAGATAACTACGAAGAAGATAAGCTTGACATCAACGCTGCTGATATCAAGGTATACGATGGTATCACTGGTGCTGATGTTACTGACAAGTTCGACATCAAGGTTGAAAATGGTGTTCTCTACGGTACGTCTAAAGCAAGCTTGACTAAAGCTATTAGTGCAACAGATGCTACTCCAGTCATCGATACAACTAAATTTGAGTTTGGTCGTTACTATAAATTTGATATCCCAGCTGTTGTTAAAGACATTGATGCTAACGATGGTGTAGATATTGAAAATACAGCCAACCAAACAATTCATCAATACAACCCATTCAATAAGAAAGTTACAACTCCTGAAAAACCAACTCAAACACGTGAAAACAACGTTCCAGTTCCACTCGAGTTCAACTATACTAAACGACTTGAAGGACGTGAGTTGACTGCAGGTGAGTTCAGCTTCGTATTGAAAGACAAAGACCACAAAGTTCTTCAAACAGTAACCAACGATAAAGATGGTCACATCAAGTTTGAAAAACTCTTGTTCAATAAAGATGATCTTGGTAAGACATTCACTTACACAGTTGAAGAAGTAGCTGGTAAAGATGCTTCAATCACTTACGATGCTATGAAAGCGACTGTAACAGTGAAAGTTACTAAGGAAGGCAAAGTTCTTACAACTGTCGTTAACCACGCTTCAACAGGCGGATTTGCTTCAAGCGCTAACGATAAAGAGTTCAACAACAAAGTTCGTCCACCAGAAACACCAGAATTCAATCCAGAGAAATACATTCTTAATGAAACTAAGTTCGATTTGAAGGGAGTATCTCTTCTTGATGATGACAAAGAGTTGAAAGATAAGGTTGCAGAAACTAATGCAAATCCTTATGTTGATGATGCTTCTAATAATGAAAAAGCTAACATCAATACTAAGACCGTATATCCTGGACAAAAAGTTGTTTACCAAGTATGGTTGGATACTACTAAATTCACTGAAAAGAATAATATCCAAACTGTTGGTGTATCAGATGACTATGAAGAAGATAAAGTTGATATCAATGTAGCTGATATTAAAGCATATGATGGCATCACAGGTGATGATGTAACAGCTAAGTTCGATATCAAGGTTGAAAACGGTGTGATTACAGCCAACCTCAAAGATGGCTTCACTAAGTCACTTGGCGATGCAGAAAACACTCAAGTTATCGACACAACTAAATTTGCCTTTGGACGTTACTACAAGTTTGATATTGTTGGTAAAGTCAAAGACGACGTTAAGGGTGGTGTAGACATTGAAAACACAGCTTCTCAAATCGTTCATTACTACAACCCAACAACTAAGTCTGTTGAAAAACCAAATAAACCAACAGAAAAACGTGTTGTTAACGTTCCAGTTAAAGTAGAATTCAACTTCACTAAACGTTTGGAAGGTCGTGAGCTTAAAGCTAACGAATTCAGCTTCCAATTGAAGGATGAAGCAGGAAATGTCATCGAAACTGTTAAGAACGATGCCAAAGGTAACGTTAAGTTCAAAGCTATTGAGTACAAGAAAGGCCAAGAAGGCGTTCACAAGTTTACAGTAGAAGAAGTTAAAGGAACAGACGCAACTGTTACATACGATACAATGAAAGCGAATGTAACAATCACTGTTTCTCATGATGGTACTGCTAAAGCTCTTGTAGCAACTGTCGGTCAAATTGCGGATAAAGAATTCAACAATGCGGTTCGTCCACCAGAAAAACCTAAGTTCCAACCAGAAAAATATGTTGTTTCTGAAGCGAAATTCGACGTAACAGGTACTAAACTCGTTGATGATGATAAAGAATTGGCTAACAAGGTTTCAGACACCAATGCAAACCCTTATGCTGATGACGCATCAAACAACGAATTGGAAAACTTGAATACGAAGTCAGTTAAACCTGGTCAAACACTTTACTACCAAGTATGGCTTGATACAACTCAATTTGACGCTAACAACAAGGATCATATCCAAACTGTTGGTATCACAGATGATTTTGATGAAACTAAGTTGGATGTAGATGCATCAGCAATCAAGGTTTACGATTCAGTAACTGGTAAAGATGTTACAGATAAATTCGACATCTCACTTGCTAACGGTGTGATTACAGCTAACCTTAAAGATGGCTTCACTAAGTCACTTGGCGATGCAGAAAACACTCAAGTCATTGACACTACTAAGTTCGAGTTTGGTCGTTACTATAAATTTGATATTCCTGCAACAGTTAAGAAGGATATTAAAGCTGGTGTAGATATCGAAAATACAGCTACTCAAGTTGTTAACTACTACAACCCAACAACTAAGAAAGTTGAAAAACCAAACGTACCAACTGAAAAACGTGTTAACAGTGTTCCAGTTTCAGTAGAGTTTAACTTCACTAAGCGTTTGGAAGGCCGTGAACTTAAAGCGAACGAATTCACATTCGTACTTAAGGATTCTACAGGGAAAGAAATCGAAACTGTTAAGAACGATGCCAAAGGTAACGTTAAGTTCAAAGCTATTGAGTACAAGAAAGGCCAAGAAGGTACTTACAAGTACACAGTAGAAGAAGTTAAAGGTACTGACAGCACAGTTCAATACGACGGTATGAAAGCTCTTGTCACTGTTGAAGTATCACACGATGGTAAAGCGAAAGCTCTTATCACTAAGGTTACTGACCCAGCTGATAAAGAATTCAACAATACTGTTCGTCCACCAGAAAAACCTAAGTTCCAACCAGAGAAATACGTTGTTTCTAAAGAGAAATTCGATATCACTGGTATGAAACTTGTTGACGATGATGCTGAGTTGAAAGATAAAGTAGGCGATACTAACAAGGATCCTTACGCTGACAGCACAGCTAACAACGAAGCTGAAAATATCAATACTAAGACACTCAAGAAAGGTGATAAGTTTGTCTACCAAGTATGGCTTGACACAAACAACTTCACTGACGCTCACAATATCCAATCTGTTGGTGTTACAGATAAATATGACAGCGAAAACTTGAACATCAATGTTGCAGATATTAAAGCATACGACTCTGTAACAGGGGAAGATGTGACAGCTAAGTTTGATATCAAGGTTGAAAACGGTGTAATCACTGCAACATCTAAGTCTGACCTTACTAAGTCACTTGGTGATGCAGAAAATACACAAGTGATTGATACTGCCAAATTGGCATTCGGACGCTACTACAAGTTCGATATTCCTGCAACTATCAAAGGCACTGCCAAAGATGGTGTAGATATCGAAAATACTGCGTCACAAATCGTTCACCAATACGACCCAACTAAGAAATCTGTTGAAAAACCAGAAAAACCAACAGAAAAACGTGTAGTCAATATCCCAACTAAGGTTGAGTTTGAATTCACTAAGAAACTTGAAGGTCGTCAACTTAAAGCTGGTGAGTTTAGCTTTGTACTTAAAGATAGCAAGGGTAATGTTATCGAAACTGTAAGCAATGATGCTAATGGTAAGATCAAGTTCTCTGCCCTTGAGTACAAACGTGGTGAAGAAGGTAATCACGTCTATACAGTAGAAGAAGTAAAAGGTAACGATGCAACTGTTACTTATGATAAGATGGTAGCCACAGTTGTTGTTTCTGTAACTAAAGATGGTAAAGTCTTGACAGCGATTTCTCAATTGCCAGAAGATACTGAGTTCAACAACACTGTTATCCCACCAAATACACCACCAACAACTCCACCAAACACACCTCCTACTACACCACCAACTACGCCTCCAACACCACCGACTCCTCCAACTCCAGTGGTTCCACCAGTGACACCACCAACTACACCAGAAGCTCCTAAAGGACCAGCACTTCCTGAAACAGGTGATGATGCGTCTATGGCAGCTATGGCTCTCGGAGGAATCCTTGCGGCAGCTGGACTCGGTTTGGCAGGAAAACGCAAAAAAGAAGACTAAGATAGTTCATAGGTTAAATCCCTCAATATAGTTAGTTAGACTATTTCAGTTTTCGAAAAAGAGACTCATCCCGATAGGGGTGGGTCTCTTTTGTATCTAAAAATAATCTGACACATATAT
>ERZ791926.1135-NODE-1135-length-15068-cov-2.473523_pt1 | contig 15068 bp, 17 predicted proteins | sample MGYA00510131_ERZ791926 | MGnify/ENA primary metagenome ERZ791926 (study PRJEB30046, sample SAMN00792052) | human gut metagenome | study: EMG produced TPA metagenomics assembly of the A metagenome-wide association study of gut microbiota in type 2...
CGACCTTTTGCGGAATGATATCTCCGTTCAAAGAGGTACCGGTCCAAGTAGAAGCGGCTCAACAATGGCGGAATGGCGTTGGCCGCGCCCATTCATCGCGCGATGGTTCTGCGATCAGCTCAATTCCCCTGCCGGCTGATGCCGCCCTTATAACCGGTGGCCTTGAATGGCGTGGCGCGTGCCGTCACCTTCGGCCCCGGCAGATTCGTACTGGTATTGGATCGACCGCGGAGCCCGGCAGCCGGCTGGGACTCGGGGCATCGACCAGTACCCGTGATGTCGGTATGCCGTTTGCCGTCGTGTGCCTGTTTCCCACCAGCACCGTCAGCCTCGTCAATATCAATGCCCTTGGCACGCAAAGCACGCGCCCACCGCTCATCCATCGTGCGCCTCACACGTCCCATTCGGGTTTCCACGTGTACTGCATGTCGTAGGCGCTGGGCGAACGGCGGCAGGTGGTTCAAGGTGATCGGGCCGAATGCGGCGGCGTCAAAAGACATCGTTTGCTCCCTTCGATGGTGTTGGCCAACAGGTTCCAAGGGTCAGGCACAGCGCCTTTCTCAACCCGTTCGCCGTCACGATGGCTGGCAGCTTGCGTTCACTGGTTCCCCTGCAATGCGCCTCATTATGGCAACACGAACCGACAGGTGCCGGCTGCGCCTAGGATGGGAAACGATTGCTGCACGCCGAAAAGGGAAGGCGACTGTCATGAGGTATTTCACGACTGGTGGTTGGAAGACCGCCCCGCACTTAACCTGTTCGAAAGTTTGGAGCCGCACGATACGGTTGAGATTGAGGGACTCGGTGGTGCACGCCCGGAGGCACTGAATGTTGGCTTGGATGCTTGGGATTTGATGCCGATGAGTGAAACACGGGTTGTCGAGTGGTTCCACAATCACGATGTCGGCTCGCCCGCGAACGGGACCAGTAAGGCCGATGATTCAGTTCCCTCGCTCGATATGCCGTCGTTCTGATGTGATTCGCGGAATGTTCGTGTCGTTGTTCTCGTCGTGGGTGGATTGACACAGCATTGACTGCCGTTGAGATGTATGCACGCTGAACACGCGCCTCAACGGCAGTGGTCTCGTCATCTCTCGCTCACACCAACGGATTGCCGGCTGCCTGATACAGCGACCACCAGTCACGGCGTTCGAGTTCGATATCGGCACCGGCCGCCATCTGGCGGATGCGCTCCGGTGTCATTGAGCCGAGCAACGGCTGGATACCGGCGGGATGACGCAGAATCCAAGCGACGGCAATGCCGTTGGGCGTGGAACCGTATTTGCCGGCAAGACGGGTCAATTCGGCGTTCAGCTCGGGGAAATGCTCGTTGCCGACGAACGGACCGTATTCCGTGCCGGATTGGAATGGGCACCATGCCTGAATGGTCATATGCTTCAGCCGTGAATAAGGCAGGATGCCACCGGTGCGATCGGCTGCGGGATCGCTCGCCATATTGAATTGGATTTCAGCGTCGAGCATCTGTGTATGCATCAGGCCGAACTGCAGTTGGTTGATTTCCAATTTCTGACGAAGGCCGCTTTGCAATAGTTCGATCTGCCACGGGCCCATATTGCTGACTCCGAAATGACGCACTTTGCCACTTGATTCCAACGCATCGAATGCTTCGGCGACCTCGTTCAACTCAAACAGCGTGTCAATACGGTGCAGCAGCACGGCGTCGACGTAATCCGTCTGCAAAGCCTCAAGCTCGTGATCGAGTGCGTCAATCAGATGCTTGGCGCTGAAGTCATACCCGTTTGCGCCGCCATCGTTTTCGCCGAAACTGTAGTCGATGCCGAACTTGGTTTGGATGAAGATGGTGCTGCGGTCGAGTCCTGCGTCCTTCCACGCTTGGCCGAAACGCTTCGAACTGGCGTGCGCGGCATGATCATGGAATCCATAGATGTCCGCCGTGTCGAAATAGTCGATGCCAGAATCATGGGCCACGGCCACGGTACGTGCCGCATCGGCGGCATCCAACGCGTCCATGCGCATCACACCCAGCGCCACTCGTGACGCAATCATGCCGGATTGTCCGATTTCCTGAGTCTTCATAGTGTCTCATTTCTGTTATCGCGAATCGGCGAACGGGCACTGTCCGCCTCGTTGCCGGGCAGCAATCTCCATTGCCGCGGCTTATGTCACCTTATCGCTTGAAGTGCACTTGAAGGCAACTCGCAGGCAGGCAGCGCGCGCTGCCGGGCGCGTCTTCGCGTCTTCATGTCTTCGCTGTGATCGAGACATCGTTGTGCCGTGATCATGCCTATTTCTTGTATGATGACCTCTATAGCAACAGAGCTAGGGGGATTCCATGAACACTACCGATTCATCCAAAGTCAGTGATGCCAACGCCGGCGCAAACAATGTCATCCATATCCCGCACAATCCCACGCTTGCCGGATTGGCCACGCTGACCCGCAACGTGGCGTACAAGACCGGGGCCGATAACCTGGTGATGGATATCATCTCACCACAATCCACCGGCGATGACGATGACCGCCGCTACCCCACCGTGGTATTCGTGCAAGGCAGCGCCTGGACCACGCCGCATCGCGACTACGAGATCCCGCAGCTCTCGGCTTTGGCCCGCGAAGGCTTTGTGGTGGCTACGGTGAATCATCGCGATGCCTCGAGCGACCCCCACGACATGTTCCCCGCATATCTCGAGGACGTCAAAGCAGCCATCCGCTATCTCAGGGCAAACGCACGTCAATGGCACGTGGACCCCGACCGTCTCGGTATCTGGGGCACGTCGTCCGGCGGCAACACGTCGCTGCTGGTGGGGTTGACCGCCGACGATCCGAGGTATGAGGATGGCACCAATGCCGATGAAAGCGATGCGGTGAAGTACGTGGTCAGCTGCTTCCCGCCCACTGACATGCTTGAAGCTGTCGCCGCATTCGACGATGAGACCAATCCATTCCGGCTGTATTATTTCGGCCCGTTCGCGGCCGTGGTGGGTGCGACCCATGAGACCGGCATCAATGCCGAGGTCCGTCAGCGTGCGGCTGATATGAGTCCCTACCTGCAGGTGCGGGATGACCAGCAGTATCCGCCGATGCTCCTGTTGCACGGTACCGCCGACACCGTGGTCCCCTATCATCAATCCGTCAAGATGCGCGACCAACTGGTCGAGCACGGCGTGGACGCGCAGCTGGTGCTAGTCGACGGCGCCGAACATGAGTACGATTTCTGGAGCCAGCAGGTCTTCGACGTGATCTTCGATTTCATTCGTGAGCGGAGCTGAACGATAAGGGCACACGGGCGCGCCCTTTTTATAGGTTGCCGAGTTCTCTTTTAGCCAATTTTGTTGGAGCCCTTATCTGCGCGAACATACCATGACAGTTCTAGACTGTGTTCTAGGACTGTCAATCGGCAATGTGTATGAAGCGTGATGTGATGGGTCAGACGGCGATTGATGGAGTTGAGGGACTTAATAGGGCCGGTGAACTCGATGAACTCGGCAGATTTAGCCGTTCGCGGCAGCTGATGTGGGGTCATGCGCTGTATCTGATTTGGTGGTGTATTTTCTTCCGCCCGAATGCGCAGGTCAAAGGCGGCGCGCTGCGCGTATTCGGTATTGCGTGCATTCTTGTGGCCGCGGTGGCGGGGCATCGTCGGAGTAGTGTTAGAATGTTTTGGTATCAGTAAGTTACTTTAGCACGCGGCCGATTTCCTCTTTGAGTGCATACCGTCTCGGGTACTTTGCCATGATCTCCTTGGCGAGAGCCTTGGCTTGGTCGAGTCCGAAAACGTTGCGATATTGCTCGATCCACATGGCAACGAATCGGTATTCGTTGCGATTTCCCTGTTGCAGATCGCGATCCAGCGGCAGTTGCTTTCTGATCAGTCGTTCTGCTTCCGCGCTGTGATTGAGGCTGATGGGCTTGAGCAAATCACGCAGGAGTTCCGGCCGCTGCCCGGCTAAGGCCAAGGCCTCATCGGATAGGCGCTCTTCAGTCATGAGTCGTGCAAGGACTTTCCCACCGAAATCATGCTCATGAAAGTTGCGCAGGATGTTCTGAACGCTTTGAGGCCAGCCCGATTTGCCGACCATCGATTTGAGGATGGGAATGCAACGTTCGTCCGCCACTGAATCACTGTGAGCGACGTAGTACTCATATAATTGTTTGATGCCGTTCTCATCGTTCAGTCGTTCATAGCAGGCCTCCAGCATGGTAAGCTCGCCATGCGGCAGTTGAGCGGTGAGCTCCCAATACCCCGCATGCTTTTGCGCGGCATCCCAATCGTAAGTCTGTTCCAAGAAAGCGGCGGCCCCGGCATAATCCCCGTCCAGGAATTTACGTGCGATGACGGCAAATCTGCATTCGGCCACGTCCGTGTTTTTGGACAGTAGCTCATCGGCACTAATTGCGTCGCCGCCGTACAGCAGAAAGTCATGATGGAGTTTCATCAGATAGTCCTGTGCAGCTCGCCAATCGTAATCGGTCAGGTTCGTTCGATGGCCGTCAATGGAATCCCCCTTCTTGTCATGAAGGAATTGCTGGGCAACATTCAATGTGGACTGCGCATAGGTGCGGCACATGAACGAGGTCGTGCCGATCTCGCGGGGCTGATGCTCCATCTGTTCTACGTCCGCCGTACCTCGTGCGTGAATATCCGCGAATGGGATGACGCATTCCAGCGGCGTGTGCGGCCCAAAACAGCATCTCGACCATAGGGGTATCACGTAGGAATCTCAACGCTGCAATCAGCATCTGCTGCGCTTGCTCGCCTGTAACGATTGGTGCCGCGGCATACGTATAAGCGAGGATCCGCTCATTGAGGTGTTCGATATATGTCTGTAGCGCACCCTCTTCATCATCGACTTGTCTCGCGAACCACACTGTTTTTCGCAAAGCCGCGCACATGCGTCTCATGGCCAGCGGATAGTCGTTCGATTGTTCTGCTTCCTCGAATACGGCCATCACGCCGTTTATGGCGGCATCTCCCCATTCGAATTTCCAGCCGTAGTCCTTGCCGAGATGTCGCCGCATGGGAGATTCCATGACGCGATCCACGGCGCTTTCGGGCATCAATGGTTCCATGCCGCTCGCGATTGCCGGATTCGCAGTCACGATGGCATTGATTTCGTCCTGGTTCCAAACCAGATAGAAATGCTGAGCGGGCGTCCACCGTTCTGATTTGCGCAGTCCCACTCGTTCTCGAATATGTTGCAGCACTCGATTGAACACTTCAGGTTTCGATGCGAGAGGATTTGCTGCTACGGGTATGTCTGGCCGAGAGTCGTCCTGCTTTGCAATCATCGCATCGTATGTCACGTTCTGCTGATGATTACCGCCGTGTTTGTAATCACGCAACGTCAAGAGCACCGCACCAATATGCTTGCAGTATCCGTCATAGTCGTAGGGGCAGGTGCAGGATGCGAACACGATATCGTTGCCACGAAGTCGAATATCGACATCGTAGAGTTCAGAACCGTGCACTTCGGCGTGGAATAGTCCGGCCGACACTTCCTCTAACCCACCGATCCTATGCTCGTCCACGTAATCATATGCTCGCTCCAAGCTGCGGGAGGTCATCTCCTCTTCGAACTCGTCGAAATGAGCAGTCATGACGGGCCTCCTAATGATTGGTCATACATTACGGTGTGGGACGTAGTAGCCTAATGCAGTTCGGCTATCATCTGTTCAGCATCACCCATGCAACATCATGTCACGGTGCTTGTGCCAACGGAACAGACGCTCACGATGGCGGTTCAGCGTGAAACGATCCCACATCTGGTCCTCGGCCCACTCAACCATGCCATCATGTTCTTCATCTTCGGGATTGCCCAAGGTATCAAGGAACCGCTCGAACCCATACACCCCGCCGACATCCTCCGGAGGCGCATCCCCAGCCCCATCCCAAAGCTGAGGATCCGCAACGTGCACGCTGCGGTAGGTACGCAGCAGCTTAATATCATGGATCCAATCGTCACCATAATCGTAGTAATAGCGAGCGGTACGCACCTTGGGAAACACGTCGCCCAGCTCGGTTTCCGAAGCAACGCGAACTTCCGGCAACGGCTCCACCGGCATATATTGTTCGTATTTCGCCTCATGGTATGAGGGCTCTTCTCCCCACAATTCTTCCACTTGCACCTGCTTCCCATTCGGAAATGTGGCGCAGAAGCAGAACAGATGCTCGCCGTACCACATAAAGCATTCCTGCAATACCGCATGCAAATCGAAGAACGTCAATGATGCCGGCACCAGAATCTCCCGCCAGCATTCACGCCCGTCAAGGCGCAAAGTGACTCGGAAACGAAATGCCGTGTTGCCATTGCCTGCCATGAAGACTCCCTTATCAACGATGAAGTTATTATCACCGTAACAGAGTCTGGGACAAACCACTGCGTTACGAATCTGATTCGCGCCCTCAGAAAAGGCCGAATCATCTGTTCAATCTCCGTGTCCTATGGAAAAGACTCTAACAATAACCGGTACTGTTCATCATCAGCAAGTCCAATATGCCATGTGACCAGGTGCGGGACACTCATGTGATCAGTCGCTATGGTGGTGAGACGTGACTTCGGTTCGTACCGTCGAGCAGACGCGAATGGGGATAGCCGCGCCGCTCGTGTCCAATATCGGCTGGGGCGTGCTGCCGCTGTACTGGCGCGCACTGTCCAGTATGAATGCCACCAGCGTGCTCGCGTATCGTTTGGTCGCCACGTTGGCGGCCATGGTCGCGCTGTTAGTGGCGTTCTCCGTCCTGGCCACCGCGATTCCGCTGGCCATGTTCTCCTACGGCGTGCAGCACAGCCATTACCTGACCGTGAGTTTCATCCAATATCTCAACCCGCTGATCCAGTTCTGTGTGGCTGTGCTCCTGCTGCACGAGCCGATGCGCGCGCAGGGCTATGCGGCGTTCATGGTGATTTGGGTCGCGATCGCGGTGTATTCGTTCGGCGCGATTCGGGCGTATTGGGAGCGGCTGAAGCCCCACGCACGTTAAGCGCTTCCTTAACTCCCCTCCCCGAGGGGAGCTGTCGCCGTAGGCGACTGAGGGGAGGTCGACACGGCAAACAGCAGAAACCTCGCTCCCGACCAAAGCCACAAACACCACTCACGAAGCAAGCTTGTACAAGTTCTCCTTAAATTCCCGCTCACTCCACTTAATGGGATACGCATTGTACTTTTCCAAAGCGGTTATTAGCTGATTGTCAATGCGCCGATCCGAATCATTGAGGAAAACAACCAGTTCACTTGGTGTCTTTCGTGCCGCCTGCGTATCCTCCCATGAAATAAGGTACTGGAAATGAGTCGCTGGGAAGGCCGCGTAATAGATGTGCAGAATCGTTCCGCCTGTTTACTCGTAAACGGCAACACAAAGTCATACTGGCACAGCAAACCAGACTTGCCACGGAACTGAGCGCCTTCCACATACCGTATGTTGTTCGCATTAAAGAACATACGAATGTCATCTGCAAAATACGTCTGCACATGGGATTGGCCAGCATAGACATATCACCAACTTTGATGATAGCTTGCAGGAACCGATTCTTGGCATCAGCAAAATCAGCAGTATCGCTCGTCAGAGTAAGCTCGTCGCCGTTACGTTCAATACCAAACTGATTCAGAATATCTTTGAGCACTGCCAAACGCGATTCCGTCACAGTCATCCCATGCGACTCCAAACGGCGTAATGTGGCACAGTCATCAGAGAACGTTACGCTGTTCTTCCCGGGCTTCACATAGAACTGCGTATAGTCGTTGTCTTCATCCAGAAGTGGAACATTAACTTCATACCACTCATCCAGTTGCGTATAAGTCGTGTTATCAGACAGCCATTTTCCGTAACTTCGAATTAATGAGTCAAAATCAGAACTCGTCATACTTTCTTCTCGTCGTAAACACTACGATTCATTTGACTACAAACTTATCTGATGCAATTGGAATTGCTTCTCGCCTTTATTCAGGGTGATGGACTTCGGAGACAAAGCTTCCTTCAGCAGTTCCAGCATACGACGAGCTTCAGCATCTGTCAGTACAGCCATTGACGCCTCTTCCCCGAATGCGATTACCCAGTGGAAACAAGACTACATCAGACCAGTATGCACCGCCAAGCGGCGAGTAACACTCCACCCGCTACAATCAGCAGTATAGTTGTTCCGCAAAAGCCAACGCTGGCTCAATTCGAGGTCATGTTCGAAGGCACACCGTTGATTCTCGAACGCGCCACCGATTACTGGGAATCAGGCCGAGTGAGTTCGGTGCAGGAGATTGCGCCGCAGCTGTATCACGCGCAGGTGTCCGGCAGTGCCGATGACTGTTATGACGTTGACATCCGCCTCAGCAAAGACGCTCACGGCGAGAACGCCAATGAAGCAAACACTGATGACCAAGCCACTACCAGCAGTAACAGCGACCACGAATCCACAACCGACGACAATTCGATTCGCATACAATCCGCCGCGTGCACCTGCCCGTATCAGAGAACACCATATTGCAAGCACATAGGTGCCGTGCTTTACGAACTGCGCAAACAGCTCATTGGCGCGCACGGCAATCACCACAATGATGACACCGCCAACGCTCACGATGGTGTCATCGCACTCCCCCGCACCGTGCTGGATCCCATCCAGCAACACCTCGACGCGCGCGCAGAGCAGGGCAAAGGCCATCTGCTGTTCCTGTGGTCCACCCAACTGCGCGAAGCCGCAAAGACGTTCTGCGCCCAGCCAGACGAAGAACGACCGCTAATCCCGCTGATCGACGCACAAACCATGCTCTCCGACACAATCCGCCGATGCCATGAACGTTTCATTATTCATATCAGTAAACACAGCGATGCGTACAGCAAATCATGTGACTACACAGAATTCATCAAAACCGTGCAGGCTATCGCGGGCAATGCCCTGCAATCCAGTGATTACGCGAGCGCATGCGGCAACCTGCGACTGTGCATACACGAAGTCCACGCGCTTCTGCTCTCGTCCGAGAACGATGATGGCTCCGAACCTTTGCTCACGCTTATGGATGATCTGGCGATGCGCGTGCGATGCTATATGGAGAATGTGGCGGAATTCGCCGACTCCTCTACCGCCGGCAAGGCATTGAACACCATTGCGCAGGCCGCGAACGACAAAGACATGCGGCAATGCGAACCATTGAACAGTATGTTGCTGATTTCCAGCGCGCTCGCTTTCGCCCAATATGACGACAAACGCATATGGGCCTATGACGTGATCGAGAGCGCGATAACGCGTAATCTGGAATACTCGTTCAACGAAGAGAGCGAAGAAAGCGACGAGGACGACGAGGATGAGGATAACGAGGATACGAGCGAAGTAGACGACGAAACCGACTTCATTTCGGATGAATCGTTACACGTATTGCAGTTGTTCACACTCATGAGCGCCTACGACCTATACGCTCTATCCAACGATGACGCTGGACGCGAGCAGCTTCTGAAAGACTACCCGGAGTCAATGGCCCTCACGCTGATGAACGCTGCGAACATGATTCATGAAGGGCGCTTGCGTTCCGCATACATGCTTGCACAAGGTTTCCTTCTGTCGAGCCAGGATATGGAAGATGTCGATATCGATGCCCGGCATAACGGTCTGCTGCCGGACCTGCTGCCCCATGGATGGCATACCATCATGGAATGCTGCGCCGAGGGACTCAATGACGTTGGCCTGCTCGCCAACGTGTATCGGTACTACATTCTTTCCTGCAACGACAGATCCGATACCCATTACGTGAGTAAACTACGCAATCTGTTACGCATCTACGGCGGTCTTAGCGCAGAAGAATGGCATGACGTGGCTGATGGGCTGGCCAGAGATTGCGCCCGGAACATCATCGACCGCATCAAGTACCAGCCGGAAATAACCGCCAAAGGCGGCACACAGCGCCACAGCAGTTGGCGCAATCCCGCTTACGAGAAGCTCATCGTGGACGAGCGGCTTTCGGACGCGGCCCTGACTTATTGCGCCATCGTCGATTACCCGCCGCTGCCATTGCTGCGCACCATCGCCATCGAACACCCCGAATCGGCAAAATCGATAATCCTCGACGCGATGCCATACGGCACCATGGGCATGCCCGTGTTCCGGTTTACGGTGGAACGTGGCGTCGACAATACATTGACGGCACGCCGCGCCACATACCAGCAAATCGCCAAACAGCTGCGTCGTTTCGCCGCAGTGTTCGGCGATGAGGAGACCCGTGTGCTGGCACACGAGATTGTCGAGCGTTATCCGAATCGTACTGCGTTGCGGGAGGAGCTGGCGTTTGCGTTGTAGTGACGACATTGGCAACGCGGTACGGCATTTGGCACATATCCATTGACTATGCAGAGAAATGCCAGCCTGTTCTTCGCTGAGATTCCTGATGATATTGGTCAGCTGGCTGCAAACCCAGACCTTGGCCAAATGCTCGTCCATGAGGAATCCCTTGCCTTTGGCATAGCGAACGACGACACCCGGCATGTTGAGTGCATTTTCAGCGCATTCAACATCATCTGCGTGCGCTTCGCGTGCATTTTCAGCACAATATCCGTCACATACCTTAATGGATGCAGCACTCCTTCAAACGCTGCTGCAGGCCTTCGTCCACCGCGAAAAGGTACAGACCGTGGACGCCGCGCTTGAGCAGGACATTCAACTCATGCTTCAAATTCTCTTCGGCAAAATCTCCTAAATCTTTGCGCTTATTGGTTGCCAGATAGTTTTGGCTGGCCTTTGCATCGAACACGATTCCCCCGTTACGATACGTCACCGAGGGTCCAATGATCACACCGGCATAGTTCAAATCAAACCCTTGGATGGTGAAGATGGAGCCAATCTCATCTATGGTGTACGGCTTCTCCGCCCAAGACAGTTCTTTGTCGATGTCTTTCCTGCTTTTCGGAGCGGAATCTTCGAGCTGATAGTTCCAAGGCTTGCAGAATTGGTCAGAACTTATTGCGGAATGATCGAATCCATGGTCATCCGCAAGTCCCATACGCCATACGCCGGAAGTATCGCGATGCAGTTCCACATTCCAAAAGCCATGCGGATCATTCTGATTCTCAGATTTCGCCGAATACTTCCAGTCATAGGTGGCCAACAAACGGGACAGTCCAGCCCCATCCCAACCATCGGGCTTCAGCTGGGCTTTCGCGTGAATGGCATTAAACAAATCAACCGGCGAGTCGAACACCTTAACGTCATAAGGTTCTCGAATCACTTCACCATCTACGGCATACTCGCCCGTATCAACGGGCAAAGGACCGATACCTTTCCCCGAAGCGAATCGGTCAATCCACTGAATCATCGACTTACTCGCGGCAATACGGAACTGCTTTTTCAAATGGACATGCGCAATGTCCACGGAAATGGACGGCAGATGATATTCGGCGCCCAAATCAACCGCTTTGAATGCGCCGATTTTCCCGGTCGCGCATGCGATCTGAGTCGAATCAGAGTCCAGCTGAAGTTTTTCCAGCATCGCTGGGTCCCACTGCTGGCTGGACTGCATAATCTGATTGTGATCAAAGACCGCAATCACCACCCGGGCTCTGCGCAGAATGTCATACAGCTGGTTCTTCCCGGAATATCCCTGATTTCCTTGCGTCATCAACAAATGGGCCTCGTCGATGAGCACGATGTCCGCCAGGCCTTGCGGTTGGTCTGGAATGCCTCGACCATGCTCGTTGCGTAAGCTGAATCGATTGATGAACTGACTGGGCAGCATGACCACTTCATCAGATTTCTTCTGCAAACCCAGTTTCGTGGCAATCTGATTATATACGTGCACCTGTTCCTTATGATTGACAAGAATGTATGAGGAAAGCCGGCCGTTCGCCGTTTGTGACAGCTCAGGATAATCTTCGTCTTCGGAATAGGTGTCGCCTTGGATGCCGATTTCAGCCGCGATTCTGTAGAACAGGTGGCTTAACAGGACCGTTTTGCCTGTCCCTGCAGCACCTTGAACAAAGATTAATTTCGGATGGCGGTCTGAAGATTGCTCATCGGCTTTCTTCTGTTGCCGGCTATCGGCAACCAAGGCGGCAAGTTGTACCAAAATAGATTCTTCGGCTTCGAGCTGGCTATCGCTGAGTTTATGAAAAGGCGATGCCTTGAACAACGCGGAATCTCGGATGATCTCCTCCGCCGGGAACAGGTCAGAATCTTCCTTGTGTAATCTCAACCAGATTTGCGAGAAAATCCGATCAAACTGGTCTGCGGTGTAATAATCGCCTTGCGCATTGGTCCGTCGATTGTTGAGCCTTTTCACCGAATCGGTACTGGACATATAGTGCATAAGACGGTTTTCGACATCCAGGGTTAACGACTTATTGAATTTGGGATGTGAAATAACATATTGCCGATATGCATCATCATTCCGCGAGACAGCATCAGCTACAGCTTTCCAGTCCTCGCGTTCTTTAGCATCTCTTTCAAGATGCTGGAATGTACGATGCCGTATATCGTTGGTCTCACCGACGTACACCGTATATTCGTTCTTCATCGAATAGCGATTGGTCTTTCCTGAATACACGACATAAACCGTTGGATATGCCAACACATATCGCAGCATGAAATGTTCCAGATCGGAATCATTAACACTGCGCCCCATCTGCTTCTCGAGGGATTCGTCAAAAGCCTTTTCAAAAGCTTCCCTACTGTATTGACCATATGGCAGGTTGATGACAAACGGCGCCAAGCTCTCACTGTTCATAATCATATTATGGTCCATCATGAGCTCTGGTACATGACCAACATTCAGCAAGTCCTATAATGTCAGTCATGATCAGTGACAGTACCATTCAGTCGATTCGTGATTTTGTGTCGGAGCGTGGCTGGGGCCAATACCACACTCCTGAGAACCTGGCGAAGTCCATCAGTATCGAGGCGTCGGAATTGCTGGAATGCTACCAGTGGACGCCGCAGTCGCCATCCATGGATGAGGGACATGTCAGGGAAGAACTAGCGGATGTGCTTACGTATTGCATCATGATGGCCGATGCGCTTGGTGTGGATATGGATGACATCGTCATGGGCAAGCTCGCAAAGACCAAGAGCAAGTATCCCGCGGAAGCCGTCCGTGATGACTTCGAGGAATACGAGCACCGGCATCTGAATGCTCGTAAGACGGATGACGATGCTCAATCTTCGCCTAGCAAGTAGCTTGTTCCATGCGGCTGCTATCACCATGCCGTGATTCCGACACCACCACGCGATAATAGTACACATGGAACCAATCAAGGATGATGGACGGCCGGTGGCATTGGTCACCGGCGGCACGAGCGGCATCGGCAAGGCGACTGCGCGGATGCTCGCTGTGCGGGGTTGGCGTGTGATTGCAGTGGGACTCGGTGCGGACGAGAATATCCCTGAGACTCAGCGTCTTGGCCACAGCGAACTGTTTACCTACGAGATGGATGTCACCAAACGGTATCCATTACCTCATGTGTATATGTAATATCAAGGTCGGGGATACAGTACAACACCTCAAATATTCGCTTGACAGCATGCCAATCTCCCTCTGTCAATCCGCGATATTTCGGGAATTCATGCATCGTATACCACCTCACACAATTCAATGCTTCATGAGGAAACTCTGAAACTTGGTCTTGCGATTCATCTAATTCCCGACGTCGGCTCTCACGCATGAAGATAAGCACCGCAGCCACATGCTTGCAGTACGTTGCACGTTGGGAATATTGGCATGCGCAGGCGGCAGAAATCACTTTGCCATGGCGCAAACGAATGTCCACTTGATAGTCGTCATTCCCGCGAACCACGGTATGCCAAAGATTCTCAGCAATCATGACCGGCGGATCAACCTTGCCGGCATCGTAATAAGCTTCTCCACGCACAAAAATCCTGCGTTCAAACAATTGAAAGAAACCGTCATCCACTTCTGCTGTCATACGGCCTCCTTGCCCTATGTATTTCAGGATAACGCTTGTCACCCGCTTTTTGTCATGTCCTGCGATATTTTCAGTTGCTGCGAGCATCGCCCGGAACCAATATTCGCTTTCGGCGTTCCATGGACCATTCCCACATATTCAGGACTACAGTAAGCGGCAGATGTAGCCGATTGTGCCCGGTCCGAAGGAGGACATTATGGGATTGTTTGATTCGCTGAAGAACATGTTCGCGCATCACGAACATCATCATGGAGCCAGTATCGGGCAGTCGCTCACTCTCGCCGATGCCAAAGCAATACTTGCCTTTATTGTGGTGCATCAGCAGCTTGCGGACATGCGCAAGGTAGCGGATGCAGTCAAGCAATTGCAGGATGAGATGCCTCAGTACATCACATTCGGCATGTCGCATTATTACAGTGAGCCCAAGCGCGTGCGCTTCCAGTCCGAAGGCGGCAAGTTCATCGATGCGGACGCCATCGCCACCGCATTTGCCGAGACCACCGTATTGCAGGACGAGTGCGAAATCCAGCATCTTATGGGCGATATCGAAGACAACCGTGAGCATCGCGATCCGGCAAAGACGCCAGCAGTACCGATTGACGAACTCGTGCGCGTCACCAATGAAAGGCTTGCGACCGGCAACGATGAGGAGCGAAGTCGTGCATGGCTGTTCGCCTTATTCGATCAGCTCGATGACATTGCCGAGGCGACAAAGAACAACCTGGAGCCGCTTGTCACAGCGTTGGATACGACTCTACAAAACAGCTCCGCTACTATTGGCAACTCCGCCACTACCGACGCCGGCAACAGCAGCAACAATGCCAATGCCGGCGATGCACGTTCCCGTATCATCTCCCTAATCGCCGACGCTCTCTTCCCGGCCGCAGAATCCTCGAAGACAAGCGAGCCCTCAGCATCCGCCGCCCTCCGCGAACTGATGCTCAATCCCACCGCAACATCGCTCGATTACATGCCAGCCATAGACGTACTGCGCGCCCACGGTCTCACTATTTGCCGGTGAGTCCGAGAAGTCAACCGGTGGTTCATACGGCAGTGGTTCATGCGGCAGTGGTTCATGCGGCACATACCGCACGGAACCGCTATGCACGAACCACTGTGTCCGAGCAACGAGAACGCGCTACTTCTCCAGCTTCTCCAACTTTTCCAGTGCCTTTAACAGCGAATCGACATGTCCT
>ERZ791926.1153-NODE-1153-length-14840-cov-4.214609_pt1 | contig 14840 bp, 10 predicted proteins | sample MGYA00510131_ERZ791926 | MGnify/ENA primary metagenome ERZ791926 (study PRJEB30046, sample SAMN00792052) | human gut metagenome | study: EMG produced TPA metagenomics assembly of the A metagenome-wide association study of gut microbiota in type 2...
ATATATGTGGAACATCGATGGATAACATCCATGATGGAACTTTAATATAACCCAAATCACTCATCATTCGTGCAATATTATAGAGCAGGCTCATTAAAAGAATAATTAACTCTGGCAGATATTTTATAAGCTCTTTAAACATTGTCAGCCTCCAACGATTCTTGAATGTTACGGACGATTAGCATAATATCCTGCAGCAATCCCTGCAGCACCACTTGCTGCTATAACACCTGCCACTCCACCAATGACCTTCCAACCTACGACAACTCCACCAATAACAATCGGTGCGAGACCTCCGTTAACCATCATTAATTCTTCATCTTGAAGAGTAACACAGTTTACATTTTCTAAATTCAATACCATTCAATTCTCCTTTTCTATTTTTATAACAACGAGTGTCATTATTCTTTCCACTCGCTAGCTCGTTGGTATTCTCTCAAGCTATGTTATTATTATAATTTCTCCATCAAACAAAAAATAGTGACATAAATGTCACCATCAAAAAAAGCAGGGCAAACCTGCTTTCTGTTATTTTGTTTAGATTAGTCACCCAAACCAATGCGTTCGAAGATTTCATCAACACGTTTAGTGTAGTAAACTGGGTTGAAGATTTCGTCGATTTCTTCTTGAGTGAGGCGTGATGTTACTTCTGGATCTGCTTCAAGAAGTGGCTTGAAGTCTACTTGGTTATCCCATGATTGGGCAGTCTTCGGTTGAACAAGGTCATAAGCTTGCTCACGAGTCATGCCTTTTTCAATCAAAGTAAGCATAGCACGTTGGCTGAAGATCAAACCAAACGTAGAGTTCATGTTGCGTTTCATGTTTTCTGGAAAGACTGTCAAGTTCTTAACGATGTTTCCAAAACGGTTGAGCATGTAGTCAATCAAGATGGTTGTGTCTGGTGTGATGATACGTTCAGCTGATGAGTGAGAGATATCACGTTCATGCCAGAGTGACACATTTTCATAAGCTGTTACCATGTGACCACGGATAACACGCGCAAGACCTGTCATGTTTTCAGAACCGATTGGGTTACGTTTGTGAGGCATTGCTGAAGACCCTTTTTGACCTTTAGCAAAGAATTCTTCCACTTCACGTTGTTCAGATTTTTGAAGACCACGGATTTCAGTCGCCATACGCTCAATAGAAGTTGCGATGCTAGCAAGAACTGCAAAGTACTCAGCGTGAAGGTCACGAGGAAGTACCTGTGTAGAGATTTCTTGAGCACGGATACCCAATTTATCGCAGACGTATTTTTCAACGAATGGTGGGATATTGGCAAAGTTACCAACCGCACCAGAAATCTTACCAGCTTCCACACCAGCAGCCGCATGCTCGAAACGTTCGATGTTGCGCTTCATTTCGCTGTACCAAGTAGCCAATTTAAGACCAAAAGTTGTAGGCTCAGCATGCACACCGTGAGTACGACCCATCATGATGGTGAACTTGTGTTCTTTCGCCTTATCTGCCACGATTTTAGTAAAGTTTGCAAGGTCCTTGCGGATAATTTCATTGGCTTGCTTGTAGAGGTAACCATAGGCAGTATCTACCACGTCGGTAGAAGTCAAACCATAGTGAACCCACTTACGCTCTTCACCAAGCGTCTCAGAAACCGCACGTGTGAAGGCAACCACATCGTGACGAGTTTGTTGCTCAATTTCCAAAATACGGTCGATGTCAAAGTCCGCTTTTTCACGAATCAAAGCCACATCTTCCTTAGGGATTTCCCCCAACTCAGCCCATGCTTCGTCAGCCAAGATTTCCACCTCAAGCCAAGCACGGTATTTATTTTCTTCACTCCAAATGTTCGCCATCTCAGGGCGAGAGTAACGGTTAATCATTGTTTCCTCCTTAACTATAATTCAAAAGGTTCTACTTGAATCGTGTTTTCATCAATCTTTATATTAGCGTAATGGTGAAAAACATCTTCTTGGTATACCTTCTCAATTTGTAAAGCAAAAGCATAGCAGTATTTGTTTTTTAGTAAATCAAAGAATTCAATACGTATCGATAATATCTTCGGTATGCCTTGCTCTATGAGATTTATCTCTTCTTTACTAAGCGCACAGTCTAGTGATATATCTAACTCCAAACAACTTTCTTTTTTCACAAGACAAGATTTATAAAAATTTTCATAATTTAAATTACCTGCTATAACATCATCTAACACTATAATATTACTTAGTATCGCATTATTAGAGCTAACATTGGAAATACAGAGTAAAAATCTAGATTGTACATAAACATATTTTGATGACTGTGACAATAAGCTTTCTATCTCACCAGATAACTTATCTTTTCCTGCTTTTAAACTACTTTGAACGCTTTTAAAGTATTCGGTGCTTTTCTCTAATAATGGGATGTTATTTTCTTGAAATTTTTTTAAACTCGTCTCATCTCTAAGTATAATTTGAGATTTTGAAAAATCACCTTTGTTATCAAGATTTTTACTTGAAAACCTTAATATAGGTCTGTAGCTTATTTTTTCATCTCTTCGGGACTGTTCCGATTCAAAATCCAAAGTTAGCTTAATCCCAATAATGGTACCAACTAAACTACCATAAAAAGATAACCAATCATACCCTTTAGTTAAACCAAAATTCTGGTTAGATAAATCAAGAATCACAGGTAGCAAAATCAATACTCCAAAAATTAAAAAGTACTTTTTATTATTTTTAAACATATAATTATGCCCTTTATATAAGAAAATCTAAAAATTGTATACATTAAATACTAATAAAAATTATTATGTAGATTTTTATTAGATTACAAAATTTACACTATGAAATCCGTATTCAAGAATGAGTCCATCTACCAATCTATTCCTTTCCCGAACTCAACCACACTATCTGGTTCACTACTAAACAAAGTCACATGACCCATTTTGCGGTTGTGCTTCGCTTCTAGTTTACCATACATGTGGAGGTGGGCGCTTGGATTTTCTGTGACATAACGCTCAGCTGCTTCGACGTGTTGACCGAGGACGTTGAGCATGACAGCAGGTGCATGGAGGTGGATTGCTGGGAGTGGCGCTCCGAGAACACCTAAAATATGCGTGTCAAACTGTGAAAAGTCGCAGGCTTCGATTGAGTAGTGCCCTGAATTGTGTGGGCGTGGTGCGATTTCGTTGACGATGATGTCATCAGCTGTCGCAAACATTTCCACACAGAGGGTACCAGAGAGGTTAAGGTACTCAGCAATCTTCACAGCCATAGCTTTAGCTTTCTCAGCTAGACTGTCAGAAATACGGGCAGGAACGATGGTTTTAGAGAGGATGTTGTTGCGGTGGATATTTTCCTGAACTGGGAAAACCGTCACATCCTTGCCATTACCAGACACGATGACTGAAATTTCAAGGTCGAAGTTGACGAACTCTTCCAAAACACACTCAGCTGAGTTAGCAAGGGCATTTGCCTCTTCCAAATCGTCAGCTGACGTGATGACTTTTTGACCGTGGCCATCGTAACCACCTGTCGCAGTCTTGAGGACATATTTTTTAGAAAGGTCAATATCTTCCAAATCAAGGCTAGATGTCACGACCTTGTAAGGTGCAACTCTCACTTGAGCCTTGTTTGAGAGGAAGTCTTTCTCAAAGATACGGTTTTGTGAAATGCGAAGCAGGTCTGTCCCTTGTGGAAGCTGACCGTCTTTGATAACAGCGTCAAGACCGTCAGCGTCGACATTTTCAAACTCATAAGTGAGAACATCACAGCGGTCTGCCAACTGACGAAGGGCATCTACATCATCGTAGGGTGCCACGATAACCTCAGACACACGAGAAGATGGACAATCTGCTGTAGGATCAAGGGTGATAACCTTGTGGCCCATGTAAATAGCTGAGATAGCCATCATTTGACCGAGTTGACCACCACCGATGATACCAATGGTTTTAGTTGAGCTCATTTGTAGACTCCTCTGCGATTTTTCCTTGTTCTTCAGCAAAGTTAGCAAGTGCCTCTGCAATAGCCTTGTCTTCTACTGATAGGAGACGGAGGGCAAAGAGGGCAGCATTGGTAGCTCCTGATTCACCGATAGCCATGGTTGCGACGGGAACCCCACCAGGCATCTGAACGATAGAATAGAGCGAATCCACGCCACTAAGAGCACGTGATTTGACTGGTACACCGATGACTGGAAGGGTTGTTTTAGCAGCAACCATACCTGGCAAGTGAGCAGCGCCACCAGCACCAGCGATGATGACCTTGATGCCACGACTACGTGCTTCTTCGGCATGCTTGAACATGAGGTCCGGTGTACGGTGTGCGGAAACAACTTTCTTCTCGTAAGCGACACCGAAGTTGTCGAGGACTTCAGCGGCTTTTTGCATGGTTGCCCAGTCGGATTTTGAGCCCATGATAATGGAAATTACTGGTTTAGTCATAATTTTTCCTTTTTCTTCTTTTGATAATGGTCTTAGGTGGTGGGGACGGAAGCAAACCTTCGGTTTCATTCCTAAACTTTGAGCCTAAGGTCTCAAAGTTCCCCCGACCAGAACAGTAACTGTTCTGGTCTTTTCACCACGGCGACCATTATCGGATTGGCGACTTCGTCGCCTAAAATAGCATTGATATTCGAAAACTCAAAAAAAATCATAGAGTGACAAGGCAAAGCGACGAAGATAGAACTAAAGTTCATCAAGGAGCTTTAACACTGTCAATCGAAGGTTTTAGAAGAGTTTTATTTATTCGCCTTGCTACCGATATCCGTACGGTAGAAGAGGCCTTCTGTGTTTTGTTTATCGAGCTGGCTGTAGATGATGTTTTGGCCGTCTTTGACGGTATCTGCTGTTGTGACTAGCATGTAAACACGTCCTCCGTTTGAGAGGAGATCTTGGCCATTTTCAGCGAATTTAGCACCAGCATAGTAAGTGATGATGTCGCCTTCTGTCTTGGCTGGGAGCTTGACACCCTTCTCATAAGCGAGTGGGTAGCCGTTTGAGGCTACAACCACACCAAGTGTCACTCCCTTGTCCGTCCAAGTGATGGCTGGCTCTTTGCCTTCCAAAATGTCAGTGATGTTTTGTGCAAAGTCAGATGTCAAACGAGGCAAGATGATTTGCGTTTCAGGATCACCAAAACGAGAGTTGAACTCGATGACTTTAGGACCGTCAGCTGTCAAGATAAGTCCCGCGTAAAGGACACCAGTGTAAGGACGACCTTCTTTGATCATGCCTTCAAGAACTGGCTTGACAATAGTGTCAACTGCTGTGTCAACCACGCTCTGTGGCAAGTGAGGAACTGGCGCATAAGCCCCCATCCCACCAGTGTTAGGACCCTTGTCGCCATCATAAGCACGTTTGTGGTCCTGAGCCGTTGGCATGATGTAGAACTTGTCCCCATTGACAAAGGCAAAGAGAGAGAACTCTTCCCCGTCAAGGAATTCCTCGATGACCACACGCGCACCTGAGTCACCGAATTTATTGTCCAAAAGCATCTCGTGAGCAGCTTCGACGGCTTGCTCAACCGTTTCAGCAACGACGACACCTTTCCCAAGGGCCAAGCCGTCTGCCTTGACGACGATTGGAGCGCCTTTTTCCTCGATGTAGGCCTTGGCTTCCTCGAAATCTGAAAATGTGCCATAGGCTGCTGTCGGAACATCGTATTTGACCATTATTTCCTTAGCAAAATCCTTAGACCACTCAAGCTCAGCCGCAGCCTTGGTAGGACCAAAGGCTTTGAGTCCAGCCGCATTGAAATCATCCACGATACCAGCTGCAAGAGCATCATCTGGACCGATAAAGGTCCAAGCAATATCGTTCGCTTTTGCGAAGTCAATCAGCTTAGAATGTTCGGAAATTCCGATATTGATCAAATCAAGACCGTCCAATGTCATCCCGTCATTACCAGGAGCCACGAAAACTTGCTCAACGTCCTTAGACTCCAATAATTTCTTGGCAATCGCATGTTCACGACCACCAGAACCAACAACCAAAAGTTTCATTTGAAAGATACCTCAATATCAAATAAGACTAGGGCCAAATGCCCGTTAACGACAATTATTCGGAAAAATTAGCAATTTTCACGAATTATACATAACCATTATAACATATTTGTTCGGAGATATGGGTGTGTATCCAAATTTGGATACAAAAAAGGCAGCCACTTGGACCACCTCTTGGGAGATTATGAAAATGAAAAAAGTTATTTAGGATTGATGATAGTATATCCTGAGCAGCTTAAGTGAGGCTTAAACGCAAAAATATCTTCATTTTCCTGAAAAACTGCGAATAGGTAGGTGGAGGTTAAAATGAAGAAAAAATTACTATATTGTCTCTTACCGCTAGCTTGTCTAGCGACTGTTTCGGTTTCGTGTGGCAGCTCTGCTCAGGCGGCTGTCCTCGGTGATGACTACCCTTCCTCTTGGAAATATGGGGGCTTCGGTGTTGATCCATGGACCATGTACTGGCGTCAATGTACGTCCTTCGCAGCCTATCGTCTCAGTAACACCAATGGTTTCACTCTGCCTGTAGGGTATGGAAATGCCATCACTTGGGGCAGTATCGCACGTGCCAATGGTCACCGTGTAGACATGAATCCTGCCGTAGGGAGCATCGCCTGGTTCTCAGCTGGGGTCAATGGAGCTGGTCACATGGGACATGTCGCTTGGGTTGCGGAAGTTCATGGTGATCAGGTCACTATTGAGGAGTACAACTACGATGCGGGTCAAGGTCCTGAGAAATACCACAAACGTAGCTTCCATAAGAGTCAAGTGTCTGGCTATATCCATTTTAAAGACCTCGAACCAGGAGCTCAAAATGGAAATTCTACTAACTCTTCTATCAAAGTTGGTGATACAGTCCGCTTCTCAGGAATTTTCCGTGTTACGTCTGTATCAGGAAATACCATCACCAGCCAAGATTTAGCTGGAGGCACACCAACCAAACACAATATCGTTGATCCTGGACCCGTTCTTGAAGTTGATGGACAAGGCAATCCAACATCAGACCAGTACCTCAATCCTGGCGAAACCTTTACTATTCCAGGTAACTTCAAAGTGCTAGCCGTTGACCCACCTAGCGATGGCGTCCTCGTCCAAATCGGAAATCGCAAGACTTGGGTAACCCAGTCTGTCCTTGAAAAGGTTTAAGTCTATTGAACAATCGTGAGAACGGTTGTTTTTTTGATGCACTGAAATAAAAAAGCCCAGCGGGTGCTGAGCTCTTAGGAGATTTATGAAAAAGAAAAGTTTTTTAGGATGGTATTAGTATAGCTTGGGTAACTTAAAGGAAACTTAAGGGATTTAAAAAACATCCAATTTCTTGGATGCTTTGTAAATTCTTAATGACGGAAATGACGAACTCCTGTAAAGATCATTGTCAAACCATGTTTATCAGCCGCTTCGATTGACTCTTGGTCACGTACTGATCCACCCGGTTGGATGATTGCTTTAATACCTGCTTTAGCGATTTCTTCCACGTTATCCGCAAATGGGAAGAAGGCATCTGAAGCAAGAACAGCACCATCAAGACGTTCTTTAGCTTGGTCAATGGCGATACGGACGGAAGCCACACGGTTGGTTTGACCTGGGCCAACACCAAGTGTCATGTGGTCATTAGTCACGATGATACCATTTGATTTGACGTACTTGATAGCTTTCCAAGCAAATTCAAGAGCTGTCGCTTCTGTCTCAGTTGGTTGGCGTTTAGTAACCACTTGCCAGTCAGCTGGACTTTCTTTAACAACGTCTTGGTTTTGAACGAGGAGACCACCAACAACACCAGTGTATTCTGCTTCCACTTCGCTAGCGTCTTGAGCGTCAAATGGCAATTCAAGGATACGCAAGTTTTTCTTCTTAGTTGTCAAGATTTCAAGCGCTTCATCTGTGTAGCTTGGTGCAATGATGATTTCAAGGAAGACACCGTGCATTTTCTTAGCTGTCGCAGCGTCAACTTCTCGGTTGAGGACTACAATACCACCAAAGATTGATACTGGGTCAGCTTCATAAGCGTAGTTCCAAGCTGTTTCGATGTCATCAGCTTGACCGATACCACATGGGTTCATGTGTTTGAGAGCCACAACTGTTGGACGGTCTTTGAAATCACGGATGATACGGATAGCGGCATCAGCGTCACGGATATTGTTGAATGACAATTCTTTACCGTTAAGCTGTTTAGCTGAAGCAATTGAGTAAGCCGTTGGCAAACCTTTTTGGTAGAAGTCTGCGTCTTGTTGAGGGTTTTCACCGTAACGCATTGGTTGCTTGAGGTCATAGGTCAAAGTGAGTTTTTCAGGTTTTGTTTCACCCACTTGAGCTGTGAAATATTCCGCAATCAAAGCGTCGTATGAAGCTGTGTGACGGTATACTTTCGCTGCCAAACGTTGGCGAGTTTCGTAACTTGTTTCGCCGTTTGCTGACAATTCGCCAAGCACAACAGCATAGTCAGCAGGGTCTACCACAACTGTTACGCTAGCGTGGTTTTTAGCTGCTGAACGAAGCATAGATGGCCCACCGATATCGATGTTTTCAACCGCATCAGCATAAGTTACGTCTGGTTTGAGGATGGTTTCCTTGAATGGGTAAAGGTTTACCACAACAAGGTCGATAAGTTCGATATTATTGTCCTTGGCCGCTTGAAGGTGGCTATCGAGGTCACGACGAGCGAGGAGACCACCGTGGATATTTGGGTGGAGAGTCTTCACACGACCGTCCATCATTTCTGGGAAACCAGTCACATCGTCGATGGCGATAGTGTCTACCCCAGCATTGTCAAGGGCAACTTTAGTACCACCTGTTGAGATGATGTCCCAACCGAGTTTTTTGAGTTCTTGGGCAAATTCAACAATGCCCGCTTTGTCTGAGACTGAAATAAGTGCTCGTTTAGTCATTTTCTTTCTTTTCCTTTTTTTAAAAAAGTTCTTTATCTGCTACAGTCGAAAATTTTCTTTCAGCTCGAGGGCTTTCTTATTTTCGTGCAACTCCCAAACTATCCAAGACTTCTGGATAGAGCTTGTACTCTGTTTCGTGGATGCGAGTTTCGAAAGTATCAAGGGTATCACCTTCAAGGCGTGGCACACGGACTTGTTTGATAACCTTACCGGTATCAACACCAGAATCCACCCAGTGAATAGTCACACCAGACTGGCCAACACCTGCATTCCAAGCATCCTCAATACCATGAGCTCCTGGGAATTCAGGGAGATATGCCGGGTGAATATTGATGATACGGCCTTCATAAGCTGCTAGTAAGGTTGGGCCAACAATTTTCATATACCCCGCTAAGCAAACCAAATCTATCTGGTGTTCATCCAAGAGTTTGACGATAGCTTCTTCATAAGCTGCTTTATTGTCAAATTCCTTGAGTTCAAAGGCATGGCTAGTCACACCAAGATTCTTGGCACGTTCTAAGACATAGGCATCACGGTGATCTGAAAAAACAAATTCTACTGGAAATTGTTCCGCAATCACCTGAAAGTTTGAGCCGTTGCCAGAGGCAAAAACAGCAATCTTCATATTCGTTACAAAGGGACGTTTCGGCTAGCCGAACAGTTTCGTAGAAAAATAGGAAATCATTTTGTGTGCAAGCACCCAGCAATGATCTCTCTTTTTTCCTAGAAAATGAGTCCCGTGTTCAGTTAGGCTTGCTAACTAAACACTCCTTTCTACAATTTCTCCGTATAAAATGGTGATTTCACCATTATTTAATCACCACACTTGCGCCATCTTTCTTCACAATACGACCTATTTCATAAACAGGTTCGTCAAGAAGTTCTTTGACACGTTCAACATTTTCTGGTTTAACCGCAAGCATGAGACCAATACCCATGTTGAAGATTTCAAACATTTCTTCATGTTTGATTTCACCATATTTTTCAAGGGCTTTGAAAATTGGAAGAACTGGCACTTTGCTTTCATCAATTTCAGCAGCCAAGTCATCTGAGAACATACGTGGTACATTTTCGATGAAACCACCACCTGTGATGTGAGCAATACCGTTAACCAATTCTTCTTTGATGAGTGGCAAAGCTGCTTTGACGTAGATACGAGTTGGTTCAAGAAGAACGTCTTTAAGTTTTTTGCCTTCAAGTTCTGGAAGAACTTCTTCACCTGTGTAATCAGCAAAGACACGACGCACGAGTGAGTAACCATTTGAGTGGATACCACTTGAAGCAAGTCCAAGAAGCACGTCACCTTCAGCTACTTTTGAGCCGTCGATGATTTGAGATTTTTCTGCGATACCTACCGCGAAACCTGCCAAATCATAGTCGTCTTCACCATACATACCAGGCATTTCAGCAGTTTCACCACCAATAAGGGCTGCACCAGCTTGCACACAACCTTCAGCAACACCAGCAACGACCTGCTCCAATTTAGCTGGTTCATTTTTACCAGTTGCTACGTAGTCAAGGAAGTAAAGGGGCTCAGCACCTGCGGCGATGATATCGTTAACACACATAGCAACACAGTCTTGACCGATAGTATCGTGTTTGTCGTACTTAATAGCAAGCATGAGTTTAGTACCGACACCATCTGTACCTGAGATCAAAACAGGCTCTTTGACACCTGTTTTTGAAAGGTCAAACATACCACCGAAGCCACCGAGAGCTCCCATAACACCTGCACGCTCTGTACGGGCAACGTGTTTTTTGATACGTTCAACAACTTCATAACCTGCTTCAACGTCTACGCCAGACTGCGCGTAAGCATTTTTAGACATAATTTTTTCCTCTTTTTTCTTCTGCACTGCTCTTAATAGAAAGAAGTGTGTTCTTTCAAACTTTCCAAATAGCGTTCTTCGTAGTCATACAATGGTGTTGGATATTTACCATCAAAGTAAGCCACACAAAGGCCACCGTTTGGTGCATCTGTGTCAATTCCAATAGAATCAATCAATCCATCAATAGACAAGTAAGTCAAGCTATCCGCTCCAATGATTTCGCGTGTTTCCTCAACTGTATGATTGGCCGCAATCAATTCCTTACGTGTTTGAATATCGATACCGTAGAAACATGGGTAGGCAAGGGCTGGGCTACCGATTGCTACGTGGACCTCTGTTGCTCCTGCTTCTTTTAGCAAATTAACGATACGACGTGATGTTGTCCCACGTACAATAGAGTCGTCAATCATAACCACACGTTTTCCTTTAACAACACCTGATACGGCAGAGAGCTTCATACGAACCCCTTGCTCACGCAATTCTTGTGTTGGTTGGATAAAGGTACGTTGGGTGTATTGGTTTTTAATCAAGCCCATTTCATTTGGCAAGCCTGATTCTTCCGCAAATCCCATGGCTGCGCTAAGTGATGAATTAGGCACACCAACGACAATATCTGCTTCATGTTTGAACTCACGTGCCAATTGAGCACCCATACGTTTACGAGCTGTATGGACATTGACCCCTTGGATATTTGAATCAGGACGGGCAAAGTAGATATACTCCATCGAACAAACAGCCAATTGCGTATCCGTTGTATAGGTATCGTAAGTGATGCCATTATCATCGATGATAACAACCTCACCTGGATTTACATCCCGAATCCATTCTGCACCAACACCCTCAAAGGCACATGTTTCAGATGAAACCACGATAGCACCATTGCTCATCTTACCAAGAGAAAGGGGACGGAAGCCATTTGGATCCAAAGCTGCAATAAGCTTGTCCTCAATCATAAGAAGATAAGCAAATCCACCTTTAACAGTGCTCAGAGCTTCTTTTACTTTACCCATGAATGATGGATTGTGGCTACGGCGAATCAAGTGAGCTAAAATTTCTGAGTCAGAAGTTGAGTTTAAGATAGCTCCATTTTTCTCCAACTCATGTCTTAGTGACTCTGCATTAGTCAAATTCCCATTATGAGCAAGACCAAGCTGTCCATCGTGAAACTTAAACATGAATGGTTGAATATTGTCTACAGAAGCTTCACCAGCAGTCGCATAACGAACATGACCGATAGCAGCCATTCCAGTTAGCTTATCCAAGTTGGCTGGATCACGGAAAACTTCTGAGAGAAGCCCCATATCACGATGACGCTTCAATTGACCCGCATCATTTGAGAGAATTCCTGCTCCCTCTTGACCACGGTGTTGGAGACTGTGAAGTCCGAAATAAGTTAATTTGGCAGCATCCGGGTGACCCCAGATACCAAAAACACCACATTCTTCATTAAGAGATTTAACTTCGTATGTCATTTTTTATACCTTTTATTTTTGATATTTTCCTAATGTTATGCAAACGAAAAACTGTTCCTAGCCGCTCATTTCACTAATGTGAACTCAAGTTTTCAAGCTCTTTAAAACTACTGCTACATTGAAAAATATCATTACTGAGTGCACTTGGCACTCTATTATTTTCCAGTAAAGTATTTAACCGCTGACGCAAAGAGGTGTTGGTCTTTATTTCCTGGAATATTTTGGAAGAGACCGTCTTCGAAACGTTCTGAGTGACCCATCTTACCAATAATTTGACCGTTCTTACTTGTGATACCTTCGATAGCATTCACAGATCCGTTAGGATTGTATTTAGAATCCATGCTTGGTTTACCTTCGAAGTCAACATATTGGGTAAAGATTTGACCATTGTCACGAAGCTCTGCAAATTCCTCAGCTGTCACGACAAATTTACCTTCACCGTGTGATACTGGGATGGCATGGATGTCACCAACTTCTACTCCAGCAAGCCATGGTGAGTTCGTGTTGGCAATACGTGTTTCAACCATCTTAGCCACGTGTTGGTTGGCATCATTGTAGAAGAGGGTTGGACTCGTGCTGCTTGCATCTTCAAAGTTACCGTATGGAAGAAGACCTGATTTAACAAGGGCTTGGAATCCGTTACAGATACCAATAATCAAACCACCACGTTCGATGAAGCTATCAATAGCTGCACGTACTTTTTCATTGAGCAAGATGTTAACGATAAATTTAGCTGATCCATCTGGTTCATCCGCTGCTGAGAAGCCACCTGCAAAGAAGATAATGTTAGCTTTTTCGATATTGTCAACCATGATGTCAACAGACTTGACAATAGCTTCTTCATTAAGTGTTACAAATGGTACCAAGTTGACTTTTGCACCTTCTTTTTCAAAGGCCTTAGCTGAATCGTACTCAGAGTTAGTACCTGGGAATACTGGGATGTAAACCACTGGTGTCTCAACTGTTTCTTTAGCTTTGATAACAGCGTCTGATGCCACTGCAGGTACTTCTTCCAACTCAGTTGCTTGTGCAAATTCCGTTGGGTAAACCTCTTCCAATTTACCTTGGAAGGCACTGTCAAGCTTGTGTCCATCAAGCGTTACACCATTGACAGTAAGTGTAAAGTCAGCTGCTGTTTGTCCAATCTTGGCAACACCTGAAATCTCTTCCGGAGATGTGAAGATGAATCCACCCAATTGAGCTGTCAAGGCAGTCTCAAGATTTTCAAGGGTTACAGTGGCACCAATATGGTTACCAAATGTTGCAAGGGCAAGAGCTTCAACCACACCACCATATTTGACAGCTGATGCAGATGTGACTTTATGGTCAGCTTGGATGGCTTCAAACTTAGCAAAGTTAGACTTGATAAGATCGAAGTCAATTTCTTGTGCCAAAGCTTGACCAGGAATGTAGTAAATATTTTCACCAGCAGCTTTGAATTCTGGAGAAAGAACCTTACGGCTATCTGCAGTTGTGACACCAAAGGCAACCAAGGTTGGTGGTACTGTCAATTCTTCAAAGGTACCAGACATAGAGTCTTTACCACCGATAGATGGCAAACCAAGTTGAATCTGAGCTTCGATTGATCCAAGAAGAGCTGATACTGGTTGGCCAAAGCGCTCCGCTTGTTTATCCATACGCTCGAAGTATTCTTGATAAGAGAAGCGAGCCTTAGACCAGTTTGCACCAGCAGCAACCAAACGAGCTGTTGCTTCGATTACTGCATAAGCAGCGCCATGATATGGAGACCATTCTGCTACATAAGGGTTGAATCCTTGCGCCATAACAGAAGCAGTTGTTGTCACGCCATGTTGGACTGGCAATTTCTGTACAGAAGCTTCCGTTGGTGTGATTTGGTAGCGACCACCGAGTGGATGATTGACTGTTGAACGACCAACTGAGCTATCAAAGATGGTTTGTAAACCTTTTTGACTAGCATGGTTCAAGTCAGCCAAGACTTCAAGAGTATCAGCTTCAAGTGTTTCAGCAGATGTTTGACGTTCTTCTGGAAGCTTGACATCCTTGTCAACCACCTTAGCATCTACGACAACACGTACACCGTTTGTATCAAGGAAACGACGTTCCAAATCAACGATGGTTTCACCATTCCAGTGCATGACAAGATTTGGTTTTTCAGTTACTGTTGCAACGACAACAGCATCAATATTTTCTTTGTTACATTCAGAAACGAAGGTATCTACATCTTCTGGACGAACCACTACAGCCATACGTTCTTGAGATTCAGAGATGGCAATTTCTGTACCATTCAAACCTTGGTATTTCAATGGCACTTTGTCTAGATCAATTTCAAGACCATCTGCCAATTCACCGATAGCCACACAGACACCACCAGCACCAAAGTCATTTGATTTTTTGATAAGACGTGTCACATCCCCATTACGGAAAAGACGTTGAATCTTACGTTCTTCGATGGCATTCCCTTTTTGAACCTCAGCACCAGCTGTTTCAACAGATTCAACCGTTTGAACTTTAGAAGAACCTGTCGCACCACCGACACCGTCACGTCCAGTCTTACCACCGAGCAAGATAATCACATCACCTGCTTCAGGTTTCTCACGAACAACATTTTCCTTAGGAGCCGCACCGACAACTGCACCTAGCTCCATACGCTTAGCAACGAAACCTGGGTGGAAGTATTCACGAACATAAGTTGTTGCAAGACCAATTTGGTTACCGTATGAAGAATAACCGTG
>ERZ791926.1167-NODE-1167-length-14699-cov-7.776495_pt1 | contig 14699 bp, 10 predicted proteins | sample MGYA00510131_ERZ791926 | MGnify/ENA primary metagenome ERZ791926 (study PRJEB30046, sample SAMN00792052) | human gut metagenome | study: EMG produced TPA metagenomics assembly of the A metagenome-wide association study of gut microbiota in type 2...
CGACACACCATTTGGACGGGCGACGCATATCACCCACAAACCATCATTTGTTGGGGAACGTGTGTCGATAAGTTACGAACATTATTTGCCGTGGAATTTGTTAAATTTTTATGGGCAGTCTGGAGTGCAAAAAAAGCAGAAACATATTATAATAGAATGAAAAGCACAGTGACAAAGCTGTGCAGAAACGAGGGAAGAGATGAGAAAGAGAGTAATTGCGGCAATTTTAGCCGGCATGTTGATAGTTTCCGCAGGGGGATGTGGAAAAGGAGCAATTTCTTCGGGGAATGTTGTGGATAATTCCGATGCGTCGGAGAGTTCTTTGAATGTTGTTGCAGAGGACACTGAGACTTCTGTTGGACAGGAGAAAAATGCTGATTCGAAGAATAGCAGTATAGCAGGGCTGAATGATACGGCAGGGACTGGAGAGGACGCAGACACACAAAATGCAGGAGTGACCGCACTTTCCATGATGCAGCAGGTTAATACCGGTGATGAACAGATCATTGACGATAATTACCGTACCTGGTATGAGGTGTTTGTGTACAGCTTTTTTGACAGTGATGGAGATGGAATCGGAGATCTGAAAGGATTGACGGAAAAGTTAGATTATATCAATGACGGCGATCCATCAACTGATACGGATCTTGGATGTAACGGAATCTGGCTGATGCCGGTCATGCCATCTACGACCTATCATAAATATGATGTGACGGATTATCTTGATATCGATCCGGAATATGGTACGATGGATGATTTTAAAAATCTGGTCGCTGCATGTCATGATCGTGGAATCAATGTCATTATCGATCTGGTCATGAATCATACGTCCTCCCAGCATGAATGGTTCAAAACGGCAGCAGATTACCTGAAAAACCTGCCGGAGGGAGCAGAGCCGGATGCGTCGGAGTGTCCTTATGTGGATTACTATAATTTTTCTAAGGAAATGCAGGGCGGTTACAGTAAGCTCGATGGTACAGACTGGTATTATGAGGCGCAGTTCTGGAGCGAAATGCCGGATTTAAACCTTGGCAGTCAGGCAGTCCGTGATGAATTTGACAAGATCGTGGACTTCTGGCTTGATCTGGGCGTGGACGGATTCCGCCTGGATGCAGCAAAAGAGTATTACAGTGGAAGCGTGGATAAAAACGTGGAAGTGCTGTCATGGTTTAATTCTATGGTAAAAGAGAAAAGAGAGGATGCCTATATCGTGGCGGAGGTCTGGGCGGATCAGAATACCTACGCAAAATATTATGAGAGCGGTATCGACAGCTGTTTTGATTTTTCTTTTGCAGACAGCACCGGTACGATTGCTACCGTGTTGAAAAATGGTTCTGCATCCTCCTATGGAAAAGCGTTAGTAAGTCTGCAGGACAATCTTTCCCAGTACAGTGACAGCTATATCGATGCACCATTTTACACAAATCATGATATGGCACGAGGCGCAGGTTATTATTCTGGGGATGACAGTGAAAAACAGACAAAGATCGCGCAGGCAATGAATCTGTTGATGTCTGGAAGTGCTTTTCTGTATTATGGAGAGGAACTGGGCATGAAGGGTTCCGGTAAGGATGAAAATAAGCGTGCACCGATGTATTGGAGCGAAGATAGCGCAGTCGATGGAATGTGCAAGGGACCTGCTGATATGGATGCCATAAAAATGAAATACGGTGCGCTCGAAACACAGGAGGAAGATGGAAACTCTATTTACCAGTTTGTAAAACAGACGATAAAACTCCGCAATGAGTACCCGGAAATAGCCCGTGGAACCGTAAAGTTTGAGGAGAATATTTCAGATGATAAGGTATGTGTCATAAAGAAAACATATGGTGATTCGGAAATACTTCTGGTTTACAATCTTGCTCCGGAGAGTGCGGATGTAGATTTATCCGGAGTTACAGTTGGAGAAAAGAGCGGAGGTGATCTTGCAGTTGGCGGTGTACTGCTGACGGATGCAAAAGAAGCTGCCTTTTCCGATGGAACGCTCACAATGCCGGGATATTCGGTAGTGATAGTGAAATAATATGTCAGGCTGTGCCGGGCAGATTTAAGAAATTACGGACAGAGCAGGCAGTAATGTGCCTGCCAATCCAATTAGTAGTTCAGCAGGAAATCCGCAAATTTCGTATAGTAATCTTTCTGCTCGGAGCGGCTGAAAACACCAAAGTAGCAGCTGTCATAAATGCCATATTTCTGGATCCACCGATTATCGGTCAGTTCGATCGCACATGGATAGGACTCTGACTCGCCATCATCGGTGGAGTAGATCAGATGATCTTTATATTTTTCTAACACATCATCCGAAACATAGGTGCGCAGATCCATCAGCGCACCTTCTTCGGCATAATCGGTGTAAACACTTCCTGTACCGAAAAACAGATCCTCGCCGCCGGCACCGATCATCGTGGAAAGTACCATGTAGTCGTTGTAGTCCGTTGTTGCATTTGGATCATCGGAAAACTGCAGATTTGCAGAAACGTCGATTGGCTGCTGTTTTTTATCATAACCGGTAGCATCAGAAAATTCGTCAAACGCAGCCTCGGCATTTTCACTGGTTGTCTGGACATTGATCATGATGACGCTGAGTACCGGCTTGCGGTAAGTGATAAAATGATATCCCAGACCAATCACGATCGCAGCAATGACACCTCCAAATAAAATATGCAGTTTGTAATAGTCCCAGATATACTGAACTTTTGCCTTGTTCGAAAGTGCCTTAAAATCTGTTTTTTTTTCCATGGTAATTCTCCAATTCTAAATATTTGTCATGTATTTTTGCCATTTACTCCACCGGTATCATTCTACTAGCATAACATACTTAAAAAAATGAAAAAAGTGCCAATTCATGAAGTTTTTCTAAAAATTGTTATTGTTTATACTGCATGCGCAAATGATAACTAAAAATTTTCTGTACTCTGGTCGGATCCAGAAAGAGAAAGTAAGAGGAGCAGGAAACATTCTGGGAAAAACTGATTGGACTGTTCCGGCAAAAACTGAAAAATTAAATTAATTATTAAAGAAGGTCTATGATTTTCAGGACCTTGTTTTTTTTGTCGATATTACAGTATTTTAATTTATTCATGATTTCTTCATCCAGGGATTTTTCTTTTTCAGGATCATGTTTGTAGGTATATTCTGCAGAAATGAAATAATCGACGCTGCATTGCAGGAGATTGGCGATTTTGATCAGTGTAGTGAGTGAAGGATTCGCTCTGCCACATTCGATATTCGAGATATGGCTTGGATTTACGTCGAGTGCATTTGCAATAGATTCCTGGGTAATCCCCAGTGATTTTCGTCGTTCTTTAATTTTCAGTCCGATTGCTTTGAAATCGAGATCATTCATCGAAATATTACCTCTTATATAATATGTGTTAATTTTAATGTACTATTCATGGTAGATGAATGAGGTAAAACAAAATAACATTAGCTATGACTAAAGTATTAGATGAAAAGTGACGATATAAGAAATAAAATAAGATACGGGTGAAGGAGTGTGAACAAGAAAATTTCAAAGAGATGAAAGGATAGTTCGGGAATGAAACGGTGGAGGTACGGAGTATGAAGAAAAAAATGAATCGAATAGGGCGATTTCTAAGTGTATTTTTTGTTGCATTATTTTTTGTAAGTCTGACTACAGTTAATGCAACGCAGGTTCGAACTGGTTATTATAACAGATCATATACATTAGGGAACAATCAGGCTGATAATATTGTGGCGGTGGCACAGGCGCAGATGGGTAAAACAAAAGCGCAACTTAATTATACGGAAGCATGGTGTGCAGATTTTGTATCGGACTGCGCGAGCCTGGCGGGTATTAGTAATATCATTCCAGGCAATGGATATTGTCAGACGCTATATAACAATATCAAAAATAAAGGTGGACAGGATGTTTCGTCACCTCAAAAGGGAGATATTGTTTTTTACTATTGCAAGAGTTGTTCGGTGCATTGGTGTCATGTTGGAATTATGATCAATTCTTCCCAGTCGGTAGAAGGAAACTATAATGGAAAGGTTTCTTTAGTTAATGGTATTTACAAAGATGGAAATGGACATTCACTTGCAAATGGACATATTACACGAAGATTTATACGTCCAGCGTATGCATCAGCAAAACCATTCCATATAAATATTGATTCGCCAAAGGCAGGCGCAAGTACAACATCTGGAATTACGGCGGAGGGATGGGCAATTTATGGAAATGGAGTAACAAATGTAACTTGTAATATTAATGGAAACACATATAACTGTTCCAGAAAATCCCGTCCGGATGTTGCAGAGAGAAATCCGGGATACCCGACCGGAAATGAAGGATTTTCCTATTATATTCCTGAATATCTCATGCATCCGGGAACGAATCAGCTTACGTTTACCGCGTATAATGGAAATACTGTGTTGGGATCGTCAACACGTACATTTCAATATAATATGACGGCATCAAAAACCCTGTCAGATGGTTTATATACCATAGTGTCAGCGGTGAATAATAACAGCGTTTTTGATATTGAATGGGCATCCATGGTGGATGAAGGAAATCTGGTTATTTCAAACCGCAATGGCGGAAACAACCAGAAGTTTGATGTCACTTATCTTGGAAACGGATATTATAAAATAGAGGCACATCATTCGAAAAAAGCACTGGATGTTTATAATGCGAGCACAGAGCGGCTGGCGAATGTGCAGCAGTGTGGTTATCATGGAGGAATGAACCAGAAATGGATACTGCGAAGTGCGGGTGACGGCTATTATTATATTATTTCTGCAAATAATGGAATGTATATGGATCTTCCAAATGCAGATATATCGCCTGGAAACAGTATATGGATGAACTGGGGAAATGGTTCACCGGCAGAAAAATGGAAATTTGAATCGACCACAGAGAAAAGAGAGGAATATAACTTTACATATATTAACTGTGATGGATCAAGAACTTATTTATGTGGTCCTGGATCGACCATTAGAATCAGGGCAGACCAGATAAAAAATGGAAAACGGTTTAAAAAGTTCCAGGTAAAATCTGGAAATGTAAAAATTGATAATGAATATAGCACATCAATTACGGTTACCATGCCGGAATCAGATCTGATTATTGAGGCTGTATATGAAACGATTCCGACATATAAAGTGACATTTAATTCCAACGGGGGAACTGTATCAGGAACCAGTACAAAAACAGTGACATCTGGGGAAAAATATGGAACTCTGCCGACAGCCATAAAGAGCGGTTATACATTTGATGGCTGGTACACATCAGGAAGCGGTGGAACAAGGATAACGGAAAACACAACGGTTTCACTGGCAGGAAATCAGACCTTATATGCGCACTGGACAGCAAAAACATATACAGTGACATTTAATGCCAATGGAGGAAATCTATCAGGAAACAGTTATATAACAGTAAAAACGGGAAGTAGATATGGAACTCTGCCGACAGCCACAAGAAATAGTTACACATTTGATGGCTGGTATACATCAGAAAATGGCGGAACAAAGATAACAGAAAATACAACGGTTTCACTGACAGGAAATCAGACCTTGTATGCACATTGGACTGCGAGAACATATAAAGTAACATTTGCTGCCAACGGAGGAACCATATCAGGTAACAGTTATATCACAGTAAAAACGGGAAGCAGATATGGATCGCTGCCGACAGCGTCAAGAAGTGGTTATATATTTGATGGCTGGTACACATCAGAAAATGGCGGAACAAAGATAACGGAAAACACAACGGTCTCACTGACAGGAAATCAGATATTATATGCGCACTGGACGGCAGTAAAGAAATACGGTGTGACAATTTACAATGGAACCGGAAATAAAACGGAAATGTATTCCGCTGGAACATCTGTCAGAGTGAGAGCTGACAGCCTGGAAAATGAAATGGAATTTTCAAAATGGGTGGTTTTATCAGGAAATATAAAACTGCAAAATGAGACAGATGTGGAAATAGCATTCACGATGCCGGAAGGAAATGTGATAATTCAGGCAGTTTATGAGAAGGCACAGGCAGATACAGGAACGGATACAGACACAGGAACGGATACAGATACAGGAACGGATACAGATACGGGAAAAGACACAGGAACAGACACAGATACGGGAACGGACACAGATACGGGAGCGGATACAGATACAGGAAAAGACACAGGAACAGGTACAGGGGAGACGGATGAATCTGAAACTGATACGGAACAGGATGAGAAAGATGAATCAGATCTTGGAGCAAAATTTGTTTCCGGTAAAATCCGTTATGAGGTAACGGATGAAAAAGAAGCTGCTGTGGTCGGTCTGAAAACAAAGCAGGTAAAGAAAGTAAAGATTCCGTCTGCCGTTTTATACCATGGCAGAAAATATAAGGTAACAGAAATATCTGATTATGCATTTAAGAAAAGCAGTGTCACGGAAGTGGTAATCGCTGACTCCGTAAAAGAGATTGACACATCCGCATTTCTTGGATGTAAAAAGCTTGTAAAAGTTACGATCGGAGCAAACACAACAAAAATCGGTACGAAAGCATTCAAGGACTGCGGCAAATTGAAAAACATTATTGTCAGGTCTAAAAAGTTAAAGAGGATCGGCAAAAATGCATTTTCCGGAATCAGAAAAAATGCACAGATCAAAGTGCTGGCAGCACAGTATAAGAAGTACAAAAAGCTCTTTAAGGGAAAAGGGCAGGGAAAGAAAGTTGTACTGAAAAAATATAGTGGAAAGTAAAACTGTAGTACAGGAAGTCCTGCCGGTCTGTGAAAAATGATTTGCAGACCGACAGGGCATGTTTAGAAAAAGAGAAAGGAATGCTAGTTATGAAAAAACTTTGCAGAAACGGAATTATTTTATTACTGGCTGGGATGATGATGCTTTGTATCATACCGGCACAGCCTGTCATGGCACAGGAGAAAGCGTATATATACATGGATACCCTGAAGCCTGTAAAAAGCGGACAGTATACAGGAAATGAGGGAGACAGTTTTGTATATACGATTGGGCAGCATCAATATACAAGGGGAAATACAGACATTTATGGAAATTCATATACGCATGGAATTGAAGCGTGGATAGCCAGATGGAATTACACACCGGAAATCAGCTGGGCATACAGTACTTACAATATTGGAAATAAATATAAAAAACTGGAGGCAAAACTGGTCTTGATAGACAGCTATAACACGACAAATTTTGACACTACATTGTATTTTTACGGGGATGGAAAATTATTGAAAAAATATCGTATGACCCCGTCAAAAATACCATTTAAAATTTCTGTTAATGTGGCAGGAGTAAAAAAACTCAAAATATATGTAAAAGATAACAAGGCTGTGAGCGGGGGAACATCATTTGGAATTGTAAACTGTAAATTATATAAATCACAGGCACCAAAGAAACCGATGATAACTAATATAAATAAAAAGAAAGGTGTTATTGCCGGAACGACCAGTAAAAATGTAACAGTATATGCCAATATAGGGACAACTACATATTCTGCAAAATCGGATAAGAATGGGAAGTTTAAAATAAAAACGCAGAAGATAAAAAATGGTACACAGATACGGCTTTATGCAAAAAATAAATACAAGCAGAAAAGTAAGGTAAATACGGTGGTTGTGTATTGAAAATTATTTTAGCAACAAAATAGAGCAGGAAAGGAAGGAATAAAGGGATGAAAAAAACATAAAAAAAATTATTTTTATGCATTATGGTTTTTTGTCTGTTTATACAGATGAACATGGTTGAAACACAGGCAGCCACAAAAGTTGGGAATACGAAAATAACATCCATCACACAGACTGGGAAAAAGTCTGTTAAAGTAGCTTTTAAAAAGGTATCTGGAGCTAAAGGATATACATTACAGTACAGGACTGCCGGTGGTTCATGGAAAACAAAGAATGTAACAAAAAATAAATTGACAATCTCAAAGTTAAGTACAGGAAAGACCTATCAGTTTAGAGTGCGGGCATATAAAAATGTCAATGGAAAAAAGAAATATGGAAAATATTCCGGAGTGAAAAAAATCACTGTGCGTGATTATGTTTATCTGGTCGATACATATGAACCATATAACAGTTATAATTATGAAGCCTATACAAATGGGAACTATTTTAAGATGGGCGGAAAAGAACAAAAGAAGAGTTTTACACTTGGGCAGGATTCATCTTGGGATGAAAAATTTGCAAACTTTAATATAGAAGGAAAATACAATAAATTGACTTTTAAGGTTGGTAAGATGGATGGAGCAGGTAATCATGGTGATTTCGACGTAAAGATATATTCTGAGGGGCAGTTGGTAAAAACTGTTTCGGTAGGTATTTATGATTTGCCTAAAACTGTAGATATTTCGTTGAAAAATACAAGGCGTTTAACGATTGAAGTGCCAGCAGATGCCGGGACTATTGTTGGATTTTCAGATGTGAAATTGTATTATCGTTAAAATGTTGGAGTTAGAAAAGGAGAAAATTATCTATGAGCAAAAAAATTAAAAAAAATTTACTGTTAATGTTTTTATGTGTAATTGTAATTCTGGGATTCAGAAGTAGTACGGTACAGGCTGCGATGGCAGATGAGGCAGAAGATTACGAACTGGGTGAAAGTTATACGGGGAAGCTGACATCTGGCACTTTTTATACAGAAACGAGATATTATAGATTTCAGATTACAGAAAAATCACATGTGGTATTATATGCGGCAATGGATAAAGAACCATATTATAGCTGTGATATGGATATTTATAATACGGCAGGGAAGATATTGTTGAAGAATAATGATATACCATATAAACAAAATGCTGTAACGGGGTTATATAAAGGGCAACAATCCAGAACATTACCTAAAGGCATCTATTATTTAAAGGTTGAGGGATATAGAGATGTTACATATACCTTCCGTATTGAAGCAGAAAAACAGATCAAACTCTCCAAAGGCACATTAAAATCTTTAAAAAGCACCAAAAAAGGTCAGATGACTGTGAAGTGTGCAACTGCAAAAAATGCCATTGGTTACAGGATACAATATTCTACAGATTATAAATTCAAAAAAGGTATCAAAACAGTGTATTCAGCAGGCACAACCAGGACAATAAAAGGGCTGAAAAAGGGAAAACGATATTATGTGAAAGTTTGTCCATACACAGTATATGATGATGGTACGAGGGTATTTGGACAGAATTCGTATGTGAAAACGGTTGTGGTAAAAAAGAAATAACGGATTCAAGATGGGGTGTTCAAATGAACACTTCTTTGAACACCTCAAATGGTACAATTGTTAAAATTGTATCATTTTTATTATAGAATTTTATGTGTCTGTTCAGAAACTCTTCGGGTTCACTAAGCATTTGTTGTGCAAAACAGATAATCGAAAGTATAGGTGTTCTATCCGTTACAATAGAGAAATATAAAATCTTGCGGAAAAAAATGAAAAGGAGATGACTTATGTATAATATTGGAAAGATGAAAAAGTCTGCAAAAAAGAAGCTGTTAATTATTAGTCTGGTATTTACATTATGCTTTTCGGCATGTGGGACGGATAAGGTTGTTGAGACAGAAGCAGAAAAAATAGTTGAAGCAGTTACTAATAAGGATATGAAAGCTGTCGAAACCATAATTTTAGGAACTGGAAATTTTGTAACAGACGAAAAATTGGCGGATTTCTTTGAAGATTCTGAAAATGCCAGTAATGGCATTATTACTAAGATTGTGGAGCAGGATTCTATCAAAATAAAAGAGATAACCAAAGAGTATATTGCGTATGAAATTACTGCACCGGAACTTATGAATATATTTGAAGATGTTATGAAAGAAGAAAATTTGACGGAAGAAAGTTTCGAAGAATATATATACAACTATATTGCAGCAGCAGAGAAAACAAAGCGTGAAGTTAAAGTGCCGTATAACTATGAAGAGGGTATATTTACAGCAGACTATTCAACACAGGAATTTATGAATGGAATAACAGGAAATTTAATAACGGCATATCAGAAATTGATGAAGCAGATGATTCGGGAAAATAGTGAGGAGGATGTTAAATGAGAAAAATCATAAGTTTAGTATTATGTATTGCTATGTTAATATCGTCTTCGAATATCGTTTTGGCGGATGAAAGCACAGAAGAAGCATATCATACCGTGCCGGTTGAATTTTCCGATAATATTGGTAATGCGGAAACGTTACAGGTTATGATAAAAAATGATAATGTCTATGCAAATGCAGAAGAACTTGGGACAAGGCTTGGATATGAAGTTGGAATGTCTGAGGAATATGTTTCTATTTATAATCGGGATGCGGATGAAAATGTACCATATGGTCTGACAGTATTTTATTATGACAGTACAAAGGCTGGACATATGCTATTTACGCAAATGGCTGATTCTTATGAAGCACCGTTTGAAACCATAAAAAATGAAAATGGTGTGTGGATTCCATTAGAATATTCGCTGTTGTTATTAAATAGTAGTATGTTGGTTGTGGATAACACGATTTTAATTGATATGCCAAGTAAAAATATCATTGATATTTATATGGATGTTTTAAAAAATAATCAAACGTATTTATTTGATTGGCAGGATGACATAGGTATTTCGGAAAAAAATGAAGATACTATGGGGAAGGCTTCTTTTGTTGTAACTATGTTTAATGGGCTGCTAAATATGGACGGGGAATCATGGGTACAGTCGATACAAAATTTTGCGTTAGACAGTTCTGCATATGATTCGAAATATAGTGAAGAACTGGCAATGTTATTTTGTACATATTCAGATGATGAATTACAACAAGAAGTAAAAGCAATGAACAAGTTAATGTCTCATTTTGACGGTAAAGGGGCATTAGGAAAAGCAATCAATGCAATCGATAAGCAATTAGATGAAAATATTGACAATTTGTTAAAGACAAGTAATCATTTGAAATCTCAGATAGACGTAGATAATAATGCAAGTATAGCTGCTTATAATAAATCTTATCAGGCATTAGAAAATGCATGTGACAAAGCAAAATTCTTTTCTGATGCGACAGAATTATATACAAAAGTGGGAAAAGGAGTAGCAGAAGCAACCAGTTTTCTTGATAAATTTTATAAAGTTGCAGAAGTAGTTGGATTTGCAGATGAGTTTCAGAATCAAGATAAGTATGCAGTAAATGCATTAAGTAAATTTGTTGTAAACACAGATTCTCAGAGGGTTATGTCAAATGCGATGAAAAATGGAATTGTCAATTATGTAGGCACTTTAAAGACCGATATTGCAACATATTCAGCGTTGAGATATTTAAAAGAAAATTATGATGATTTAATTTTTGAGGCGGCAGATCTGACAGCTTCTTTTGGCTTAACAGCAAATTTAATGTTAATAGGATGGAGTGTTATGTCTGCGAACATACCATTTTATAAAGAAGGACTGAGCAATACAGATAGTTTTATGCTTTCCATGTATGCAAGTATATTTCAGGCAGATTCATTTACATCATATCAGACATTAAGAAATTCAATATTTAGTGATGTGAATAATATTACTCCGGAAAATTTATATAAAATAAGTCAATATTGTTATACATATCTGAAATTCTGTTATATAACAAGAGATGCGGCATTAGGTGCATTGGGCGAAGGAACAAAGACGGCAGTACCAGATTTGATTGAATATCAAAATAATATCAACGAAGAAATTGCAGGATATTTGGTGCAGTTGAAAAATGCAGATAAAACAAATGAAAGTAAATGTTATGGATTTTTGCCGGAAGATAATAAAGAATATCTGAATAGTTATAATACGAATAAAACGTCTGCGATTATAGGTCTGCCAGCAGAAAACAGGTTTGATATGACACAATGGCTGGATAGTTTCTTAGACTTTTATGATGCGGTAGGTGGAAGTTATAGTGATGAAACAGGTGATCATGAAAATTGGATCATAGGGGAAGGTATTCAGTATGGCAATTATGATGAAAGTACATCTGTTGATGAAATTTATATAGAAGGAGATGAATATTCATTATATGGGATCAATGTTGGAATGGATGTAAAAGAAGGTCAGGTTTCTTTAAAAGATTGGGAAGAAGATACAATAAACACAGATCTTGGTAAGTATGAGTATTCTTATGAAGATAAACATATTTGGTTTAGCAGCAAAGAAGATAATACGATTTCTGAATTTGGTTTTTGGAGAGACGCTGTACAGGAAAATAATAATGAAGATAATCAAGATGAATATTACTATAAAACTTCTATGAATGGTGCTGTTGTAGAAGTTGAAAATACATATCCTAATTTGCCATATACGACAAAAATGACAATAACATTAGATAATGGAAGTGTTTTACAAGAGGTTTATGATTTAGGAGATAATTATGGTGGATGGATTGGCAGTGTCCAAACCGTAGATTTGACAGGAGATGGAATAGAAGAAATTATATTATGCCTAGATGTAGTTGGCTCTACCTACGGAGCATCTCAAGTATATGTATATCAGTTGTTAAATGGCAATTTATATACATTATTGGAATTGAATGATGAAGTAATTTCTGAAATTACGGATAAAATAAATACCTGCTCAAATATAGAAGTCGTTGATTCTAAATTAATTGTGCAAGGAAATACAACTGCTATGGGATATGACAATATTACAATAGTACTTAATAGTGATGGTACTTGGAAAATTGAAGAATGACACATAGTATTAAGACATCTTTTCCATGCAAAATCATCAGCTAACCTATTTATGCTTTCTAAAAAAGGATTTTGTATCATACGAAGGAGGATAAGATATTATTATGAAAAAAAGAAAAATTGCATCGTTATATATGTTAATGGCAATGACAATTTCTGCCTGTGGGAATCAAACAACGCAGGCAGATCTGGCTGAGCAGCAGGAGAATGATGCGATAACTGCTGATACAGAAGGGCAGACAGAGCATGAAGAAGCTGCAGCAGAAGAGGAAGAGAGTTCTGAGGATAATTCTTTCGTCGAAGTATCCAATAGCGAAAATAATATAGTTGAGATCACGGATTATATAGGAAATTTTGAAAAGGTTGTTGAAATCATGGATATGGAATACGACAACGAAGCTGCGACGGGAAGTAATAATTATTGTATCGACAACTTTAAACTAAGCTGGGATGATTATGGTTATTATGCTGTTTCAAATCAGGAAAATGAGAAGGTGGATTTATATGGGGTACGTATTGGAGATAATAGAGCAGCTGTATTGTCCAGGATTCAGGAATATGGTTATACATATCAAAGTGTGTCAGAAGATTCAGACACAATTTATTTGTTACAGGATGGAAAAATAATATACATAGAAATATTTTATAATGGTGAACAAGTCACTTCCTGGTATGTTAATAATTATGAAGAAGGAGAGATAGAAGATATAAAAAATATATTAGAGTTGAAAGAACAATATAATATAAAAACTGCAGAGGCTTGGAAATCAGCATATATTGATTTTGTTTTTGAGAAGTATATGAACGATGATTTTTTGCTTGATGAACCTTTACAAAAATATAAATTAGTAAATGTGAATGGAGATAATATTCCGGAACTATATATTAATTTTGGCTCTACAGCGGGTGGAGATATGTTGTGCAGCTACTTTGATAATTCAGTGATTTATCAGCCTATGTGGAATTATGGCTTTTCATATATAGAGGGTGGAAATTTATTTTTGGATTCTGGCGGGCGTATGGATGAGTATTATGATATCGTTTACAGCATCGAAGATGGTACTTTTGTTGTACAAGCGAAAGGAGAGTGTGGTGCAGAAGATAATGCTAATATTCAATTTGATGCGGAAGGTTTTCCAATTTATAACTATTATTGGAATGGAAATCAAGTATCGGGTGAAGCTGAATATGAAGAATTACTTAATAAAGCGTTTGATAAAGGACGAGCAAAAAAGCCGTTTGAAAATGATGATATTTATGATTATCAAGAAATAGTGAATCAGATTATACAATATTAAGGTTTGCTTAGATTTTATTTAAACTATATTTTGCAATAATAACGTAAATGCAGGACATTGGTTTAGATTCAATATGAAAAGTCCGGGTTTTATTAGAAACTCGGACTTAAATCATTGCAACAAAAAAGCGGGTGATGGGAATCGAACCCACGTATCCAGCTTGGAAGGCTGGTGTTCTACCATTGAACTACACCCGCATGAGATATATGAAATTGAATACTGCTGAGCAGAAACCGTCGTTTCTGCTCTAATGCCCAGTTCCGGAATCGAACCAGAGACACGAGGATTTTCAGTCCTCTGCTCTACCAACTGAGCTAACTGGGCGTCTCACAGCAAAATCTATTTTAAAGGATAAAAACCTTGCTGTCAAGTGAAAAATGCAAATTTTTTTAAATTTTCAAATTTTTTAAAAATTTATGATTTTTTCTAATTAGGATGAGTTGTAAGATAAATGATGGTTTGTTTATGAAATAAGTCGCCCGCCCAAATGGCGTTTCGCAGGTCTGTGAGTGGCATCTTGCGCAAAGCCGGAGTTAATTTTGGTTTCGTTGTCCGAAAATAAGAAAAGCTAGGTCTGCCTGATTTAGGTTATGGCGGAGTGACGTGACCGGCAACAACGAGCCATCCTTGGCTCGTGAAGCCTTGTTCTGCCATCCGTGGCAGAACATCACTGTGTAACTACAGGCAGACCAAGTTTTTCTAATTTTCTCCCAAAGTCACAAAATTAGCTTCGGCTTTGCGCAAGATGCC
>ERZ791926.1171-NODE-1171-length-14644-cov-21.665022_pt1 | contig 14644 bp, 7 predicted proteins | sample MGYA00510131_ERZ791926 | MGnify/ENA primary metagenome ERZ791926 (study PRJEB30046, sample SAMN00792052) | human gut metagenome | study: EMG produced TPA metagenomics assembly of the A metagenome-wide association study of gut microbiota in type 2...
CTTCTCCCCTAATTGTACCGTCATTTGCTGCGCAACATCACCATAATTACCTGCTACTATCAAATATTTACCTTCTGGAGTCAAGAAAGCAATAACAGACAAATTATCCTCCCCCTTCTCTTTATATTGTAAAACCCTTGTACCTGAAACAACCTGATTGCAAAAATGCTTCACCGCATAGTATTCTGGTGTATACGTAATAGTCCCGGTTTTAGAATCTACACGAATCAAAGCATTTTGTTTCCATCCCCAGCTACTTTTTCCTTCGTCAGATAAAATCGCATTCCAAAAAGTATACTCCTCACAACCATTACCTATATAATGATTGATCAACCTAAATGTATGTTCTGCCGCTTTCCAATCAAACGTTCCTGAACCACATTCACTCTCTGTCTGCATATACTTATAATACGGATATTTCTTGCGGATAGCAGGCAAAATCTGTCCTCCCCACCATTGAAATCCTAATCCTTCCACTGCATCTTTCATACGAGAATCTGACAGAATCTTATCTACAACATCAAAACGATTGGTATTGAGTGTTCCAAGAAAAAGTGAAACCTCCGGGTGTTGTTTCTTTAACTCTGGCGCCAAATATTCGACATTAAATCTTATAATCCCCTCAGGCGTCCATGCACAACCCGGATAAATGGTATATGCCCATGGTTCATTCTGAAACATCACTCTTGATATGGAAATATTCTCTTCCCGATAGGCAGAAACAAACCTACAGAAATAATTGGCATAGGTTTTCAAATAACGAGAATCCTGAATAAAATAATCATTCACAGCCAATTGCTTTGGATAATATGCAGCATCCTTCCCCGTAGTATTTTCATATAGAACAACATCAGACAAAGGAGACATTTTATTCTGTCCATTCCAACTACGTACTGAATAATAATGGTTAACCTTCATCCAGGACGGCGGTGACCAAGGAGATGCCCAAAAGATTACATCAGGATTACAGTGCAGAACTCTTTTACAGAAAGGGATAATTGTCTTCTTATCACGTTCTATAGAAAAGTACTTTAACTGAAAATCACCGGACACTTCATCACAACTATACCAGTCCCGTGCATAATCATTGGCATTCATCGGTATACGCCCCATGGAAAAACGTAAAGCGCCTTCTTTTGAAAAAAGATTACTTAATACTTCCTTCTGTTGTTCAAAGGGCAACAAATTCAAAGCATCCCATCCCAGTTCGTTGAGACAAGTTCCCCATCTTTTGAATACCTGAATGCTTTCTGTTGTATCCACCTTTAAAGCGGGTTCCTTATCAGGCTTTAATTGTAATCTGATTTTCGATTCTTTCCACATATTTCCTTCCGTGCTGTAGATCCATGTGCAGGACTGGGCAGATACACTTTCCACCCCCATCAACAAAACTATAAATATAAAAATTATTCTTTTCATTTTCTCCTTTTTTAGAATATTTCAATTAACTAAAAATCAGATAAATCTATCCGAGATACCCCCTCGATACCTGGCAACATAATCCCATCAGCCTGTTGAACTTTTATGACGATAATATGTTCCTCCGCGGTCTGATATACATGTGACGGAGTGTTTTTTCCTGCAAACATCTCAGATTTATCATCTCCCCATTGAATATTACCAGACAGTTTACTGCCTGTAAATTCAAGAAAACCAAATGATTTCCCGCTATGCTCTATTGTTACAAGGCAATAGTCCTTAAAAGGGTCTTCTTCCGGTCCCTCCTGCAAAATATCCTCTCCACCGCTACATGAATATACCATGAAAAAAATTAAAGTCAGTCCAATATGTTTCAATATCTCCTTCATATTCTCCTATTTCTTATTTTGATTACCTATTGCAAAACGTATTCTTTTTTCTTCATACTCGTCTTCATCCTCTATTTTCTTCCGGAGCACAATGACATACTCTCTGTCAATCAACTCACTTGTATCAATCCGAATCTCCGGGTTATCATCATTAGTAATTCCTGAAAATACCACGTTATTAGTTAGTGAGAGCACCTGATACTCTACCTGGGGACAAGTCTTCAGACTAATCTTCTTATTTTTCTTATCATAAGCAAAACTGGTCATTTTTTCCAAAGGCATATCTTCCTCCTTGAGAATAATTTCAGATTTCAATAGTGAGCCACCCCGCAAATATTCCCAATCCTCTGAATATTTACCCTTGTAATATACTCTAATCCGATCTCCGGCCTTTATTGGTAGGGTTATTTTACAGAAACAGTCTGTTTCACTATGGTAAGAGTCTGCCGGATACTTAACAGGGATTTCCTCGGATATATATTCTTTTATAGTTCCGTTCTTGCCTACTAAAGCTATTCTCAGGTTTCCGTCAAAAGCTGACCGTCCGATGTTGTAAACAGCTCCTATACTTATTTTAAATTCTTGTTCTGGCTGAATATTAACAGCATCCATTACAAGTCCTTCATAATAGACACCATTCACTTCCTTCCTAATAAGAACCAAATTATCTGTAAAAGCAGAGGTGCCATCCTTATCTGGTATCAAGTTAAAAAAAGCAGCTTGCTCTTGAGTGTATCCACCGCTAGAACTGCCGGAACCCGGATTTGACGGATCCATAACAGTCAATAAGTAATAACCATTCGAACTTCCACTCCACCCCCAATTAACATGATAATAATTTTTCTGGGTATAGCCATCTATTACAAACATATGCCCTCCACCGGATTTAGTAGAAGCTGTATATAGAATCGGCCTTTTTGCATCAAGTTCTTTCCTTAACATCTGATGCCATTCACTCATAACACGGGTAGCCCGATTCTGCATATGAGTCCCCTTATTATATTTCATATACTTTATCATACCTTCCAGTGCATTCTCGTAATATGCCCACGTAGACTTCCTGCCAAACTGTGACTTTGAAATAATGCCACAATCATATATAAGAGTTGCAACCTCATCCTTTATATCAGTATCCGAATTCTTATCAACTTTTACCGGCATCTTGCTCCAAACATAAGGACGATCAAAAGTTTTGCTTGGTATCTGGGTATTCTTATCAGCTTGTAGAGTATAAGCAGGTACAGTTCCTACACCCTGATCCGGCCATTGATAATATTGCATAATAATCGCCATTGCAGTAGCTACACAGCCGGTAATTGACTTTCCGTCACTGGTTGTCGGAGATAGTCTGTTGAAAGGCGCTTGCTGGTCCCACAAGGCTGTGGTTAATTTCACTATTGGCGTACCAATAGCGTCTGATGCCCGCGTCTAAGCTTTCGAAATATAAGAAGTGCCCACAACATGTTCCTCCCGGACCGCATTAATCTGATTGCGTAATTCATCCATCCAATCAAGCAAGTTGGGAGGCATATTTTCAACTACAAAATGATTCGAGCAAGAGTATCCTAATATCGGCATGGTAACATCATCTCCCGAGATAATCACAAACCCATCACTATCCATACGGTTAAACACATAAAATGCGGGAGATGATCCACCTCTCGTAGTAGTACTTTCACCATCCCAGACGAGCTGAAGTCTGGGAATTCCACCACGGGATCGTATCGTTTCACAAAAAAAACTCATAGCCACTTTTCTAGCCTGCTCCATTGTAATTTCATTAGCAAGAAGAATATGCTTTGAGGAAAATAATATAAGAAAGAAAAAAATATATTTCATAAAAAAGAGCATTAGACCACGTTGGTGTAGTTAAAAACTGGATATTGGAGTATTCTCTCCTACCGGGGAGACACTCCAATATTCTTTTTATAATTACCATCCGAGATTCTGTCCCAAATTCGGATTTTTAAAGCGTTCTGTATTGGGTATAGGATAAAAATACATATTATCAGTTACCGCACGGGTTTCGAGTAAGAATTTCTCATAACTGATTACCTCATTATTCTTCGTTATTTTTACTCCATATATATTGGCCGTCTGTCCCAGTTCCTTCCAGCGACGTACATCCCAAAAACGATGACCTTCAAAAGCTAACTCAACACGACGCTCATTCTTCAGGCGTTTAACGAAATCTTTTTCTGTAATATCCGACGGAAAACCGGGCAACGAAATATTTGTACGACCACGAATCTGATTTACCGCTTCACGCGCACTCATGTTGTAAACAGCATCTTTATAGTTGGGATCATGAAAAGCATTAATCATAGCTTCTGCATAATTAAGCAAAATCTCACCATAACGGAACAATACCCAATTATGCTGTTTTTTCGTAACAGTGCTACCAGCCTCGAAACTAATCGTGTTATTTACATACTTTTTCAAATAGTATCCTGTAGTAGTGGCATTCTGCAATGGCAATCCGTTAGTTCCTCCTTCCCATATTTCCACAGGGTCTACAGGCCATTTCATTTCATTGCAAACAATCGTATATTTCATACGAGGATCACGATTATCGTATGGATTTGACTGATTATTCCATACAAAAGGAGTACCATCCTTCATATCATACGCTTCCATCAAGTTTTGTGTCGGACAGGTAGATGTCTTTCCACCCTCCACTCCAATAGGAAAATTAGCCTTCTCAAAGTCACCGCTCTCACCTGTCGGACGATACAATATCACCTCAGCTTTCTGATTATTAACGTCATTAAATATTTGAGGATAAGGAACCAAGTCCAAGCCTAAATCTGTTTTCTGTTTAATAATATCATAAGCAGCTTCTGCGGCTTGTTTCCATTTATCTTCACTATCTTCTGAAAATAAAGGGCTGGCCATATACAAAGTAACACGCGATTTTAATGCCATAGCAGCTGCCCGCGTAACACGTCCCTTCTCTTTTGTACTGAAATTATCATAATTCACAGGCAAAATCTGTGCAAGATCCGAACATTCATCCACGATGAATTTAGCAATCTTCTCATAAGATTCAGGATTTACCCCGTTAGCTTCATTCTGTGCCAAGACATCTAGTACAAAAGGAATATTGCGATAACGCTTGATTAATTCAAAATAGAAATATGCTCTAAGGAAACGGACTTCATATTGATAATTAGTAAACTCTTTCATTATAGCCTCATAATCATCCGAATATTTCCATTCATCAAATGTCAGTCCGGCAGTTTCCTTCAAATAGAAGTTGGCTGCCCGAATTCCTTCGTAATAATGTCCCCATACATTATCCACCAAATTATTGGCAGACCATGTACCATCCACAAACCGCTGGATATTGGAAGACTTGTAAATATGGACGGCATCATCCGTAGCCGCATCCAGCATGGCCCCATCTATAGAACAAAAGTCCGCTTTTAAGAAACCATATACATTGGTTGCCAGTTGCTTCACACGATTATAGCTATCAAGCACCTCTTGTTTGGTAAAGTTATCAGACTCATCACAATCCATAAAACCACATCCTGTCATCATCAATAAAGATAGAAGCAGTACTATATTTTTAATCTTTATTTTTTTTATCATTGTCTCTCCAATTTAGAATTGTAAATTAAAACCAAATGTATATTGTTTCATCGCAGGATGAGTAACTCCCAACGCCTCCGGATCTGCAATATCAATGCCATCCAGACATAACAGGTCGTGTCCGCGAACATAAAGTTTCACCGATTTCACAATATTCTGCCTACGTAGCCATTTATCAGGTAATTGATAATAAACTTCTAATGTTCGTAACTTCAAAAACGAAGTATCTGTCACCCATAATGAGTTATTATTATAATTATTCGCTGATCCTAATGTAGTTAGCCTGGGTAATGTCCCATTCGGATTATTCTCGCTCCAACGATTTTCCCAATAATATCTGGAAATTGTATTATTGTTAATCAATGGTCGGTATACACTTCGTGTATCCAGCACTTGGCTATAATTGGCCACTCCCTGAAATTGCGCCAAAACTCCCAATCCCTTGTATTCAGCACCTAAATTGAAACCATAATAAATTTCCGGACAGGTAGCATTATATCCCATAGCAATTTGATCATATTGATCGATACGTTTATCACCATTCTGATCTTTGAGTTTTAGATCACCAGGACGTACTTCCGACAAATATTGTTTTACCTCACGTTGGTCTATTTCTTCCTGATTCTTATAGATTCCCTCTACTTCATAACCAAATATTTGACCGACACGACACCCTGTACGCTCCAAATAATCATACGGACGATATTCTTCATTCATATTGATAATTTTACTCCGATTGAAGGAGAATTGCCCGTTTATCTGATAACTGAACTCACCTATCCGGTCATTCCAACCTGCCATTAATTCCACTCCATAGTTATTGACAACACCATCATTACGCTTGGGAACGGTCATTCCGAACACAGAAGAAATCGCATTACCACCATCTACCAGAATATCAGTCCGATGATCATAATATCCATCAATAGTTAATGACAACTTCTTCCATGCCATGAAATCCATACCAACATTCAACTTATGCGACTTTTCATAAGTAAGCCCGTCTACAGCAATTTGCTTTTCAGTCATACCACTTTGGCTGGCCGGAGTATCCTTGAAATAATAACTATTACCACTTCCCATATAATACTTATACAGATTTACCCCAAAATCCGCCCTTCCAACTATACCATAAGATGCTCTCAATTTTAAGAAATCAACCGATTTTCCTTTCATCCAGCTTTCTTCTGAAAGAATCCAACCAGCACCTATTGACGGAAATATTCCCCAACGATGATTCGGTTCCAAAACACTGGATGCCGAACCCGATAAAGCAAAATCAAGTAAATAACGGTTTTTATAGCTATAATGCGCTTGTCCAACCATATCCATATATGCCCGGGAAGCATTCTGTCCATCACGATCCATCCGGTCCATAGCATAAAGTAAAACTGTATTCAGCCGATGTAATCCCCAATTTCTATCATAATTTAATTGGGCATTAAAGTTAAAGCGGCGGACAATTTCTCCTGTACTGCTGCTAAAACTCAAAGCAGATTCATTACGCAAGTTTTTATATTGGTCTTCTTCTCCATCCCATCCTTTCACTGAAGACTCATAAGCAAAGTTACGAGTATTGGAATCCCAGTAACTAGCATCGCTGTCAAGCCCCACTCGGACTGAAGCAGATAGACCGGGAGTAAGAGTACTCAAATCCTGTTGAATATTCATATCGGCATACAAAGCACGATTTTGTGAACGCGCATATCCCTTACCTGAAATGAGAGCAATAGGATTATTAGAATAAATAGTAGAACCTCCCCATACCTCATTCTTTGTTTTAACAGGAAACACTCCTGAAGGAACCTGGTACAAGGCTGTGAAGATATCATCTATCTGTGCACCTGGACGATTGTGTTCTGAGAAATTACCTAGCATACTCAATTGCACTTTCGTGGTTTTGGTAGCCTGTATATCAAGATTAGTCCGTATATTCAACTTTGAGAATTTAAGCTGGGTGGAATAATCTTCATTGTCATTAGTCGGCTTCAGAATTCCCTGATCTTTCAGATAATTCAACTGTGCATAATATTGTACCTTATCACCCCCTCCCTGAATGGAAAAGTTTGCATTCTGACCAAGGCTATGATTCCGCAAAGCCTCTCCCCACCAATCTACGTCCGGATAAAAGTCTGGGTAAGTACGATCTCTGAACGCGTCTAGTTCACGTTGAGTATAACGGGGGCTAAGATGATCATTTTTCAACCCTTCATTCAAAGCTTGGGCATAAGTATATCCATCTACCATTTCCGGTAAACGGACCGGAGTCCCCATATTAAACTCATAATTGAAATTAATTACCGGCTTGCCAGTCTTTCCACGTTTCGTGGTAACATAAACGACCCCATTAGCTCCTCGTATTCCATACAGTGCCAAAGCTACGGCATCTTTCAAGACAACCACAGATTCTATTTCTTGCACTGTCAGGTCTGATATGGAACGTACAAAGCCATCAACCAATATCAGCGGGCTTTTGCTGTTTGTAGTCCCCAAACCACGTACATACATAGTAGCACCATCTGCCCAGGAACTGCCGGCATTCTGTAACACATATAGTCCTGGAATAGAACCAAATAATGAGTTAGAAGGATTAATACTCGTTTTATGGGATAATTGCCCTGCTGTCACCATTCCTCCCGCAGTAGTAGATTCTTTCCAGTCAACCGAAATACCTCGACCGTACTGCTGTATGCTGTCCGTTTCCTGTGCCAGCATATTTGCCGACACCAGCAAACCTGTCATTACTAATTTTATAGCTTTATTCATAGTATTCTTTTATTTCTTTATTCATTGAATGATTTTCATGATCACCATCCCGGGTTCTGTACTAACCCGTATCCTTTATTCACTTCCTTATCAGGAAATGCACTCAGATACCATTTTGCAGAAAATCCTCCCGGCTTTTGCCATGCTCTTTCCGGCAACTGCGGAAAATCAAATTTATATTCTTTGGTAGTTTTATGGCGATACACATTAATTCCATGCAAATGTTTTGTAAAATCAGATTCACGTTTCCAACGTATCAAATCAAAGAAACGGTTTTCTTCCCATACAAATTCACAAACGCGTTCTCTAAGTACTGCTTCACGAAACTCTGTTTTCTCATCTAGTTTTCCTTTCAATACCAGCCCTGGCAAACCAACGCGTGCTCTAACTGCATTGATATACTGATATGCCTCACTGGTACGCCCACATTCATTCAATGCCTCTGCATAAGCAAGATATACTTCAGCCAAACGTAAATAAGGCCAATGAATTACACGGTTATTGTACTCCCCTTTCCGGTCAAGAGCGAATTTACGTCCAGCAATCCCTGTTGACAAACTCTTACTATCCAAATTGTTCTTATTCCAATCCGCACCTTTGGGATAATTCTTTTTATCATTAGCATCTTCCTTGAATACCGCAGCCTTTCTACCTTGAAAATCGTCACCATCCAATAAGATTGTTTCACACAACCGAGGATCACGATTTATAAAAGGATTTTTCTTATGAACAGGATTATCCCAATCAAAATCATCACCATTCGCCATCGGGAACAAGTCAAAACATTCTTTTGTCGGACACCATGCGCCCCAACGTAAACTTTGCAGCAACGTACTGATACCATTTGTCCTAAAATGCCTGCGTACAGAAATTAGGCTCTCTGTAGTACCCCTGGTATAATATGCATCCTGAAATGCCTGACGAATTGTATTTTTAGTTGCCGTTTCTTTTTGTACCAATTCATAAAAACCACCTTGTTTCCAAGATTTGAAAAAATCTTCCCCCGCTTTTGCCGCATCTTTCCAGCGTTGTTCACTATACCCGCCAAACCAAGTCATCAATTTATCAGAGGCTTCCCCCGGAAAATAAGGCTCGTCAGAATTGAACAACGGACTGGCTACGAACAACAGTACTCTTAGCTTTAATCCCATGGCAGCCGCCCCTGTCATACGTCCACTCTCATTACTCAGATCATCTTCCGGCAAAGCCCAAGGTAATTCTTTGCATGCAATAGCCTCATCCAACAACCGGGTTATGAAATCCACAGTCTGTTGCAAAGTGGCACGCTCCGGTAACCCCATTTCTTCCGGCATAATAGCATGGTCAACAATAGGTAAGGCTCCATAATGACGCAACATTTCAGAATACTGCACAGCAATGGTAATTTTGGCCTCCGCCTTCAAACGCAACTTCTCTTCCGCCGTCATATCCGGTACTCGGTCCACATTATTAATAAAGACCCATGCATGGCGAATCCCTTTCCAAGGATCACGTGCGTACATATTGTATTTAGTTGCATGATCCTCTCCACCTGATTCGTCTTCACTTCCGGCATTATAAAGTCCCGGATAATACAACTTATCCGCTCCTGCATAACCAACATATGACTGTGCCAGATCAGTCAACGATTCTATTGAACCCACACGCATCGAAGTCGAATTATTATAACCGGTAGAAAAGCCATAAGGCAATTTCGAATAAGCATACCATAATACTCTCCGGGCATACTCTGCCGTCGAAAAAATAGTGTCGATAGTAACATCCCCGCTAGGAGGTTTCTGAAGAAATTTCTCCCCTAAAGCAAAATCCTCGCATGATGTAAAAGAAACATATGAGAAGATCAGTAACAGATAAATATATTTTCTTATCTTTTTCATGACTAACTTTATTTTTATAAATTAAAATCCTACTTTCAAGCCCATATTTATCACCATTACTACCGGATACATTGCATTACCGTTGGGACGAGATTCCGGATCTACAATTTTCAATTTATCTAATGTCAACAAGTTATAACCTGTTGCAAAAACTCTCAGACTTCCAATATTGATTTTGCTCAATATTTTTTTAGGAAAATTATAACCAATCTCCACATTTTTCAAACGCAAGTAGGAAGCATCACGTAACCATAAATCCGAGTCTCTGTAATTATTTACTTTATTCGTAAACGAGATGGCAGGAGCTTTAGCTGAATTTCCTTTTTCCGGCGTCCACATGTCATCTATCATATATTTCATTAACGAACGAGAATCTGTGGCTCCAAACGGTTCACGGAAAATATCATCCAATAAGCGGGAAACTTTTGTTGCGCCGGACCATGTCATACTGAAATCGAATCCTTTATAGGAAAATCCCAAATTTATTCCTCCTGTAAGAAGTGGGTAAACTGGATAACCGATAGCGGCAACATCGTACTGGTCTATCTTATGGTCATTATTTAAATCCTTATATTTCACATCACCCGGCTTAGGAATATACCCTGTTCCATGATCCGGTATTGATTTACCACGTTCGGTCTCATACTTTGCCACATCTTCTTCCGAAAAGAATCCATCGTATTTATACCCCATCTGTTGCCCAACCGGCTTACCGGTCTTTCTCATATAATCGTAAGGATAGGGAACTTCATCTTGAAAGACGATCTTATTTTTAGCATAAGCCAGATTGAAACCTATATGATATCTAAAATAATGAATTCTATCCCTCCAGTTTACACTCAGTTCATATCCTTTATTATCAACTTTGCCAATATTGGCAATAGGCAAATTTGCTGCTAAATAAGTTGGCAGAACCTTACGATTTGTGAGAATATCCTTACGACGCTCAATAAAATAATCAAAATTAACTTTTAGTTTGCTGTTAATGAAATAAGCATCCACCCCATAATTCTGCTTTGCAGCCGTTTCCCAAGTTACGTCGGGATTACCAATCTTACTTTCCACTGCACCTCGCCATGCTGTAGATATGGAATTTCCAAAATAATAACTACCTGTCGACGGATTATAAGAATCCGGCAGATAAAGAAAACGATAGTTACCACTCACACGATCATTCCCCACTACACCATAGGAAGCACGAAGTTTAAAATAACTCAACCACGGTTTTAAAGGTTGCATAAAGTTTTCCTCTGTCAGAACCCAACCTGCTGATACTGCGGGAAAAAGACCAAACCGCTTACCTGGCGCAAAATTCTCAGAACCATTATACCCCACGTTCATTTCAACCATATAACGTGTTTTCCAGTCATAAGTAGCACGCCCAACTAAACCAATATAGCTTCGGGGAATAGATTTAAATTCATCCGGATTACTATCCGGATAATATTTCATTGTTTGATTGTACATAGCCAAGGCTGAAACATGATGATCACTAAAATCACGCTTATAATTCATGGCGACCTCCATATACCAGTCTCTGCTCCGGCTTGTACTCTCCGAATATTGAAGATTGGTCTGATCTCCCACTTTACGCAAATTCACTGTACCATCTTCATTTACTATCGTCTCATAATGAGGATAAGAAGTTTTACGCAACTTTTTCAAAGTCACACCGCTATTATAAGATGCTTTTACATGTGCCTTCAAACCTTTAGTGATGAAATTCAATTTCTGCTCCAGCATAAAATCAAAATTCAGGATATTCCCTGCTGAAGTGTTATATCCTTTTCCATAATATGGATAAAGTCCGTCTCTTACAGTACCCGGCAGACTAAATTCTTTTGTATCAGGCCATATCCATTTTCCATCCATAACACCTACCCCCGACATTGGAATAGCCCAATAAATATCACGGAACAATAATCCGATATCACTACTTCCTTCATAATTCGGCGTACGCTTATCATTAACACGCCCACCTAAATTCATACGCATCAATGTGGTTTTCGTCAGGTCCAAATCCAGATTTATACGATAATTGTAACGGTTATATTTGAAATTACCATCATACTCTTTCTCAAACGACTTGAATAGACCATCTTGCGTCAACACACCCAAGGAAGCAAAATAACGGACTCCTCTTGTTCCTCCGGAAATAGAAAAATTATGTTGCGTTTGCAAAGCCACGTCCTTTATTAACATATCCACCCAATCCGTATCTGGATAAGCTAAAGGATTGCTGTGTGTCCGGTAGGCTTCAATCGCTTCATCCGTAAAAGCAAAGTTACTCTCTATTCCATCCTGACGCTGGGCATTGACATATGTACTTGCATACTCATAACTGTTGGCAAATTCCGGCATACGCGTTGGCATTTGTAAAGAATAAGAAGTAGATACATTTATTTTAGGTTTTCCTTCTTGTCCCCTTTTCGTTGTTACCAAAATAACACCATTAGCACCACGAACACCAAACACAGCCGTTGACGAAGCATCCTTCAAAATAGAAATATCTTCAATTTCATTAGGATCAAGTTGGTTGAACGAACGTTCTACCCCATCTACCAAAACAAGTGGTGACGATAATCCTTCTGTCAACGAACCGACACCACGGACATACATTGTTGCATCATCAGCTCCCGGCTGCCCAGTCTGCTGCACAGTAGACAACCCCGGTAATTTGCCGGTCAATGCATTGGATATACTTGAGACTGGTGATTTAAGAATTTCTTCTGTACCCACAGATGAAATAGCACCCGTCACTGTCACTTTCTTCGTTACGCCATACGCTACAACTTGTACTTCCTGCAACTGCAAAACATCTTCAGATAATTCAACTTTTAAAGTAGACTCGCCCTTATAAACAATTTCTTTACTATCATATCCGACATAAGATATGACAATTGTCGCACCAACAGGAACATCCAGTTTAAAATTCCCATCCATATCTGTTATAACACCTTTACCGGCATTCTTCACCACGACACTGGCACCTATTATAGGCTCGCCATTATCAGTTACCGTACCAACAACCATCTTACTTTTCTGCTGCATAATATCTGCCGAAACAGCTATACTTTCCGTTACATAGTTCTCTGAAGAAAATGCCTGTTGTCCAAACATAAAAGACATCGCTAGCAGACATACCCATTTTTGGGGTATCTTCATTGGAGTGAAAAAGTCTTTCATTGCATTTAAATTTAAGTTACTAGAATGATTAAAAATTCATCAAATTGACTAAAAAAAACGACCTGACAAAGATGTTTATTCACACTGCGAATATAGTTAGAAAACCAAAAAACAAAAACCAAAAACGTACATAAGAAGTATAAAAATTATCCTCCCAAGTTCTCTATTAATCATTGTACAAAAAACACCCTTTTAGTACAAAAAAATCACCATTACAGCACTACTTCTGCACTGATTTACTCTTAGCTTCAATGTCGCAATCCCTTTTCCGCTTCAATGCTTCCAGAAAATAATAATCTGCATAAATCAAAGGGACATCTATTTCGTTTCCATGCGGATAACTTCCAACAGAATGCATCAATAAGAAATTGTGATTTTCACCAATCTTACTCCGATAATCCGATGATGACAAAGAATGCATTACTTTATCTGCCGTCTCTTTATACTCTGCTTTATTCGAATACATGCTCAATTCATACAAGGCGGCAGCCATAATAGCAGCAGCGGAAGCATCTCTTAATTCATGGGGAATATTCACTGCATCAAAATCCCAATAAGGAATCAAATCTTCAGGAAGATTGGGATGTGTACATACGAATTCATAGGCAGCTTCTGCCTGCTCAAGATATTTTAATTGACGTGTATACCTATAACACATTGTATATCCATAAATACCCCAGGCTTGCCCACGTGCCCAAGCTGATTCGTCGGAATATCCCTGAGCTGTGCAACGACTTCGCACCTTACCTGTTCTCATATCATAATCAACTACATGATAAGAGCTCCCATCCATACGAAAATGATTCTTTAAAGTCATATCTGCATGTGAAACCGCCATATTGTAAAAAGTAGAATCACCGGAAAGAGAAGTTGCCTCAAAAAGAATTTCCAAATTCATCATATTATCAATAATAACAGGACACTCCCAGCCTCTTTGTGCCTGCCATCCTGTACGGGTATTCCATGATTGGATAACTCCGGCTCCAGAACGAAACCGAGTGGAAAGGGACTTGGCCGCTTGCACGATAATTGTATCATATGCCTCCTGTCCCATACGCATGCCATTTAAATAACTACATCCTATAATAAAGCCGACATCATGATGAGAAGTTATATATTGTTGTTGTTTCAGAGTTTCCGTATACTTTTTCGCCAATGTTTTCCATTTCTCATCTCCCGTAAGATTATACAAATACCAAAGGCTTCCCGCGAAAAAGCCCGAAGTCCAGTCCCATACGTTATGGGCATATACTATATTTCCTTTAGTATCTACCGTACGAGGTGCCCAAGGCTTACCATTTTTTCCCAGTTTTTCTATCAGCAAATCATATTGCGCCGCTGCATACTCAACGTTTTCTGAAAGATAATTTTCCTCTACCCTTTCACAAGCACACACAAAAGTGAAAAACAAGG
>ERZ791926.1198-NODE-1198-length-14313-cov-3.646865_pt1 | contig 14313 bp, 7 predicted proteins | sample MGYA00510131_ERZ791926 | MGnify/ENA primary metagenome ERZ791926 (study PRJEB30046, sample SAMN00792052) | human gut metagenome | study: EMG produced TPA metagenomics assembly of the A metagenome-wide association study of gut microbiota in type 2...
AAAGACCCTTATAGGGTCAGAGCAAACCACCCGTTCTACGGGTGGTTATGATTTGAGTTTTGGTTTATTAGCTTTGTATAGGCTTTATTATCAACGTCTCTATATTTACTTTTAAACTTGAAATATTGTGGAAGCGTAAAAACTTGAGTCTAAATGGAGTATCTCTTCTTCTGAATAGTATTTTAATTCTTTAATAATATTAGAACACCCAAAATATAAACAAAATATTAAAATATTTAATATTTTATTGCAAAAAAAAGATAATTTAATATATAATTTACCTTATAAAGAAAGGAGAGGAATTAATGAGAGTTGTATGTATCGCAGCAGGTTGTTTTGGCTTGCTGACCACATTCGGTACTATGCCTAGTTTTGCGGCAGAAGTATCAAATCCATTTATACAACAAGAGGCGGCCCGAGCCGATGCTTCATTACGCCAACGCGCAGAAGCACCAATGACTGGGGCCGTTTTGTCGCGTTCAGAATCTGGCTATACAGGTTTAGATAAAGCGCCAATGAAGTCATTACCTAAGGAAAGTACATCGTTTGCAATAGAGCATATTGTAGTAACTTCTTCAGAACCAGTGTTACAAAAATATAAAAATCAATTGCAGGTATATAACCATAATCGCATTGGAACTGAGGGTATTCAGTTTTTACAAAAGGAATTACAAGAGCAACTGTTATCTGATGGGTATATTACGAGTCAAGTAGTTGTGCCAAATCAAGATTTACAGTCTGGTACACTCACTTTTGAGATTATGCCTGGCTATGTAGAAGATATTGTTCTTACAAATTCTAAAGCACGTACTAATTGGCGTAGTGCCTTTCCTGTAAGGCCGGGTTACGTATTACGTCGTCAAGCTCTTGAGCAAGGGATTGACCAAATGCGTAATGTACCAGGTCAAGATATTAAGATGACTATAGAGCCAGGTACAAAACCATTACATTCTATTATTAAGCTTACTGTTGAGCAAAAAGGTTTCGTACACGGATCTTTGATGCTAGATAATTCTGGAAATAAATCGACAGGGACGTATCAAGGGGCTGTATTTTTATCTTTCAGTCAATTGGCAGGACTCAATGACGTATTAACTACTAGCTTTACAAAAGACATCAGTCATCATGATGATGGACATGGATCAAAACAATATGCGGTTAGCTATTCCGTTCCTGACGGAAATCGTACGTATCGTATTTCAACGTATAAATATAGCTATAATCAATTAGTATTCATGCCAAATGCGTTTCGTTCTTCTGGCACTACGCAAGGTACAGAATTTGCAGTAGAGCAAGTATTAAATAGAACAAGTCGCTCTAAGACTTCGGCTGTAGCTAAAGTCATTCATAAGGAGCGTCATAATTATTTAGATGATGTGGAGCTTGGTGTACAAGAGCAACATACAACCGCTGTTGAAGTGGGTTTATCTCATCGTCAATATAGTGGGAATACTGTATCCGATGTATATCTATTCTATCGACAAGGCGTTAATGGATTGGGTGCTCAAGTACGGAGTTGGGAAGGCTTGTCAGACAATCCTACTACGCTATATAAAATGGCAGGCTTAGAAGGTCAAGTTCAAACGGGTGTTCGTATAGGTCATAAGCAAGGTACGTATACGATGCGCTTTAGAAGCCAGTTTACAGATCAACGTCTATTCGGCACCGAACAATTTAGTATTGGTGGGCGCTATTCTGTACGAGGGTTTAGTGGTGAAGAAACCTTAAGAGGCGACTCTGGCTATTATGTACAAAATGAATGGGCATTACCATTTAGAAAACAACAAATCACTCCATATGTAGGTGTAGATATTGGACATGTATGGGGCCCATCTACAGAAACACAATTAGGTAATACCTTAATTGGTGGTGTAGTTGGTGTCCGTGGTATGGTTGGTGACGATGTAAACTATGATGTATCACTAGGAACACCAATTAAGAAACCAGATGGTTTTGATACAGATACGCGTGTGTGGGCCTTTAGAGGCAGCTATCAGTTTTAAGTGTTGTAATCTAGTGCAGCTATACAATTAAATGGTGAATGGTATGTACTAGAGAAGGAGAGTAATATGAATATAAGAAAGCATACAGCAGTGGCTATCTTTGCTGCATTGTTAGCGACTAACTCTGCACCATGGATTCCTATGGCCCTCGCTAATCCTGTTGTACCTGATCAAGGTAAATTAGGACCCAAAATAGAAGAAGCTAGAAATGGCATGACTGTCGTTAATATTAATACACCTAATGATAAAGGGTTATCACATAACCAATATAATGCATTCAATGTAGATGAAAAGGGACTTATTCTAAATAATGCGAATCGCCCTGTGAATACAGAGCTTGCAGGATATATTATGGGAAATCCTAATTTAGTAGGCCCTACGGCCAATACGATTTTGAATGAAGTAACTGGTACAGGCTCTACATCTATGAATGGTGCTCTTGAAGTCGCTGGGGATAAGGCACATGTTATCGTTGCCAACCCTAATGGTATTTCTTTTAATAATGGAACATTTATTAATGCAAGCAGTGCTACCCTTACAACGGGTAATCCAATAATTAATAATGGTAGTGTTACAGGCTATAATGTACAAAAAGGTGCTATTACAGTCGGTGAAAAAGGTCTTAATGCCTCTAAAACGGCACGGACAGATGTGCTTGCTGAGGCTGTTAAGCTCAATGGTAAAGTTTGGGCCCAAGATGCTCAAGTTGTAACGGGGAAGAATAATATTTCCGTAGATGCTACTGGTAAAGTTACGAATGTTCACAAAACTGGTGAATCGAGTCAAGTCGGCCTTGATGTAGCTGCTATTGGTGGGATGTATGCTAATAGTATGTACTTAGTGGGTACCAATGACGGCTTTGGGGTTAATAACCAAGGCGTATTATCTGCACAAAACAAACTAACCTTAGATAGTACTGGTAAGTTGCAAAATACAGGTACGATAGCTGCTTCAGATGCCAATATTACAACCAAAAGTCTAGAGCAGATGAATAAGGGTAAACTTTATGTAGATACAGCAAAGATTACTACTGACTCTGTAATACAAACTGGTAATGCTACGACTAAAGAAGCACCTGTTATGATTGCCCAAAAAGATTTGTCTATAGCAACAAAATCTATTGTTAATACAGATGGTAGTGTAATCAAAGCAGAAGGTAAATTACAGCTTGGTAAAACGATGGATGAGAAAGGTACCGTGTCTGGTAAAATGGATTCTGTAGTAAATACTGCATCTACCATTGAGTTTGGTCAAGGCGGAGCTTTGCTTGCAACATCTGTAGACAATAAAAATGGTGGTATTACCCTTAAGCGTGTAGCTGTAGAGGGTAAAGAGCATGTTAAGAACGAAGTAGCTCCATCTGGCAGCATTAAGCGTTATCAATTGTCTGAGGAACGGATTTATGGACATGATGATGAAATTCCAAAAGATAAAGTAGTTGTACACTCTTCTGAGAATCTCCAACTTTCTATAAATGGTAAACATCATGATAGTTGGACTAAGTATGAATATGATCGTACTCGCGAAGTAGATGCAGTAGATACATCTAATCCTGGTCGAATTATTTCTGGTGGTAATTTACATGTGGATGTAGATCATATGGTGAATGAAGCTAGTCAAATTAGTGCTGCTGGCGATATCACTGGTACTGTAGGTCATTATGAGCAAAGCAATCCTAAAGGTAATGAATATATAACTGAAGAGGGTACAGCTACAAGCTATAGCCGTCATCATAAAAAAGGGTGGGATACTACCAATATTCGTGAAGCGGAATATAAGAATACTAAGGTGAATCCTAAAGATGTACCTGTTGCCGTATATGGCGGTCATGTAGAAAATAGTAAAAGTGATGCTACAGTAGATGCATCTTTATTAAATAGTATGAGTCAGTTATCGACGAACCCTAATACTACCTATGTGATTGAAACTGATCCAAACTTTACAAATCGTCGCAACTTCTTATCTTCTGATTACGTATTATCTCGTCTTAAATTAGACCCTATGAATATACAAAAACGTTTGGGTGATGGCTACTATGAGCAGCAACTCGTTATGCAAGAGATTATGCGTCAAACCGGTAAAAGTAGACTGCAATCTGGTCTTTCAGCAGAAGAACAATATCGTCAATTGATGGATGCAGGGATTAGTGTAACTAAATCTCAATCTATTGTATTAGGTAGAGGTTTAACAGAGGCTGAGCAAAAGAATCTTAAAGAGGATGTAGTGCTCCTAGTTAGTAAGTCTGTTGTATTACCAAATGGCAAAACTGAAACTGTGCTAGTACCTACTTTATATTTAGCACCAAACACAAAACGAGTAGAAGGTGGTGCTAATTTACAAGCCCAATCGATTAACCTATCTGTTGATACTATGCATAATAGTGGTAGCATTGTAGCGGATAAGGATGTGACTCTTACTGGTAATTCCATTCACAATGATAATGGTCTTATTAAAGGTAACACGGCTACGGTTACAGCAAATGACGAAGTTCGTAATACACAAGGCACTATTATGGGCAACGATACAGTCTCTGTGTATGCTAAGAAAGACGTTGTTAATGAAGGTGGCACAATTACACAAACTAATACGGCAGGCTCCACAAAGGTTGTTGCGGGGCGTGATGTGATTAATAAAGGCGTGCAGTACGAGGCTGGTAATAGCAAGGTTGAGTGGAATAGTAGCAACAACCGTCGTGAAACGATAACTGGTGTCGATCAAGGCCGTATTGGTGGTGCTGGTCAAACAACAGTAGTAGCAGGACGTGATGTATCTATGGAAGCCGGTATTATATCCTCTGATGTGAATACAACTGTGACGGCAGGTCGTAATGTAACGATGAAAGCAATGAATGCTACACATGAACTTGAAGAACATCGTTTCGATAAAGGTAAATCTGGTGGTGGACACTCTCAAACGACTCAGTCTCATGATCTTGTGAAAGCACAATCATCGGTTGGTAGTAGCATTGAAGGCAAGAACGTTTCTGTTGTAGCCTCTGATGCAGTACAATTGGAAGGTAGTCAAGTGTTAGCAGCAGATACAGTGAAAGTATCTGGTAATACGGTTGCATTAAATACTGCAAAAGCTAATAGTACAGTTAATCATGTGTATCTAGATAAAAAGAAAAGTTTAGTAAAACGTGAAAGTACCAATGCGGTGGATGATGTAACCACTACATCTGTAACAGGTTCTACGTTAAGTGGTAAAACTGTAACGATTACTAGTGCTCAAAATGTAACGGGTCAATCTGCTCAAATTATGGGTGAGAATGCCGTATCTGTTACTGCTGGTGGTAAGGTAGAATTGGGCGCTGATAAATCGACTACAGATGGCTCTAGTGTGTATCGTCATAAAAAATCTGGCTTACTAGGTGGTGCAGGCATAGGCTTCACTATTGGTAAAGAAAAACATAATATTGATGAAGCAAACCATGAAGAAGCTACTGTACGAAACACAATTGCTAGTACGAAAGGGACTGTAAATATCAAGGCTAATGATACAGTTCATCTTACGAGTGCAGATATTGTTGCTAAAGAAGGTGCTGTGTTAGATGGCTCCGCTGTTACATTAGATGGTAACGTAGATCATAATCACATGATACATGATGAACGCTACAAAAAAACTGGTCTTACCGTATCCTTAGGTGGTGCAATAGCAAATACACTTACAAATACTACGCGCACTATAAAACAAGCTGGTGGCCGTGATGACAAACGGTTAGCCGCACTTGAACTCAATGAAGCGCGTAAACAATTGCAAGATGGATATGAAGCAGTAGATGCAGCTTTACATGGAGAAAAAATACGCGATGCCGTAACAGGTAAAGTTGACAAAGTAGACGGTAAAGCTAAACGAGGTGCTAAAAATATTGATGATGCTATTAACTTATCTGTAAGTATTGGTAGCACTTCTAGAAAACAAGGGCAAGTAGTAGATACAAACACATATCAAGGTGGTACTCTTGTTAGTGATAGTGAAGTACAAATTAAGGCTCGTGATGCTCAGAAAACTGGTATTGCTTTAACTGGTGAAACAGTAGAGGCTAAAAAATTAGTATTAGATAGCGCTAGTGATATTAATCTTGGGGCTGGTAAGAATACTGTAGATGTTAATAATACCTATAAAAGTTCTGGCTGGAGCGTGGGTGCTGGTATTAGCTTAACTGGCGGTGGTCTCCTCGATATTAATGCGAGTGGCAATATGGCTCGTCAAAATGGAGATACCCATCAAGAAAGTTATGTACCTACTAAGATTAAAGCGGCTCAATTAGCACAGCTTAAAGCAAAACGAGATACAAATATTATTGGTTCTACTGTGTCTGGTAAAAAGGTAGAAGTAGACACAGGCCGTGATTTACATATTCAAAGCTTACAAGATGTAGATAACTTTAAAGAACATAGTAAGTCTGCGGGATTCTCCGTTTCTTCTAAACCTAACTTCAAAAATCCAACTGGTAGTATCAATGCTAGTGTAGGACGAATTGATAGCAAATGGAAGAGCGTAACAGAACAAGCAGGTATTTATGCCGGAGAAGAGGGCTACAACATTAATGTAGGTAATAACACCACATTAGAGGGGGCTGTTATTAAAAGTGAAGCTCCGAAAGCTAAGAATCAACTGACTACAAAATCTCTAGAGATGAAGGATATCAAAAACGAAGCTGAGTATACATACAGCAACAACGGTATCGGTTATAACTACTATGGCAGTAAAAAGAAACTCGAAGAGATGAAGACTAAAGATAAAAAAGGCTATGATAAAATTTATAATAGCATCGGTCTAGTTCCAAACTTAGGTGTGGGATCTAAAGGTAAAGCAAGCTCTACTACTCAATCTGCAATCTCTGATGGTATACTAAATGTAGATGGTAAAGAACTTGATACTAAAGCCATCAATACGAATACCGAAAATACGTTACATCAATTAGATAAGATTTTCGATAAAAAGAAAATTGAAGAACGCCAAGAACTAGCTCGCTTATTTGCAAAAAATGCTTTTGAAGAAGTACATCGATTAAGTGATAAGTACCATTGGAAAGAAGGTTCTGCACAGAAGGTAGCCTTGCATGCTGCTATTGGTGAAATTGCTGCACAATTGGCAGGTAATCCGAATGGTTCTGGGGCTGTAGCGGCAGGGATTAATGAACTAGCTATTAAGAAAATTATTGATAAGGTGGGAAAAGATAGCCCAGGACAAGCACAGTTATTAAGTACTGTATTGGGGGCGAGCGTAAATGAAATGATGGGATTACCTGGTAATACTGGAAGTGCAGTTGCAGTTAGTGGAACAAAAAATAATTTATATCATAAGTTTTTTAAAGCACCAATTCAAGGATTGAATTTAGATAGTCTTAATTACAACCAAGCATATATTATTGAAAGTACATATACTACTGGTAAGTATAGTGGTTTAACAATTGGCGTAGTCGTAGATAAGTTTGGAGGTATATATGATGAAACTGGGGGATCAGTATCCATCTCTGATGATTTTATGCCTGTGTCTGCGTCTATAAAAATTGTTACTTTTTCTAATATACCTAATGCTCCAGAATCAAAAGAAGCAGTTATGACTGCCATCCAAGGTTTAGGAATAGGCGTAGGAGTTACGGTCGATCATGTAAATATGTCTGCAGGAGTTTCTCCGTCAGGAGATATAAAGAATATGAAAGATACGGTTCATTATGATGTTGGTGTATCTACAACTCATTATGGAATTGAGGCCACAGGTGCGTATACAGATTATGTGGGAAATATAAATGATGCTGAAATATGGGATTCAGATTATAATCGAATAATTTATCAATATTGGTATAATCATCCAGAAGAACCATTAGAGGTTTATAATGGTCCGAAAGGGCAGGCTATGCTAATTAAAAGAACACCGTATGGTGTATTGCAACACAAAGGTACTACTCATGGGGATAATAGAGATTGGTATATTAATAGAGGTTTTGATAGGTATAGTGGAAGATTATATTATAGAAGGGTAAGGATGTAATAAAGATATATGCGAATAAGTTTATTGAAAGAACTTGGGGCAAATTTATTTAAATATATGTTTGGTGGTATTGTAGTAGCCTTTATACTAATTATAATTGTTGGTATCACTACTCGATATTATCATTATAATGACAACTCTTCTGCATTAATCAGATATGGATATTCTCTCTACAAAGAGGATTTGATTGATGAGATAAACTGGACTCGCATTGGTGATAAGTTTATGGTGAAGAATTCTGACTATACTGACTTTAAGGCAAAGTATAATCAGAGTAGATTCTTAGCTGATATAAATGATAATAAGGACAAAATTAGTGAAGGTCTTAATACCAATAGCATTAGAGTCCAGTTGAAAGAAGACTTTATACGAATTAAATATAAAATGGTGGATTGATAAAGATGGTTTTCGATAGGGTTGTTATTAATAAATTAAAAATAATTATATTTGTAGTAGGAATAATCATAGGCTCATTTAGTGGTGCTCTTGTATTAGAGAAAATAGATAATACATTGGAATCCATTTATTCTGGTAGACAAGCTCTTATTTGGAATGAATATAAAAGTTTTGATTATCGTGAGCATTTTACTATCAATGCCATCTATCCTTTTAAATATGAAATTGGTAGTGTTAGACCTTATTTTATTGTTGATGCAGTAAGTAATAGTAATATGGATACAATAGAAAAATCTTTAGCTTTAAATGGATGGCAGCAAATAGAGGCTAATACATTTAAAAAAGAAACTAGTGGAGAAGTATTAAAATTATCTGTAAAACCTATTAACATGAATGAATTTATGATTGTATATTATTACTAACTTTTACAAATGGAATCCATACTATTAGTTATGTGCTAATCGTAATAATTAATGAATAGTTATATAGGTAAAGTTATTCAGAAATGTATTAGTTGAGTTAGAAGAGATTATGAACGCTGGGCGTATCTTATGTAGTATTTTACTAGCTATGTATGCAATATATATTATACGAAATAATACAATAACTATTGCAGGCGCAAATGTTAAGAGAAGCCTTGTTCTTACAATGATACAATTAGGTCAATTATTGATGATTGAATTAATGGTTATTTTCGGTGGAACGATTTTACATAGCTTTTCTATTTTTTCGTTAATACTTGCGGTTCTTCTTTTGGGGGAAATGTTTGCACTAAAGCAAAATCTCAATGAATATTTTATGTGCAAGGAAGGAAAAAAGCTATGGCATTAGTATTATAGGAAAAGGTCGAATTCCTGTGTTTGTAGGACAGAGTATCCTTTTAATCTTTCTTGGAATCTGGAGTTGGTAAAATTTAATAAGCGCCAAAGTTAATAATGTAATATTTTAGTATTTGCAGCAGATAGCTGATATTCTTTGATCAGCTATCTGTTATTTTTTATCATTTTACTTATATCGAATAATTCCTATTAAAATTACCAGAATTTTACGATTTTATGAGTGTTTTATGATAAAATAAAAGGTATGAATACTTCAACAACTAGGTCTATTACCTATAATGGTGACACAATTGAATATGAGTTAACCATCAAGCGTGTGAAGAACATGAACATGCGCATTACAAAGGATGGTGTGATCCATGTGTCGGCGAATGCCTATGTGCCGGATTATAGGGTGGACAAGTTTGTTATTGAGAATATGCCCTTCATTGAGCGGGCCCGTTACAAAATTGATGCATTGAATGCCAAGCGTGTTGAGGCGTTACAGTATGAGAATGGTGAAAGCTTGTCAATCCTCGGCATTCCCGTTACGTTGCGCCTAGTTGAGCAGGACGGAAAGCCTCATATCGGTTTTGACGGAAAAGCCATTCTTACTATGGTAGTGCCTCGTGGAACAACCTTTGAAGCAAAGCATAAATTAATGCAAAGTTATTGGCGTAATTTAGGGGAGAAGGTCTTTGTCCATTGGGCAAAGGTCGTGTATCAGCGCTTTCACAAGGCAGGTATTGATGTGCCTATGCCAACCATAAAACAGCAGCGTATGAAGAGTCGTTGGGGTTCCTGTACGCCATCAAAGCAGCTCATTAAGATGAACACCCGTTTATTAGAGGGGCCACAGGCGTATATTGAGTACGTCATGGTTCATGAGTTTGCTCATTTTAAATATTTAGACCATTCCAAGAACTTTCACAATCTAGTGGCACAATTTTTGCCAGATTGGAAGGCTCGTAAGAAGTCATTGAACGTGTATTTTGCTCATCGCCCTTAAAGGAGGTGTACCATGCAGCCATTTGTACATTTACACAGTCATACAGAGTTTAGTTTGCTAGACGGCATCAGTCGTTTGCCTGACATGGTACGTCGTGCGAAGGAGTTAAATCAGCCAGCCCTTGCCATTACGGACCATGGCAATATGTACGCAGCCATTTATTTCTATAAAGAGTGTATAGCGCAAGGTGTTAAGCCTATCATCGGTTGTGAAGTATATGTCACAGAAGGTAGCCGTCTTGATAAGCCGGAAGGTCGTAGCCGTGAACGTTTGAAACATCTCATTCTATTAGCAGAGACTATGGAAGGGTATCGAAACCTCGTAAAAATCGTGTCGAAAGCCTCTACTGAAGGGTTTAATTATAAGCCTCGTGCAGACCGCGATTTATTGAGCCAATACAGCAAGGGCATAATTGCCCTTAGTGCTTGTATTCAAGGGGAGATTCCTCAGTATATTTTGCAAGATAATATGGAAGGCGCGAAGCGTTCCATCGAATGGTATATCGAGACGTACGGGAAGGATAATTTCTTCTTAGAAATCCAAAACCATGGTTTACCAGAGGAGGCTAAGGCTCAAGAGGAGCTCATTAAACTCAGTAAGGAATACGGTCTTGGCATCGTAGCATCTAATGACTTCCACTATGTTTTAAAAGAGGATGCAGATGCGCAGGATATTAAGGTATGTATTTCTACAGGCCGACGTCGTGCTGAGGTAGACCGCTTAAAGTTCCCTAATGATGAGTTCTATTTAAAATCTGGGGATGAGATGGCAGAGCTATTTGGACATATTCCAGGGGCCATCGAAAATACTTTAAAAATTGCGGAACGCTGCAATGTAGAATTTAATTTCGATGAACATCACTTGCCGCACTTTGATGTGCCAGAAGGGGAAACGTCTAAGAACTATTTGCGCAAGGTATGTGAACGAGAAATTCCTCGCCTCTATGGGGAGACCTCTGAAGAATTACAAAAACGCCTCGACTACGAATTAGATGTTATTGGCACCATGGGCTTTGAGGATTACTTCCTCATCGTATGGGACTATGTACGCTATGCTCGTGAGCATGATATTTTAGTAGGTCCTGGCCGTGGTTCGGCGGCCGGTTCTGTAGTCGCCTATTTACTTGGCATTACGGGCCTTGATCCATTGAAGTATGACTTGCTCTTTGAACGGTTCCTAAATCCAGAACGGGTAAGCATGCCTGATATCGATATTGACTTCTGTTATGAAAAGCGTGGTCAAGCCATCGAATATGTAACGCGAAAATACGGACAGGAACGTGTATCCCAGATTATTACCTTTGGTACTGAGGCAGCGCGCGCCGTAATTCGTGACGTAGGTCGTGTGCTAGACTTACCTTTGGCGGAAGTAAACCGCATCGCTAAGATGATTCCCAACGAATTAGGAATTACCTTAGATAAGGCTCTGCAAGGCAAAGAATTAAAGGCTTTGTACGAAGCTGATCCAAACGTTAAAGAGTTATTTGATTTTGGTAAAAAACTAGAAGGGATTGCGCGAAATTCGTCCACTCATGCGGCGGGCGTCGTAATTTCTGCAGATCCTCTAGATGACCATGTACCGGTACAAAATGCCAACGAAGAAGGCTTTGTAACGCAGTACGATAAGGATAATATCGAGGAATTAGGCCTCTTAAAGATGGACTTCTTGGGCCTCCGTACCTTAACGGTTATGGGGGATGCTTTAAAGCTCATCAAAGCTAATCGTGGTATTGACCTCGATTTAGATGCTATTCCACTCGATGACAAGGCAGCTTGTGATATTCTCACTAAGGGCGATACCTCTGGTGTATTCCAGCTCGAATCAGAAGGTATTACAAAGCTCGTTATGGACCTTAAGCCTGAACATTTCGAGGACTTAATTCCATTGGTAGCCTTGTACCGCCCAGGCCCATTGGGCTCTGGCATGGTAGCGGACTTTATCGACCGTCGTCATGGTAAAAAAGAGGTTACCTATTTACATCCTATCTTGGAACCAATTCTAAAAGATACCTTTGGTGTCATCTTGTACCAAGAACAGGTTATGCAGATTGCATCCGCCATGGGCGGCTTCTCTCTTGGTCAAGCGGACTTGATGCGCCGCGCCATGGGTAAGAAAAAGGAATCTGTACTAAAGGCTCAACGTGAATCCTTTATTCAAGGTTCCATTAATAATGGTATAGAAGAGTCCATTGCGAACGAAGTATTTGACTTGCTCGTATACTTCGCGGGCTATGGCTTTAATAAATCACATAGTGCGGCTTATGCGTACATTGCGTACCAAACGGCGTACTTGAAAGCTCACTATTTCCCTGAATTCATGGCCGCTACCATGACGAGCTTCATGCAGAACATGCAAAAATTGACGTACTATATCAATGCCTGCAAGAAGCACAATGTTAAGGTATTAGGCCCAGATATTAACTACTCTGAGCGCAGCTTTGCCGTACAAGGTGATGCCATTCGCTTTGGCCTTGGGGGCATCAAGAACGTAGGGGATAATGCCATCGATCGCTTGATTCGTGAACGCAATGAGCACGGCCTTTATACAGATATCGTAGATTTCTGTAAACGAGTGGACAACAAGGTTGTTAATAAACGACTTCTTGAAAGTCTCATTCGCTGTGGTGCCATGGATGGTTTCAAGGAAAACCGAAACCAATTGTTGCACATGTATGAAAGTGCTCAAGCCGTTGGTGCTAAAGAGCAAAAGGATGCCGCTATGGGTACCATGAGCCTCTTTGGGGATATAGAGGAGTCTGTAGATTTCATCCCTGTACCTAATGTGGAGGATTTATCGGAGGACGATAAATTGAAGGATGAAAAGGAATATACAGGCTTTTACATCACAGGCCATCCATTGCAAGGCTATGCTAAGGAATTAGAGGGCCTCTTTGAACTGGGTGCTCTCGTAGAAAATCCAGAGCAATATGACGGTCAAACCATAACCTTTGGCGGTTTGATTGAAAATAAATCGGACCGTATGACAAGACGAAATGAGGTTATGTCCATTCTTCGTATCGAAGATTACTCTGGTGCGGCCAATGTAGTAGCATTCCCGAAGGTCTTTAGTCAAAGCCAACAGTTTTTGGCTGTCGATATGATCGTTAAGGTAAAAGGCCGCGTTGATGCGGATGAAAAGGGTGTGCAAATTATTGCAGACCGCATTATGCCATTAAAGGTAAACTATAGTCAGGCTAAGCATGTGGCCATTCATATTTACAGCCAATATGACACGCCAGAAAATAGTGAAGCCTTAAAACGAGTGTTAATGAACACCGCAGGCTCTGTGCCAACATCGTTATACTTGCACCGCCAACGGAAGCGCATTAACTTGCCACCGAATATGTGCTTTGACCCTAGCGATGAATCCATCAAGGCTATTGAAGCTATTCTAGGTGATGGCTCCGTAGAGGTGCAATAATATATGTTTAAGAACCTCAATAGGGGTTAAGGTAATAATAAATATATTCACTACTTAATAACAGATGTTGCGTAGGGCACAGTTAGCTTTTACCAACATTGATATAATATATGAACATCCAAAAGGGATGGTTTTCATAGGAGGAACAATGAAACGTACAAAAATCGTATGTACTGTAGGTCCGGGAACGGATAAATTTGGTATCTTAGAAGATATGATGCGAGCTGGCATGAACGTGGCTCGTTTCAATTTCTCTCACGGATCTCATGAAGAGCAAGCAGAGCGCATGCAAATGGTGCGTGATGCGGCGATGATTGTAAATAAACCAATCGCCTTATTGCTCGATACAAAAGGACCAGAGGTGCGCCTAGGTCTATTTAAAGAGGGCAAAGTATTCCTCGAAGCAGGTCAACAATTCACGTTGACTACGGATGATGTGGAAGGCACAAAAGAGATTAGCTCTGTTAACCACAAAGGTCTTGTAGGGGATGTGTCCGTAGGGGACAAAATTTTATTGGCCGATGGCCTTGTAACCCTTACTATCGATGCTATCGAAGGTAATAATATCGTTACAACTGTTCAAAACAGCGGAGAAATCGGCAACCGCAAGCGCGTAGCCGTACCAGGTGTAGCACTAAGCTTGCCACCTGTATCTGAACAGGATGAAGCG
>ERZ791926.1210-NODE-1210-length-14137-cov-2.088198_pt1 | contig 14137 bp, 10 predicted proteins | sample MGYA00510131_ERZ791926 | MGnify/ENA primary metagenome ERZ791926 (study PRJEB30046, sample SAMN00792052) | human gut metagenome | study: EMG produced TPA metagenomics assembly of the A metagenome-wide association study of gut microbiota in type 2...
GTCACCACGCATCCACTGACTCTCGCATAATCCATATTTGCAATCAGCATTTCTACTGTATTACTTCCATCCAGCATATAGGGTGGCATCATTTGACGTATCGCTCCGCCAAAATCACTTTTTCCTCCGCTTAATGCAAAGACTGGTTTTCCATTTACACATCCCGATTGTTTTTCCCAAAGATGTAAATGTGCATCAATAATCATCGTCATCCTCCTTTTTGTTTTTTTTATCTTATTCTTGATTTCATTATAAAATCTATAGTACGATAATAATATTGGAACAGCAGACAAAACAGACTTATTTATGTCCGATTAGCGTACTTTTAAAAAGGGGGCTACAGTATGAAAAATGATAACTTATATATTACATTTTCGATAGGTGATTATCAGATCAATATATTGAAATTTACATATGAATGCCAGACGTGGAATACACCTTCACATGCCCATAGCTCGAACAGTTATGAGATTCATTATATTCCAAAAGGTAAGGGAACATTGATCAGCAATCAATGCTCCTATGAATTATATCCAAATATACTCTATACAACCGGTCCTCATATCGAGCATCAACAATATTCCGACTCAGATAATCCGACATATGAGTATTGTATTTATTTAAGAATTGAAAAAGCACACGACACAAAAAAGAACTCTTCCGAAAACGCTATTATAGAACCATTTTTACATTATCCGTTCTGGTACGGAAAGGACTGTGCTAAGTTGCAAGCTACTCTCGAAGCAATTTATCAGGAGTTTTCTGCTCCCGGCTCCGCCGCCACTATCATGTTGCGTGCTCTTTTTATGCAGTTCCTGGTTAAAATACTGCGAAACTACGAACCGGCTTCAAATGCTGCTATCACATATATTCCGATTCCTTTGGTGAAAGCTTATATCCTCATTGAAGATAGTTTTTTACTGGAATACGATACAATTACATTAAATGAATTATCACGTCGTTTAGGATTAAGCACCAGACAGACCAGTCGGATTCTCTTTAATCGATATGGACAAAACTTTCTCCAAAAAAGGACAGAGGCCAGAATGGCTGCAGCTGTTACATTTTTAAAGGAAGGTAAGCTTTCAATTTCTGAAATCTCCGATCGGTTGGGCTATTCTTATCCGAACCATTTTCATACCGCTTTTAAAAATTATTATAAAATGACAGTTTCTGAGTATAAACAAAACATTTTACAAATTTAAACAGGGAGATGATTCGAGTACCCCGAATCATCTCCCTGTTATTTATTCTGTCTCATAAAATACTTTTTTATCTAACGCTTTATTCTGATGTGCAACAATTGTTGTACATACTGCATCACCAGTGATATTAACAGCTGTTCTTGTCATATCCAGAATACGGTCGATACCCATGATCAGACCAATTGCCTCTACCGGAAGTCCGACAGAATTAAATACCATTGTCAGTGTAACCAGACCAACGCTTGGTACTCCGGCTGTTCCGACAGATGCAAGTGTTGCTGTTCCGATTACTGTAATATAATCTGTCATGCTCAAATGGATTCCAAATGCCTGTGCTGCAAACACAACTGCAACTCCCTGCATGATGGATGTACCATCCATATTGATGGTTGCTCCAAGCGGAATCGTAAATGAAGAAATCTTCTTAGAAACTCCGACCTTCTTAGAAAGTGTATCGATAGAAAGTGGAATAGTTGCATTTGATGTCGCTGTAGAGAATGCAAATGCCATAACCGGGAAGAATTTCTTGATAAAACGGATTGGGTTCAATCCTGTAAAAATCTTCAAAAGAATCTGATATATTCCAAGGCACTGAATTGCAAGTGCTAAAAGTACTGCGATCATATATTTTGCAAGTGGAATAAATGCACTAAATCCGATATTTGCAAATGTTCTGCTAATCAGACAGAATACACCGATTGGTGCCAGACTCATGATCATCATTGTCATTTCCATCATGATATCATTAAACTGACTGAAGAAGTTTGCAACTGTCTCTGCACGTTCTCCCATTTTTGCAAGAATAACACCAATGATCAGCGCAAAAACGATAACCTGAAGCATTGTTCCGCTTGCCAGTGAATTGATCGGATTATCCGGAATAATATTTAAAATTGTATCCGTCAGTGAAGTTGCTTCCATTGTCTCGACAGTAGAAGCACTTGTCTGGATTGCACTCATGTCAAGCCCGATACCAGGATTAATCAAATTACCAACTGACAATGCTACTGTTACAGCAAGTGCTGTTGTGGCAAGATAAAAAATCAAAGTTCTGACACCGACTGTTCCAAGCTTCTTTGTGTCTCCAATGGCCATACTTCCACACACAAGAGAACAAAATACAAGTGGTACAACAAGCATTTTCATCAGACGGATAAATCCCTGCCCGACTACATAAAGCACACCTTCTACAATAATATCATGTTTAATCTTGCTGTCAGGAATCAGATAACAAAGTACAATTCCAAAAATAGCACCTAAAAGCAAAGCTATGAAGATCTTCGTCGTCAGTCCGATCTTTTTCTCTTTCTTTTTTTCTTTCACATTCTTGTTTTTCATCCTATTTCTCCGTTCTTTCATTCATATATTCTTCTAATGACTCTTTCCAATCTGGCATATCATACATATCGATAATACGGAGAATAAAATTATCCAATACCGCATATGGTGGTCTTACCGCTGAAAGATCCGACTGTTCTGTCGGAACCGCCTTTAATTCAATTTCCTTTCCTGACAACCTAAGGATTTCCTGTGCAAATTCATATCGGTTGCAGACTCCACTACAAGTTACATGGTAAGTACCATATTCATTTGTATTAATTAAATACAGTATCATTCTTGCAAGATCTTTTGCACTTGTCGGCGAACCAAACTGGTCTGCTGCTACAGAAAGAGCATTTCCCTTTTCTGCCGCTTCCAATACCTGATTCACGAAATTCTGTCCTACTTTTCCGTAAACCCAGTTGCTACGGATAACAAAATGTTTGTGTGTAAATTCCTTTACATAGTTTTCTCCTGCTCTTTTAGAGGATCCATAAACAGTCAACGGATTTGTATCATCAAATTCTGTATATGGCTTCTTACTCTTTCCGTCAAATACATCATCTGTCGAAAGCTGAACAATCTTCGCACCATTTTTTCTTGCAACAATACTTAAATTTCTCGCTCCAAGTGCATTCACCCGATAAGCAAGCTCCGGTTCTTCTTCACACAACTTTGTATCTGTAACACCGGTACAATTGATAATTACATCCGGACGGTTTACAATACCAAAATTGAGCACTTCTTCTGTATCTGTAATGTCCAGTTCGTCTTTATCTGTATTCAATACTTCAATCTCTAATGGGTCGAGGACCTCATTCAACGCATGTCCGATCTGTCCGTTCGATCCTACTATCCATACTTTAATCATCTCTCATCCTCCTTAAATTTAGAAATTCCAGTTCTTATTTTATCATATCAATTTTCTTAAGAAAACCCTAAAACTACCTGTCAATTCATTTTATTTTTTCCAAAATATTCCTGCAATGTATGGAGCAGCTCATCCACAACAATTGGTTTTGATAAAAAACCATCCATTCCTGATTCCAATGCATTTTTCCGATCTTCATCAAATGCATTTGCTGTCATAGCAAGAATTGGTATGCCTGCCAGCTTTGGTTCGTTAAGTTTTCGGATACGTTTCGTTGCCTCATATCCGTTCATTATCGGCATCTGCACATCCATCAATACCAAATCATAATCTCCCGGTGTTGAGATTTTGATTTTCTCTACGGCTTCAACTCCATTTCCTGCTGTATCCACTTGAATTCCATACTCATTAAGAATTGTCATCGCAATTTCACTATTTAATTCATTATCTTCCACAAGTAATACTCTCTTGCCTTTGAAGGCCTTATCTGCAACAGGGAAAATTTCATTCTCCTCGGCCTGTTTCTGTCCAATCGCAGTCATTAAAGTATTACGTAAATCTGACATAAACATAGGCTTCGAACAAAACGCTGTTACTCCTGCTGCCTTTGCTTCTACTTCAATATCAGACCAATCATAAGCAGTTAGAATAATGATCGGTGTGTCATCACCAAGACTGCGAATCTGACGAGTCACTTCTATACCATTCATATCCGGCAAACGCCAGTCGATGATATATGCATGGAAAGCATCCCCAAGTTCTATTGATTGTTGTGCACGAAGAACAGCCTCTTTACCGGAAAGTGTCCATTCTGAACGCATTCCTACTTTCACCAGCATCTTAGTCACACTGTCACAAGTATTAAAATCATCATCTACAACCAACGCTTTGAGACCTTCCAGTTCTGCAATCTTTTCTACGTGATGCTGCTCAGACTGAATACCAAGCTCTATTCGAACAATAAATTCTGTACCTTTTCCTTGCTCTGTCCTAACTTCGATCGTACCACCCATCATATTCACAATATTTTTTGTAATAGCCATGCCAAGCCCCGTGCCCTGCGTCTTGCTGACTGTAGACGTCCGTTCACGTTCAAATGGGTCAAAAATTTTCTGTGCAAACTCCTGACTCATACCGATTCCAGTGTCCTTTACCCGGATTTCATAGCATCCACTTCCTTTTTTTGTACACGGAAGCTGTCTAAATCGGACAGAAACGGTTCCACCTGCCGGAGTAAATTTAATTGCATTCGATAAAAGATTTAGCAGCACCTGACTAAGTCGTGTCTTATCACAATAAACATCCTCATCGGTAATGTCCATGACATCCATATAAAGTTCCAATTGCTTTGCATGAATCTGTCCGCTTACAATAGTCTTCAGATCATGCAGAACCTCCGGCAGACTAACCTCCGTCTCTTCTAAATGGATCTTACCACTTTCAATACGACTCATATCTAATACATCGTTGATAAGTGAAAGTAAATGTTTACTTGAAGAAAGAATTTTACTCAAATAATCTCTGACTTTCTCCTGATTATTGATATTACTTACAGCCAATGTTGCAAAACCTATAATCGCATTCATCGGTGTTCGAATATCATGCGACATATTGGAAAGGAACATACTCTTTGCCTTATTAGCTGTTTCAGCAGCATGTACAGCTTCAGAAAGTGCATGATTCATTTGTTTATCAGCAGTTCTGTCTGACATAACTAAAATGTATTTTTTCCTTTTCTCTACCTCGCTGCCCATGGCAACAATATGAAACCAGCGATGTTCTTTTGTTTTCTGATGAACATACTCAAACTCACACTCGCGCTGTTCTCTGACCATCAATTCTTCTAGATAATTTTTATCACGGTTTGCAGAGTTCTTTGGATGCAGGTTTCTAAGAACACGAATATCCTGCCTGATCTGTTCTACTGTGATACCTAATAGTTTCTCAACATTTGGACTGACATAATCTACTTTCAATGTTTTTCCATCCAACATCAGAAAAACATCATCCACACTCATTGAGAGCTTCTGAAATAACTCGTCTCGATATAAAATTTCAATATCCTTGTTCTTCAGATTTGCTTTACTCTTTCTAAGAATCGCTACAATAATAAATCCTGCAATACTAAGCACTACAATACCGACAAGTACCATCGTAGTAAACTGTAATGTATTCATACTTGCGTTAACTACATTAACCGGCACCATCCCAAGCACTGACCAATCCTGAATTTCTGATTTTTCATAAATCAGATAATATTTTGTTCCGTCCAGTTTTATAAGCGTAGAACCACTTTGTCCCTGTTCTAATTTCTTCGAAAGTGCGAGAATTTCTTTTTCAGACAGATTCGAACGCTCTCGCAAAACGCCAAAGAAATTATAGACAGATTCCATTTCCTCCGCAGAATGGTCGATTACGACACGGCCATCGGAATGGATAACATAATTGCTCGCCTGTCCATGAAACGAAGAAATGTCCAGTATTTTTACTATATCTGAATTTTCGTAAGCAATCGCTATCGCATCATATTCGAATCCCTGATAGTATCCGCGAGGTACAGGGCTGGCAAAAACCAGCAATTGCGATTTTCCCGGAAGTACCGCATTCATTATGATATCATTTTCCTGAATAATCTCATCCGCAATTGTCCCCTGCAAACCAAGATAGCCTGTCTCTCCTGTTACTGTCTTGTAATTACCATCGGTAGACAGAAAATAGAAATCTGAAAACTCTGCTTCTTCCTGTGCTCTATTTATATAATCCACAATTTCATTTTCACTTGAAATGTTTTGTAAGTATTCACTCAACATATGAAGATAAGTCAAATTCTTATTTGACATCTCCGTTAATGCATTATTTGACTGATGTAAAATCTCTGTCAAATGAGAAACGCTTTCTTGATAAACAACATTTGAAACAAATCTAAAATATTGAAAACCTGCCAAAATAATACAGATAAGTAAAACAGTAATAGCTGCGATGTCTGAACGTTTCCTTATAAATTTTTTTCTCTTTCTCGTGTTATGATTTTTAGCATTCATTTTCTTACCTCAACGTAATATAGTCTTCCGGTTCTGCTAAAACCACATCACCTTCTAAAACATAATTCATCCATGTATCTTTCACTGTTGTATCTTCAGCCTCAAATGTACTGTCTTTATCTGCAAGAAGAGACTCCATATGTCGTGGTATTGCCAGGCAAGTTACTGTAAAGCTATCATCATCCTGAATCTTTTTCCCGTCCTTTTTTACTTCAGACAGTGTGTATCCATCCTCATTTTCTTTGATTTCCATAGAAATACCGCTAATTACAGGAAGCGAACCCTGATTAAATGGAACTAAACCGCCTTCGTAACCTTCCACAAAAGCTTTCAACATTTCTTTCAGTTCGGCTCCGCTCATTTCCTTCTTGTAAGCAGCAAGACCATTCGGCATGATCATGTCACCTGTCATTTTTTCTGTATAATCAGCCTTCAATACACTGCCGGTAAAACTGTTTCCTGTTGCGAGCAACACATCTGTCCCATAAATATCCCGTAATGTATTTGCCATAACAGAATAGGATTCATTTCCACCTTCTGAATGGAAAGAATTACTGTATGACTTCGACGAACTTAACACAACATCATCCGAAACATTTTCATCATCTAAAAGCTGAGCATCAAATGCCTGATACGCCTGCTCTGCATCATAATCTCCAGAAATCATCTTCGAAACCACGTCTTTGGAAATCGCAAAAAAATCGTTCGACGCAATACGGATATACATATGATTTTCTTCAATCACAGGCTTAACATCCTGTAAATATTCAGTAAGTTTAAGAGTCACATTCTGACTATAGTTCAATAAATCCTGCCCTTCAGAAATAATTTTATTCTGACCTTCATCAGAAAGCATTACATTTAACACTTTCATTGCTTTTTCCTTGCGTGCTTCATCCTGTTCAAGATCACGATTCAATGCAACCTGGAAATATGGTGTAGTCATCAGCCACTTTTCTCCATTCTCCTCAAAGAATGGTAAGAATGCAGTATCAATCCCCTGATCCTGAAACATTTTCACACCGGCAGAAGTGCCAAAGTACATAGCAACTTCACCCTTTTGATACATATCCATTACATCATCATAGGTCATATTTAAATCATCCGGTCCCAAGTTGGTATCCTGAATAAACTGATTCATACGTTCAAATGCCTTTGGCCAGACAACATCGTCCAATCCTACTTTTTCTGTATTGGCAGGATCACTGTAGGCTGTACGCCACTTACTGCCTTCTGTAGAAGTAAGATCTGCTGCTGAAAGACCCTGCAAAGTCTCCATACAGGTATAATCATAAAAATAATCTGCCGTAAATCCGCGGATTCCTTTTTCCTCAAATGCCTGACATGCAAAAACAAAGCTGTCGTAATCTGTAGGCAGTGGAATACCATACTTTTCAAACAGGTCTTTATTCACTATAAATCCATGAGCATCTGCACATACCGGCAACCAGTTCACACTACCATCTTCATTCTTAAAATTGTTAAGATATGTATTATAGACAGCACCTGCCTCATTCGTTGTTGAAAGATCCATCAAACTGTCTTTTAACGGACTTGCATCATGAAGTGAGAATCTACAACAGGTAATAATATCCGGCAGACCACCATTTTCATCAAGAAACTTATAAAAATCCAAATCGTTATTTCCGACTACAAATTCGATGTTGATATCCGGAAGCTGCTCTTGAATATATGGTGCATATTTATCATATAAATTCGTACTCCATAAATATACCGTGAGCGTCTCTGCGTCTTCTTTTTCTGTACTTTTTCCGCCACATCCTGTCATAAGAAGGGCACTCATTACAAGTACCATAAGCGCAGAAATTATTCTGTTTCGTTTTTCTTTTTTCATAAATAATCCTTTCATTTTTTCTCAAATCCATAGACCCATTTTCCACGTAAAAATAAAAACAGAAAAATAGCGGAACTAATACTCCATGTCAACGGGTAAGCCCAAAATATTACTCTGATATCCGGAATAATACGAACCGTTACAGCAATGTAACTTACGCGGAACAAACACCAGACACAGAACATAACGGTCATCGGTACTGCTGCATTTCCTGAACCTCGAAGCACTGCCGCAATGCAGTGGGAAAATGCTAATAGAAAATAAAATAATGCAATAGTTCTAGATTGCATTACTCCATAATGTACCACATTCGGATCTCTGTTAAATGCTGCGATCAATACCGGCGCTGCTGTGTAAATAATAACTCCTATCAACTCTGCAATGGAAATCGAACAGAGAATCCCAAACCTTGCACCTTTTTTTGCACGGTCATACTGCTTTGCACCAAGATTCTGGCTGACAAAAGTTGTCAACGCCATAGTAAAACAGGTTACCGGCAAAAATGCAAATCCCTCTACTTTGGAATAAGAACCACATCCTGCCATCGCCATTTTTCCAAATGCATTGATATTAGATTGTACAAAAACATTTGCAATCGCAATGACTGAATTCTGAAAACCAGAAGGTACACCATTCTGAATAATCTGCTGTAACATACGTTTATCAAAACGAACCTGCCGCAATTCCAAACGATATTCAGCCTTCACACGCATCAGGTGGACCATACAGAAAATTGCACTGGCAAACTGGGATATCACCGTAGCCAATGCCGCCGAACCAACTCCCATACCAAGACCTGCAATAAAAAATATATCCAGCACGACATTAATGCAGGATGAAATGATCAAATAAATCAACGGATGACGTCCATCCCCTACTGATTGCAGGATTCCTACAAAAATATTATACATAACAACACCGACAGATCCGGCAAAATATGTCCGGAAATACACTATCGATTCCGGCAATACATCTGCAGGCGTTCCCATCAGCACCAATATCTTCGGTGCCAATATCATCCCTGCAACCATCAATATTAAACCAGACACCAACCCCAAAGCCACTGTTGTATGAATTGATTTCTGCAGAGAGTCTTTCTTCTTCGCCCCATAATACCTGGCAATAACAACTCCTGCTCCCATGGCTATTCCATTAATAAATCCCACCATAAGAAAAATCAAATTTCCCGAAGAGCTGACTGCCGCCAGTGCGTTACTGCCAAGAAAATTCCCCACAATCAGGGAATCCGCTGTATTATATAACTGTTGAAATAAATTTCCACAAAACAATGGGATTGCAAATAAAATGATTTTTTTGGAGATACTTCCCTCTGTCATTCTCGTTTTACTCTCTCCACCCATAAAAACACCCCTCATCTTATAATATTATTTTTTAATATGTAAAAATTGCCAGCAGATAATCTCTACTGGCAGAAACCATTCTGCTTTTTGCAATAATACTCTTTATATTATAGTTTTTTTCTAGAAATTTTAAATCCATACTTATTAATCTCATCCATTGCCTGTATCGCAGTATTCATATCGCAATTCTTAAGTGCTTGTGCAAGTTTCAAGTGCTGCGGAATAGTTACCAGCCAAATAGAATCATTCCCATCCTCTGAATCTTCTTGTTGTATGAATCGATATGAACGAATCTTACTTATCATCTGTTCAATCGCACTATTTCGTCCTATTTTATAGAGACTATCATGAAAACTACGATCAAGTACATGACTATACAAATTATCCTCAGCTAATTTAACCATCTCTGCGGCAGTTTCAATTAGTTGCTCTTTCTCTTGCACAGTCCCGTGCTCCATTGCATTCTCTACAGCTTTATGATCTAACGCACTTTGAAGTTCTTCCATCTCCTCTAAAGAGCAATTTGTAAGCTGTATTGTAAGAGAATTATTTTCTCCATAAGGATTATTAATAAATACACCGCTACCCGTTTTTACATAAATCAATCCACGATCTTCTAATATTCTCAGAGCTTCCCTTACGGAATTACGGCTTGTTTGCAACATAGCTGACATATCACGTTCTGATGGAAGTTTATCTCCCGGCTGAAGATTATTCATCTGAATATAACGATAAATTGCATCTGAAATCTTCAAATACAGAGATTTTTTCTCTATCGGTTTCATTGAAATCCTCTTCTTATCCTCTACCACATCACTGTTTGTATTACTCATAAAATTTCCTCAACTTCTATATATTTCACCTTCTCAAGTAAGCTAATATCTACATATTATCATGACAAAAGGACTCAATATCTTTTTACAGATACTGAATCCTCTTTAATTATAAGGAAATCTTACACAAACGTCAAGTGAGTCCTTTTATTCTGTTTTTCCTGATAACTCAAGGTACTCTTCATATGAATTAGAACCTTTCTTAATTTTTGCAATTCCAAATCCAGTAAATCCCCAGATGATTGCAAAGATAACTCCTGTATAGCAAAGTACTGCCCATGGTGCATACTGTACTGTCGGTACTCCAAGTACAGATGTCATATACACACCAGCTAATGACCATGGTACTAATGGTTCTACAACTGTAATACTGTCTTCCAAAGATCTTGATAAGTTCTTTGACTCTAATCCACGTTTGATATACTCTGGACGGAACATTCCACCAATCATAAGGAATGTTACAGTAGCCTCTCCAATTACTGTAATCATGATAACTCCAAGAATAACCGTGAGTGTAATCAGCTGTCCTGTTCCATGAATATGTTTCATAATTCGTTCGAGGATTAATTCCATACTTCCACACACTGTAAGTGCTCCAATGAAAGAGAATCCGCAAAATGCCATCAATGCAGTATTCATCATAGAACTCATACCGCCTCTCTGAAGAAGATTTGGCACCTGTTCTACAATATTTTCAAGATTCATAGATGTATGAAGCATTTCCATCTTAAATCCACTTACCATACTTGCTGCACAATCTGTAAATGAAAATCCCTGTACTAACATAGCGATTACAATTGCTACAGCAGAAGAAATAATCATGACTGGAATTGTAGGTTTTTTCATAAGAGACCCTGCAATAACAATCACACAAGGAATCAATAATAAAAGTCCTACCGGCATTGCAAGATTAAAAAGTTCCCCAAGTGTATTAATGATTTCGTCAACTTGGCCTACCTGCGAATCACTTGCAAAATGTGCTCCTGCGATGAGGTAAACAGCACAACTCACGATAAATCCAGGAACAGTTGTATAAAACATATGTCCTATATGCTGATAAAGGTTTGTCTCTGTTGCGATTGCAGACATATTTGTACTATCAGATAATGGTGACATCTTATCTCCAAAATAAGCTCCTGCAACTGCCGGAAGTGGTGCACCCATACCAGCTGCCACACTAATCAACGCTGCTCCTACCGTTCCTGCTGCTCCCCAGGATGTTCCTGTGCTAACAGAAAGAATTACTGTTACAAGAAATGAAGTAATGATAATATACTTAGGGCTAATGATTTGAAGTCCTATATATACAAGGAACGGAATTGTTCCACTCACTACCCATGCACCAATCATAAGACCTACACATATCAGAATCATGATTGCAGGAAATGCTTTTGCAAGTTTCGCTACAATCTCGTCTTCGATTTCTTTCCATTTATGTCCTTGATACATGCACACACAAATAGTAAATGCTGCACAAATAATTAAAAGAATCTTAATATCAATACTATAAACAACCAGTCCTGTAAAAAGAACAACAAACATAAAAATCAATGGTAATACTGCTGTAAAAAGGGTGGTTTTTTTTACTTCTTTTTTCTCTTCTCCCATGATGATTCTCCTTTATGAAATTTTGCCAAGTGCCTGTTTTAAATCGGCAATTAAATTTTCTGTACCTTCAAGACCACAATGAATTCTTACAATATTCCTTGATACATTCAGAAATGCACACTGTTCATCTGTCCAATTATATGTATAAGCAATCGCAAGACTTTCAAATCCGCCCCAAGAACAACCTTTTTCAAAAAGTTTCAAACTATTAACAAATGTTTCTGTCTCTTCTAATGTTCCATCAATTTCAAGACTCATCAGACCGCATTCACCCTTCTGTTGCTTTCTTGCAAGTTCATACTGTGGATGAGATTCAAGCCCTGTAAAGAATACTCGTTTTACTTTTGGCTGGGCTTCAAGGAATTTTGCTACTTCCATCGCTGTCTCGTAATGTCTCTGCATACGCACATCTAATGTTCGAAGACCACGAATCGCTAACCATGCTTCCATTGGTCCAAGAACTCCTCCAAACCAATCTCTTTGCACCATTACCTCGCGCATAAACTCTTCATCTTTTGAAACAAGCACGCCACCTACTAAATCACTATGTCCGCCGATATACTTTGTCATAGTATGCATTACAATATCAATTCCCATATCCAATGGTTTTTGGAAAATTGGAGTTGAATATGTATTATCTATATACGTTTTAATACCATGCTCTTTTGCAAGTTTCGCTACGCCTTCCAAATCCACAACATTGAATAATAGTGTTGTTGGACTTTCTAAAATAATCATCTTTGTTTCTGGACGAATTGCTTCTTCGAATTCTTTTACTGTTCTTCCTTCAACATAAGTAACTGCTACATCATATTTTGGACTGAGGAACTCATCAAGCAAATGCTGTACCGGTCCATAACTTTCTTTAATACAAATCACATGACTGCCTGCTGTACAAATCTTAAGAATTGCTGCTGCACAAGCTGCCATACCTGCTGAAAATACAACTGCTCTTGATCCATGTTCTAATGCAGCAATTTTCTTTTCAAGAATTGCGACTGTCGGATTAGAGGCTCTTCCATAGTAGAATTCATCATTGAAAATATCTACATCGAAATAGTCTTTTACCGTATCAAAAACATGAAGTGAATTCATAAAAATCGGTGGAGTTACTGATTTCATATACTTTTCTGGTTCTTCACCAATATGCGTCATTGCCAATAAATCCTGATTATCTGCTAATTGTTTCGACATTTTTTCTTTTCCTTTCTTGGTTTAATGGTTCTGTGGTTGATTGGTTCAACCAATTTATGTGCTTATTATACATCTGTTCACATTTTTGTCAATATATCCATTGCAAATTATTATTTTTTGGTTTTTTTGCACAATTTTCTGTTTTGATTTTTGTTATAATTTTTTGTTTTATATCTAACCTCACAAATTTAAACCCTTCAAAATTTCGACAATTTTGCAAATTATACACACAAAAAAAGGAGCTGGAATGCTAACACTCCCTCTCCTTTTTTTATTGTTACCGTAAAAGCGACATTGCCATTCTACGGTATGTATGACGTTTTCCACGAATAGCCACACTGTACTCTGTAATATTTTCCGGCAATGCCATCCCCATATATCCACTGTCCCCAATATGGTGTATATCTGCACCTGCCATCTTGCACATAAGTGCAATCTGACGGATTGTAGCTTCATCTGCACCTTCCTGAGATGTTCCGATGGTTGTCATCGCCAATGCACCTTTTTCATGTGCTTTCTTGATAAGCTTTCGTGCATACTCCATTGTAATTCCCGGAACTGTTCCCGGCGCCGGAAGCAATATTACATCTGCACCTGCATCAACAAATGCCTCTACATCTTTTTTTGTTAAAATCTTTTCTCCGGCCTCTGAAATAATTCCAGATGCATGCATCTTACCTGCCGTAAGAATCACTCTGTCACCAACTGCTTCTTTCAATTTTGAAAGTACCTGTATAATTGCCTCGTTATCTACTCCTACTCCCGGATTTCCCGTCAGAACAATCATGTCTACTCCCATATCTGCAGCCTTTATTGCATTTTCCACTGTAGCCTGACGTCCTGTTGTAA
>ERZ791926.1253-NODE-1253-length-13635-cov-3.685052_pt1 | contig 13635 bp, 16 predicted proteins | sample MGYA00510131_ERZ791926 | MGnify/ENA primary metagenome ERZ791926 (study PRJEB30046, sample SAMN00792052) | human gut metagenome | study: EMG produced TPA metagenomics assembly of the A metagenome-wide association study of gut microbiota in type 2...
TTTCCTGCCGCTCTTTCAGCGACGTTGACTATCTTACCACAGCTGTATACAGTATGTCAACAGCTTTTTTATGTTTTTTCGACAATTATTTTTGCCATCCATATATTGTGTTTTTCTTTATCAAAGCTACAATATATGGATGGCATTTTTCATTTTATAATAGATACGTTATATTTATGGTTCCCGAAATTTAAATACGCACTTTATTTTCCCTGCATGATACCTGTAAATCCTGCCTTCTAAAATATTTTCTTCATAGAACGGTTTCATTACCCAGAATCTGTCTTTTCCTGATTTTAAATAGAAGTTTGTCATCAGCTCATATTTTTTCTTTTTTGCATACTGCTTCATATCCTTTGAAAATTTTGCTATCTTTGGATAATTATTTTCGGATACGCCTTCCTTCTTCTTCAAATTTTCCAGATGATTTCCCTTTCGGTATGTTACCTCATCTTTCTTTAAATCAATGACTATACTCTTAAGTTCTTTATCATCTTTAGCATTGATTGTTTGATCTTTTGAATTATATCTGCATTCATTATAAATTAGATATTTTTCTCCATCTTTGGATGGATAAAACATTGTTGATTCTTCATTATAATAATAATTCATTCCATATGGATGCAAATCTATGATCTTATTGATCTTATATGTATGATTCTTCTTGTTCTCATTCAGCACAAGAAAGTAATTACCTATCACAGCTGTGATTTTCTGATCAGCAACTTGTATGATATCCAAGTCGTTCAATTCTTCCTCTTTTAGATTCTCGTAAAAATCCTCGTAGCTCATCGTCTCTAGTTTCTCTGTTTTTACAACCTTTGCATCATTTGTATTCGTCTTCTGCTTTGGCTTTGTTGTCTGATCCTTCTGACATCCTGCAAGTACGATGATCAGAAGTAACACTGTCATAGATAAAAATTTCTTCATAGTTAACTCCTTTCCTATCCTGCCTTTATTGTTTTAACCTACCATATTTTCATTATATCATTTCTATATTTATCCATCAACTTTTTTTACTTTTCATTCATAAGATTCTCCTATAAAATAAAAATGCAGTTCTGCATTTCCTACATACAAAACTGCATTTCTTCTATAATAAAATTAATTATAAATATTCTTCCAGCTGATCGATCGAACTTTCATCTGTTGACCAACTTGTTGCAAATCTCACAACCGTATGGTTATCATCATACTTCTCCCAAAAACCAAATTCTACATTCTTGCTCAGTTCTTTCATCTTCTCATTCTCAAGGATGATAAACTGCTGATTCGTTGGGGACTCTAAGAAAAATGTATATCCTTTCTTATGAAAGACTTCTTTTAATCTCTCAGCCATTGCAATCGCATGTTTGCTGATCTCAAAATACAAATGATCTGTGAATAGAGTATCAAACTGGATTCCCAACAATCTTCCCTTCGCTAATAATGCCCCTCTTTGCTTAATCTGTGTCACAAAATGTTTTGGTGTATTATGATGTGGAAATACGACTGCTTCTCCACATAATGCTCCTACTTTGGTTCCCCCAATATAAAATACATCACATAGTTCTGCAATTTCTTCTGGTCTCAGATCATTTTCTTTACTTTCAATTCCGTAACCTAATCTCGCCCCATCAATGAATAATGGAATTTCATAGTTTCTGCAGACATTTGAGATCTCTGTTAGTTCCTGTTTCGAATACAATGTTCCATATTCTGTAGGAAATGAGATATAAACCATTCCCGGATATACCATATGTTCGTGATTATCGTCTGAATAAAAATCTTCGATACATTTCTTAATATCTTCCGCTGCTAACTTTCCGTCATTTTCTTCTAATTCGATCACTTTATGTCCACTATATTCAATCGCTCCTGCTTCATGAACACTGACATGTCCTGTTTTTGCTGCGATCACACCTTCATAAGGAGCAAGCATTGTACTGATGATCACCTGATTTGTCTGTGTGCCTCCGACTAAGAAAAAGACCTCTCCATCTGGACATTGAAATGCCTGTTTGATCTTTTCTTTTGCCTGTGCACAATATTGGTCCGTTCCATATCCACTTAAGTTTTCCATGTTTGTTTCTAGTAATCTTTGCATAATTGCTGAGTGTGCCCCTGCGATATAGTCACTTGCAAATGAAATCATATTATTGTCCTCCATTTTTCTTTCTGATATCTATTTTAGCACAAATTTTTTGCAACGAAAAACTATAACTTTATTTTCCATGGTTTTTGTCCGGAGTTCATAATCCTCTATCAGATCCTGTATCTCCATTCTGGCTTCTGTAAGGCCTGCCTTTAATCCTATGCTTTTCACTGCTAACATCAATGCCAACAATCATTGTTGTTTCTTTTACTTGCTCAAATTTCTATATTTTATCAAAATTTGCAGAAAATTGATATATGATTGTCAAGAAACAATCCTTCTTTGTAGATTTCCTATCAAAAAAGCCTCCGAAAACTATCAAAATCATAGTCTTCGAAAGCTTTTTAACTAAACTATATTATTTTACTGTAACTTTTACTTTCTTTGCGCATCCGTTAATTGCATATACATATACATAGCATGTTCCTTTTTTCTTTGCTGTGATCTTTCCTTCTTTGGATACTGTCGCTACTTTCGCATTGGATGTAGCATATCTTATTTTTTCTGTATGTGCGATTACTGGAAGTTTCTTATTTTTCTTAACAATACTTGCTTTGATTTTTGCTGTTTTTCCTGTTGCTAATACATAAGAAGTTTTCTTTAATCTGATATTCTTTGGCTCTGTCTCAGATTTATTTTTTCTTCCGACTGCATGGAATAGATTTGTTTTTCCAATCTCCTGTTTCTTTCCTTTTACTATCTTGTATGCAACAACATAGCATTTTACATTGTTTTTCTGATTTATCTTTTTCTTGTCAAGCTTGCTGATCGTAACGGATGAAGATTTTGTTGATCTCACAAAAGTCATCTTATCCTTGCCACAGTATGATAAATATACATCATATCCATCTGCACCTTTTACTTTACCCCAGCTTACTTTGATTGACTTGCCCGTCTTGATACTGAATTTGGAATTTAATGTCAGTTTATTAGCTTTTACGTTAATTTTGTTTCCATCTGCTTTTGGTTTTGCTACAGCTTTTGTCTGTACTTCTTTTGTCTGAGTCGCAAATGCCTCATTGGTAAATGTTGCTGTGTAAGTTGTAATCTCTGCTTGTTTTTCAGATTGCTGTTTTGTGACTTTAGAAGTCGTCTTCACTTCTTCTTTTTCTTTTACATCCTTGCATTTTTTACAAATGATCGTTGCAGTACATGTCGTATGATCGTTGCTCCATGTATAAATCGGATCTCCATAATCATGTCCACTTGCTTTGATCACAATATCAGATTCATTAAGCTCATTCGTCGCATTCTCATCTGCAAAGCATTTCTTGTCTTCCTTACAAATATAATATGCTTTATTTCCATCTTCTGTACATGTTACTTCTTTTGCTTTTACATATTCCAGATGACGTTTATGAAGATGCCCTAATTTGTTTGCAATGATCCAACCACACTCTGTACAGATCTGATCTTCATTTTCTGTTGGTTCTGTAATATTAGCTGTATGCGCTTTCTTATCTACTTTGGTGCAACCATCATTTTTACATACTTTCCAATGACCTGTTTGATCACTCTTCCATTCTCCACTAAAATCATGTTCTTTGGCAGGGATGAACACATAATCACATCTCTTGCATGTAACCGCTGTTGTACAATCTCCATCATCAGCATTTTGTGTATGACCTAAAGCTCCTTTGGTCTGTTTTCCTGTTGTCTGAGTTGCAAATATATTGTTTGTAAATGTTGCTGTATAAGTTGTAATCTCTGCGTCTGTACAAGATTGCTGTTTTGTAATGCTTGCTTTCGCATCAACTGTCTCATTAACCTTTTTGCCACAATCAGTACATACAGCGCTTGCTTTACATTTTCTGTTATCTTCATTCCATTCATATTTAATGTTAGAATATTTATGATCTGCACACACTTTTACTTCTTTTGTTGTGCTATTTCCTGCGACATCTACTGCGGTGATCGTATGTACTCCATCCGTTGTTAATTCATAAGTACCGCTATTTCCTAAAGAAGTTTCACCATCTTTTACATCCGCTAATCCACTGTCTGCATCACTCACCGTAAATCTTACAGAATCTTGATATTCTGTCTCTGATTCAATTCCACTGATCACTGGTGCTTTTGTATCTAATTTATAGTCTATGGAACCTTTATATACTTTTCCGGTACTTGTATCTTTTATGTAAAATACTCTTTCTGTTTCATTTGTAGAAAATTCAATACTTTCTTCAAACTGATCTGATGTTTTTCCAATCGTATAACCACTTGCTGCACGAACTGTAACTGCTCCTTTTGCCCAACCATTAGCATTAATGCCCATTGTAGAATACATATCCTTTGTTGCAGTTCCATAAGAAATTGTAAATGTCCATTTCGAATTTGTAATATCAGATGTTTCGTTATACTCGTCATTTCCAGAAATATCAACTTTTACTGTGTAAGTTCCTAACGCTTTCGGTGTTTCTGTCATTAATTGACCGTTTTCATTGTAATATTTTACAGTGATATTACCACATGTAATTCCATCTTTTCCAGTTAATGTCGCTGCCTTTTCTTTTCCATCATAAATCAAATCATTTGGTGCAGTAAATGTAAAATCACTATCTGTCACTGTTTTCTTCTTTGAAAAATTATAGATTTTTGAAGATGAGCTTGTCCCCTTAGCTTTATATGCTGCTGTTTCTCCTTTTAAACGAATTGTCCCATAATTAAACTCTGCGGCGCTACCTGCTTCTAATCCATAACTATTCTCAGTGGCTCCGTCAGCGCTTGCTGTCACATTACCTCCATTTAAAGTAAAAGTTCCGCTACATTCGATTCCTCGGCTTGACCCCCCTGATGAAGTACTTGCCTCTGCGATCAATTTTCCTCCATTGATCGTAACTCCATTCCTTGCATATATTCCACTACTTCCGTTTGCCTCCTGACCAATCGCTGTAATCGTTCCGCTATTTATAATCAGGTTGTTTACAGTAATTCCATGACTTGTGTAACCTGTTCCCCCTGTAGTAATAAGACTACCACTTCCACTAATTGTAAGTTTCCCATTCACACGGATACCAGATTGCCAGTTACCACTTAAAGCTGAAGCCGAATTTGTAATCTCGTTCTTATTTTTCAAGACAAGATTCAAATCTCTGTATGAATGTATCACACCTTCACCAACTTTTGATTCCTGACAATTTAATCCATCCAACGTAAGTGTCTTTGTACTCGGATCATAACTCCATCCAACTCCTGACAAATTCTCATCCGTAACCTCTGTATTACCAATCCAGAGCTCATAAGAAGTTGCTGCCTTTACGTTCACCATCAAACCTGGTAACATCGTCACGATCATTGTGCACGCTAATAGACATGCCCAGATTTTCTTCATCATCTTTTTCATTTATTACTCCCCCTTTGTAATTTTTGTTTCGTTTCCGAACAGATGATCATAAACTTCTTTTTCATTATACTTGTTTACTCATCCGATTTTTCTATCTTGCGTGAAATGTCGTTTTGAAGGTGTGAACTGTATCTTGATTTCATTGAAAGTGACTTCATTCTATATTAAAATAAGATAAAAGCTAAATTGATACTACATTGGAGAAAAAACATGCTAAAAATCGCTATCTGTGATGATAGTCCATTATTTTTAGAACAAGCCAGATCTGCTGTTTTAAAATGGTCGGACGAAAACCAGATTTCAACTAAACTATACATTTATGAAAATGGGGATGAACTGATCGCTACCAATATGGCAGAACCATTTCATATTATTTTATTAGATATTCTTATGCCTCTTTTAAATGGCATGGACACCGCCCGTGAACTCAGGCAATATGACAAAACCGTGAAGATTATTTTTTTAACTTCTTCTCCGGAATTTGCGTTAGAATCTTATGATGTGAAAGCTTACAGCTACCTGCTGAAGCCTGTCACTTATGAGAAATTAGAAGAAACGCTGAATGAATGTGTTAAGACTTTTGCAATCGATCCAAAACATCTGATCCTTAAAACAGCTTTGGGATATCAAAAAATTTATTTTCATGAAATCGAATATGCCGAGGCACAGAATAAAAAAGTTCATTTTCACCTGCGTTCCGGAAATTCTATAGAATCCGTCGATCCCTTTCATTTCTTTGAAGATCAGCTTTCTTTGGAAGACGGTTTTTTCAAATGTCACCGTAGTTATCTCGTTTATTTGATGAATGTAGAACATTTTACTTCCTCAGAGATCACTACAAAATCCGGGAAAAAGATTCCCATTGCCAGAGCTTATTCCAAAGCTTTTAAAGAAGCGTATTTTGCACAGATGTTTCAAGATTCTTAAGAGAGGTAGATTATGTTTATTGGTGTGTTAAATATAGTTCATAATGCGACTACATTGTTATTCGGAGTCTTTGCGTCTGCGGCTTTTCTTGGTATTCGATTAAATCGAAAAAATAATCTCACTTTGTTATTATTTTCCTGTGTTTCTGGGGCAATTCATCTGTTTGTTTACCACTTATATGGAACTTCTTTTTCTGAGCAGCTTTATCCTTTGATCACGCACATTCCACTTGTTTTACTTCTTACATTATATTATAAGTATAATGCTGCGATTTCTATTCTTTCCGTTTTGATAGCATATCTTTGCTGCCAGATCAGCAATTGGATTGGTATCGCAGCTTTTGCGCTGACAAATCAACAATGGATTTACTATAGCGTCCGTATCTGTGTCACAGCGATCGTATTTGTATTGCTGATCCATTACGTCTCATATATCACAGCACAACTTCTTCAGAAGCCAACCCGTTCCTTAATGATCTTAGGATTTATGCCTTTTGTTTATTATATTTTTGATTATGTAACCAGCATATACACTTCTCTTCTTTATTCCGGTTTAGAAATTGTTGGAGAATTTCTTGGATTTGTCCTTTGTCTTACCTATCTTATGTTTTTATTTTTATATTTCAAAGAATACGAAGCTAATAAGGAAGCCGAACAACGCAACCAGATTATAGAGATGAAACGTGTCCAATCCGAAAAAGAGCTAGAAGCTCTGCATCGTTCCGAACGTGCCGTATCAATCCTTCGTCATGATATGCGACATTTTCTTCTCAGCATTTCTTCTTATATTGAAAATAACGAAAATGAAAAAGCTCTTGATTATATCAACGAAGTCATTCACACTTCTGATAAAACTGCGCTCCAAAGATATTGCAAGAATAATATCATAAACTTAATTCTTTCTTCTCATGAAGACGAAATGAAAAAGAAACAGATTACTTTTCAATACACGATTCAGATTCCTGAAAAACTAAGGATTTCAGATGTTGACCTGACTGCGCTTCTTTCCAATGGGCTTGAAAATGCGATTCATGCAGTTTCAGATTTACCTATGCCAAAGCGGATCATTAAGCTGGCTATGCATATGAATCATGATAAATTGTTGATTTCTCTAAAAAACACTTACGCCATCAAACCTCAGATCATTGATGGACTTCCTTATACTTCTGAAGCCGGACATGGATTTGGTACGAAGAGTATCTGGTATGTTGCTGAAAAACAGAATGGAAATTGTCAGTTTATGGTGGATGATAGGTTCTTTACGATGCGAATCATTTTATAAAAAAAGGACGTATCAAATATCGTTCTCCTAAGATCACAGCCAAGGGAGGTACGCCTCATTGTACTTGCGATGAACCTTTTTCTGATACTGCCTCGCACCACTCATTGGAACAGTCTACCCCGGGTACCTCAATTGCCAGATGTGAAAACCACTCGTCTGGAGCCGCTCCATGCCAGTGTTTTACTTCTGCCGGAATGTTTATACAGTCACCCGGTTTTATTTCTACCGCTTCTTTGCCTTCCTCCTGATAAAATCCACGTCCGGCAACACATACTAAAATCTGTCCGCCACCGCTTTTTGCATGATGAATATGCCAGTTATTTCTGCATCCAGGCTCAAAGGTTATTATCACGTTCATCTCGTACCCATTTGTGGAAGAAACCGCCGATGATATCAAAATCCTTATTTACTGCACCAGCTTTTGTTTCACGAATTGTTTCTGCATAGTGAGTTCTTAACCACGCCTTAATAAAGGTCTCATCGCCTTTGTCCTCATCCTTCTTCAAAGTAAGAACTTTTTCTTTCCAAAGGCCATTCATTTTTTCTCGTATAGAGTCAGATTTTATCTCCGAAAGTAAATAACCCTTCAACCTTTCGGTGGATGTCAAACAATTTATTGCTATCGTATCCACGATCAGCTAATACGTTGCTTCCATTGGTATTTACATGTTCAAGCAAAGGTTTTCCATTATCTATATGCTCAAACATACCAACCCAAAATGGGTCATCAAAATACACAGTAAGCTTTCCACTGCTCTTGTCCATAACGAAATATACTATTTGACTATTTTATCATAGTTCTATTCTTTTATATCTTTTCTCAATACTTCTTTTGGTGGTTCAATCTCTTTTGCCAGTGTATGTTCTGTCAATTCCGACAGAATTTTTAATTTCTTATTTATAAGTGGTCTCATGCAGTTTGGAACGTGTTCCTGATGTGCCCGATGTATTGCCACGCACTCTTTACAATTTCCATGATATCTGCAGGCTTTCAGACATGGACAATGGTCTTTATCTACATATTCCTTCCTGAATTCCGATGCAAATTCTTCTTGGAGTTTTAATCCCTCTGACCGGTTTCCTTTGTGAAATTCTTTCATTGCAGCTATTTCTTTTTCGTTTCTCTCGATTTTCATTTTATTCTCTCCTCGTTAGAACGGCATATTACAATGTCTGCAATAATATGCCTTACTATCTCTCATCTCATGACAATGTGGGCATTCAACCAAGTCCTCTTCTCCATCAGAGGTTCTCGTTCTATGGGTACAGCGAGAACAATAAATTGTATCTCCCTCGTCCCATAGAGTATTCCCATCTTCATTTCCACAATTTGCACATCTCATAACAATTATCTCCTACTTTTTGAATGGGCGAGAGAAAATCTTACCGCCTTCTGAAACAAGTTCCTCCGCATGGTCAGAAACAAACTCTGCCACACTATGCCATTCTTTCTTGAAATGAAAAACCAACTTTCCGTCAATCAGCTTCGTCGGACAAGTATATGTTCTACCTCCGGAAGTAATTTGACACCAATTCAAAATTTTGTTAATTCCTAAAACAAGCATTTCTTTTCCTCCATTCCTTACAGTTCGTATAAATCATCTAGAGAATCAAAGCCTCCAAAGAAAGCTATAGCCCTTGCAATAAATTCAGCCCCTTCTCTTCCATATGTAGCGATGTTTATTTCTCCAATATCACTTCCTTCTAAGAAAAATGGTGCTGTAAATTTTGAAAAGAAAACAGGTGTGTATTTTTCTCCAATTTCCTTAGCTGTATCACGCTCTGAAAGAAAACAGAATAACTGTTCAACCACAGCCTGTACTGCTTCACTATTAAAGTCAAGTGACTTCATTCTTGATAATATTTGATAGTAGGCATTTATCGTATATGTGTATTGCATTTCCTTATAATCCCCCATCAAATTTGCAAGAGACTCTAATCTGTCAATATCAATTTCAGAAAGTTCCTGTTCATTAGCATCCTGTGTTAATTCCATTGCATCTAAATAGGAAGCCGCTTTTGGTTCAATATAAAAGTTCCAATTTCCCCTTGAATACTCCATGAACTCGGAATACCTAATGCTACCCACTTCTTTAGTGGTTGGAACTCGACCTGTAAGCTTGATGGTTTTCGCAAATTCTATGAAATTTGCAATGTCATCTCGTTTTCTTTCAAGCTCAACAACTTTTTCTGAGATTGATTTATAAAAATCTGCTTCTGGATTATCCATGAGCTCACGAATTTCTGCTAACGAGTACCCCACACCTTGAAGAAGTTTTATACTCCATATACGGTCAATATCTTCATCCGAATAATCTCGATATTTTCCACCTTTATTTGGTGGCATTAAACCAAGCCTTTCATAGTTACGTAATGCCTTACGCGAAATTCCAAGATGGTCTTCTACCCATTTAACTTTGTATCCCACTACACCACCTCCTGACACAATCCATTATAAAACATTGCCCTGAGGGCAAAGCAATACTTTTTTGTGAATTATTTGTAAAAAAATCCCTCCGAGACAAAACTGCCTAAGAGGGTGAAAATACTTATTATTTACTCGAAACCCCGAGTAATCGGGATAGGAAGTTACAATCAATTATAGAGCTCAACAATAATACAACAAAAGATAAAACCGTTAAGATATTACTAATCATAGACATCCCTCCTCGAATACTTGCTAATGTTATGTGTCCTCATTTATACAAGTTAGCATACACCATCACTGGTTCCGGAGCAAGACATAATTATTATATCATTTTTTATTCCAATTTTCAATTAGCAACATATACGAAAAGACAGTGTACATATTATTCCACTTTTCTTTCTTGCATAGAATCCGACTAAGTGTGTCTATTCCATTGATACCATGCTTGTCATAAATTAAGCCAATCGTCCATTGATTTAATTTATTCTTATTCACATGAAGTACCTTAGCATTAAATATCGACTTATTCTTCGCCAATACTAATAATCTGTCCTCAACTAATCTATCAATGTTGATCGTCCTATAAGTACATAAAATTCTGATTCCTGGATTATCAAGATCAAGGTTTTTTGGCTCCTGCAGATTTGTACTAATAAATGTAACATCATCAAATTGAGCTCCTGCAAAATCCACGCCTTTGAGATTACAATTAAAAAATACTACATTCTTTAATCGTGCATTTTTAAATGATGTTTCACGCATGTTGCAATTGAAATAATCCACTCCAATGATATTTACATCTCGATAATTACAATCAGTCATAATAGAGGCCTGATACTTTACATTATAAAAACGTGCACCTACAAAGCAAAGCTTATGCATATTCGCTTTATAATTGTATTTATTCGAGATACCACTCATCTTTTTATTACAGTGAGTCAAAGTGAAAAATACAGGTTTCCCCATTTTTGCTCTTATAGAGTTTCTGTTAAACATACACTTTCTTCTTTTTGCTGCTCATTTTTCTCCAGCCAGACCGAAAAGTAGATATGTTTCCATATAATAAAACCGAGCTTTCCGCAAGGCTTCTTACGATGATGCCAAACTTACAAAAAATCCGGAAATACGCCACTTTTCAGCCTTTATTTATCTTTCTTTGATAGCAAACAGACCGTCTCGATATGAAAGGACAGCACTGTATGAATTACCGATTTTGACATTTGTGCTTGGGAACATATCCACAAACCTTTTAACGATAGGTCTAGGCTATCGTTAAAAAGTTTCTGACTCAAACAATCCCGTTTTGCCAAGAAAATCGAATCTATCAATCAAATTTACACTTTTTCATTTTTTCTGTTTTTTCTCCTGGTATTCTTCCATATATAATAGTAATATCCATATCTTTTGTCGCTAAATATATTGCTGGATATAACTGTCTTGTTTTTGATAAGTTCTTGTTTGTCCTATGGTATTTATCTTTTGGTAGCATTGGGTTCTTTGCATGAACAACCTCCCAATTTTTAATTCCAATCGGAAATATTCCATCGCTATCAACATCTATTCTATCATATTTTAAAATTGTTCTTCGCACATTATCTGATAAGCTATATTCGAACGGAATCTTACTACTTAAATGATTCACAAAATTCTTTATACTAAATTGTCCTTTACCTCTTCCAATATCGAAATAATCTGCAAATTCTTTGTATTTCTCATTTCCGTCTATGGTAAACCGATATCCTTTCTTTATTGGAATGGATAGCATATCACCATGACCTCTTTTTATAAAAACCAATTTCCAAAGTTCAGAATCTCTTGTGTCAAAAATCACATCTGATACTATTCCGTTATATGTATATTCAAACGTACCAATTTGCACATTGATTTTCCGCATAGATGAATAAAATGTTTTTAGTGTCTCTATATTACCACTATAATAAAATTCCATGCACGTCCTCCTCATATTTTTCCCGGCATTTTATGGCACTCATCTAAATACTTATGTGCAAAGGAAATCACAGTTAAAATATCAAGCGCCTTGTCTTCATCAACCTTCCAATTAATCTTAGGCGTATGTGCTGCTGGATTTCTTACTAGATGGAAAATTGCCTCAATTAATTCTTTCAGTCCAATAAATTCACTTATCTCACTGTCCGTCTTCATACTATTAAAAAACAAATAAGGATCATTTTTAGAAAAAGCTGTTTGAAACAATGTACCACCATCTGTGGTTAATCCGGTAATATCTCGTACTCTTTGTGCCAGCCCCTTAGCAGCTTCAAACACAGCATCATAATAATCTTTTTGCAAATAATCTTTGATGCAATATTTTTGAACCTCATTGTGTATTGCCCTATTATATAATTGTCGTTGTAAACTATTTACTCTTCTATCGACCTCATCAAGAGTTTTCGCCTGCACCACTTCAATTATCTTACCTTCTTTTGTTATCTCAAGGCCCGCTAACAATAGAACTTTATTTGTTCCTTCAAACAAAAAATTATATTTATCACGGCTTCTGTCATCTGTAAAAGCAACTGGATTTAATGCTTTCTCGATGAAAGAATAAACACGATTGAGAGAATGGCTTTTATTAACTTCCATAGCTAAACAATTATATAACCATTCTCTCTTGTTAAGTCCCATTTGATAAACATATCCATTACTCTGTTTTCCATCTGGAATTATTCCAATTTCACTTTGTTCTAGTAACCGTGTAAGTTCTGTTTTTGTATATCCTAAGTTTGTTTCTGCCAAGACATCACACACTGCCTTTAACTGCTGTGCATCCATGTTTTTCTTTATCATGCATCCTCCATAACCATTATATTAAGAATATAATTTCATAGTTTTAAATCAAACCTTATAACCTCTCACTTTGATTAGACCTTTAACAATTTTTTAATGCTATGCAACAAATATTTCCACTGGTTTCACTCTCTATTTCTTCGCATTCTCTTCCAGTTCCAACATGTATTTATCAAAGTCAGACATAAACAATCTGTCCTGAATAACACGATACTTTTCAAATTCAGTCTCCGCTTTTGCCTTTGCAATCTCTGCTGTAATCTTACCTGCATCCTGAAGGACCTCTCTGTCATCTGCCATCAAGAATAAATCCAAGCGCTTTGCCCAATCCTCCATTGTCATCGGAATGTGACGTTCAGCACGGTCCTCTGCCAGATCCAGATACGCTGAAACAATGCGCTCTAGTGAACGCATTTCCTGCTCAGAAAGATAATTCTTCGCAACACTCACATCACTTTTTACAATCTTGCCTTCCGGTGCTGCAGCCCAAGTGGTCAGTCCCATATGTGGCTTATCGGCATCTGCTCGCTCATAAATCAACTCTGCTGCCGTATGTCCGTGAACTGCATAATGCATCTTGTTCTGCACCTTGGCAAAGAACTGCTTTGTCGTTTTTGCTGTGCGGTCATAATCGAGAGCTGTAGCATAAATGTCCGTTATCTTCTGATAGAATCTACGCTCAGACAAACGGATCTCACGAATCTGCTCAAGCAA
>ERZ791926.1255-NODE-1255-length-13607-cov-13.816632_pt1 | contig 13607 bp, 7 predicted proteins | sample MGYA00510131_ERZ791926 | MGnify/ENA primary metagenome ERZ791926 (study PRJEB30046, sample SAMN00792052) | human gut metagenome | study: EMG produced TPA metagenomics assembly of the A metagenome-wide association study of gut microbiota in type 2...
GTGAGCAAACTGTGATAGCATCTGAAAAATATCAGTACGAACCGCAAATGGTAGTAACAGACTTATGCGGTGATGTAGATGAATTGGGTGAGGGAAATATTGTAGAAACAGGTCCGTTTGACGATTGTGGAAAGATAGATTATCCTTTTTGGTTTTCTTTCGACCCCCAACATTCTAATATCCTTTATTTATCTCAAAATAATGGGCTTTTGAGAGTGTTGGATCTGGAACAAGAAATGATCTATACCAAGAAATTGGATAATATCAATCGTGCAACTACTATTACATGGACTAATGATGGTGATATGATATTGGCTGCTCCCCAAAATGGTGGCGCTAAGAATAGAAACAATATTATTTTAAAGCGTGAGAATAGTACAGACGGACAGGATTTCAAAGGGGCCAGTTGGGTCGCTTTGGCACGTGGTAATGCTTGCAATGGGTCTATGGTGCTTCCACAAACGGGAGAACTTTACTTCAATCATCGTGCGACAGGCAATGTGTATAGATATAATTTTGAGGAAAACGGTTATAATAACAATCCGGAAGTTCCTGGTGGATCAGGGTTGAATGAACTTTTGGCATTTAGTGTACCTAATCAGACGGTTGACTTTAGTATGGTTCCTCATCCAACAGGTAAATATGTTTATATCATCATGCATGAATCGCATTATATACTTCGTTCCAATTATGATGAAGAAACTAAAAAGTTGGTTACTCCGTATATTGTATGTGGACAATCCGGTCAGGCTGATTATAAGGATCTTGTAGGTATCAATGCACGCATCAATAAACCAGGTCAAGGTGTTTTCGTATTTAACGAAGAGTATAAGCTAGCTAATAAAGATGATTGGTATGACTTTTATTTTGCAGATAAAGAAAATCATTGTATTCGAGTATTGACTCCGGATGGAGTAGTTTCTACGTTTGCCGGACGTGGTTCTGCTTCCGCAAGTAGTTATAAATGGGGTAAGCAAAATGGAGAAGTACGTGAGAGAGCACGCTTTAATCAACCAGTAGCTTTGGCTTACGATGAGGCAACAAAGACTTTCTATGTAGGTGATTCGGGAAATTATAAGATTCGGAAGATTGCTAAAGAACAGGCTCCTGATGATTTGGGTGGAGAAGAATCCAATGATAATCAGAACCAAGAAAAACAATAAAAAGAAGAACACATGAGAATAAAAGAATTTATTACGATTTGCCTGTTATTAGTCTCTGTTTCCCTTTTTGCTCAAGAGAAGACAATTGAAGTAACAGGAGTCGTAACGGACACGAATAAAGAACCATTAGTTGGTGTTAATGTGACAGTGAAAGATAAACCAGGTTTGGGAGCGATAACAGATATCAACGGGCGTTACAAAATTAAAATTGAAGAATTTTCTCGTTTGGTATTTTCGTATATTGGTTTTGATACGCAAGAGATATTGGTGAAGCGCCAGAGTTTGGTTAATGTATCGATGAAAGAATCGGAAGCTAGGGAAATTGATGAAGTTGTAATCACAGGAACTGGCGCACAGAAAAAATTGACTGTGACTGGTGCGGTGACGAATGTAGATGTAGAAGTACTAAAGTCAAATCCTTCAGCAAATCTTTCTAATGCATTGGCTGGAAATGTATCAGGTGTTCTTGCTATGCAGACTTCCGGACAACCAGGTGTGAATACTTCTGAATTCTGGATTCGGGGTATATCTACTTTTGGTGCTAACAGTTCTGCATTGGTACTTGTTGATGGTTTCGAACGTGATTTGGATGAAATCAATATTGAAGATATCGAATCCTTTTCTGTATTGAAAGATGCTTCTACGACGGCGATTTATGGTCCTCGTGGTGCAAATGGTGTAGTACTGATCACCACTAAACATGGTAAGGAAGGCAAGATCAAGATTAATGCCAAAGTAGAGACTTCTTATAATGCCCGCACTATTACTCCGGAATTTGCGGATGGTTACAGTTATGCCATGTTGATGAATGAAGCGCGAATTACTCGTAACCAAGAGAGAATTTATCAAGAGGATGAAATGGAAATTCTGCGATTGGGGCTTGATCCGGATTTATATCCGAATGTTGACTGGATGGATGTGTTGTTAAAAGATGGAGCCATGACCTATCGTGCCAATCTGAATATGAGTGGTGGTGGTAGTACGGCACGTTATTTTGTATCGCTTAGTTATGTGAATGAAGAGGGAATGTACAAAACAGACGAGTCCATGCGTAAGGATTACAATACCAATCCTAGCAGTCAGCGTTGGAATTACCGTTTGAATACGGATATTGATGTAACAAAGACTACTCTTGTAAAAGTTGGTGTATCCGGTTCGCTAAAGAAGCGTAATGCACCGGGACAGGGCTCTAATGTCTGGACTTCATTAATGGGGCAGAATCCGGTCAGTATTCCTGTTATGTACTCTAATGGTTACATTCCTGCACATGGAGTAGAAGATAATCGCAAAAATCCTTGGGTACTTGCTACACAGACTGGATATAAAGAAATCTGGAATAATAAGATTCAGACAAATATTTCTCTGGAGCAAAAGCTGGACTTCATTACCAAAGGCTTACGCTTTGAAGGCCGTTTCGGATTTGATACGAATAATCAGAGTGAAATAAACCGGATAAGAATGCCGGAGACATGGCGCGCCCAAAGAGAACGTGACGATGACGGGAACCTGATTTTCAAGCAACAAAGTGCCGAGAAACCAATGGAACAGACGAGTTCTTCCACTGGTGAGCGCCGTGAATTTTTAGAGGCCTATTTGCAATATAATCGTGCATTCAAAGCACATCACGTAGGTGGTACTTTAAAATATAGCCAGGATGCTTATCGGACCACAGTAGATATTGGAACAGATGTAAAAAATGGTATTGCCAAACGTCACATGGGATTGGCGGGGCGTGCCAGTTATAACTGGAATTATCGCTACTTTGCCGATTTTAATTTTGGTTATAATGGTTCGGAGAATTTTGCTGACGGGCATCGTTTCGGTTTTTTTCCAGCCTTTTCTTTAGCTTGGAATATAGCAGAAGAGAAATTTGTTAAAAAACATCTGAAATGGATGAATATGTTCAAGTTACGTTACTCTTATGGTAAGGTTGGTAATGATAAGATGGATGTACGTTTCCCTTATTTGTATACTATCAAGGATGATGGAAGTGGTTGGACTTGGAGTGATTATGGTTCTACGGATAATGTATATACAGGAATGCAGTATACACAGTTGGCCTCTAACAATGTCACCTGGGAAATTGCAACCAAGCATGATGCGGGTGTAGACTTATCTTTATTCAATGATAAGTTTACGGCTACTGTAGATTATTTTCATGAACAGCGTGATGGCATCTATATGGAACGTAAATATCTACCAGGTATTGTGGGGGTGAATAGTAATCCAAAAGCGAATGTGGGAAGTGTCCGGTCGAAAGGTTTCGACGGCAATTTTGCCTACAAGCAGAAGATAGGAAAAGTCAATTTGACTGTTCGTGGTAATTTTACTTACAGCAAAAATGAAATTCTGGAAAAAGATGAGATGAACGCAGTTTATCCTTATCAAAAAGAGGCTGGCTACAGGGTTAATCAGGCAAAGGGATTAATAGCTTTAGGATTGTTTAAGGATTACGATGATATACGAAATAGTCCGCAGCAGACTAATTGGGGAAAGGTACAACCGGGTGACATCAAATATAAAGACGTCAATGGGGATGGAATCATTAATGCTAGTGATGAAGTGGCCATTGGTGCGACAACAAAGCCTAACTTGATATATGGTTTTGGTATTTCTGCACAGTGGAAAGGTTTTGATTTTAATGCTCACTTCCAGGGAGCAGGCAAGTCTTCATTCTTCATTAATGGTTCTACTGTATATGCCTTTAAGGATAGTCAGTGGGGAAATATTCTGACGAATTTAGTGAAAGATCGCTATGTCGATGCGGAGACAGCTGCCACATTGGGTATTCCGGCTAATGAGAATCCTAATGCTTCGTATCCTCGGCTTAGTTATGGAGGGAATGATAATAATTATAGAGCTTCTACCTATTGGCTCAGAGATGGATCTTATTTACGCTTGAAAACATTGGAAGTAGGTTATACATTGCCGAAATCAATTGTGAACAAGATGCGGTTTAACAAGATACGTGTATTTTTCATTGGTACCAATATCTTGACGTTTGCTAAATTTAAAGAATGGGATCCGGAAATGGGAGTCTCTAACGGTGAGAAATATCCGCTTGCTAAGACGTTTACTTTGGGATTAACTGTGAATATCTAATTAAATGCATGAAAAATGAGAAAGATATATAAACTGTATATTGGTATTATGTTGAGTGCGATTGCCGTCGCTTGTTCGGATAAACTCGACTCTGACAAATATTTCAAAGACCGCCGGTCTTTGGAGGATGTTTTTACTGACAAGGAATCTACGGAAGAATGGTTGGCGAATGCCTATTCCTATTTAGGTGGATACAATCTGGAAGTATCTAACATGCTTAATACAATCACTAATTTCGCCGATGATATTTATTTCGGTGGGAATAGTCTTGATGCGTACAAGACATTCAAGACTGGTACTTATGATGAAGGTTACCGGCATTCGTGGGGGGATAGTTATAAAGGTATTCGTCAAGCGTCTATCTTCATTCAGAATATTGACATGAATACGAAATATACGGAAGAAGAGAGAGCCGATCTGAAAGCGCAAGCCCGTTTCGTGCGTGCGTATTATTATTGGTTATTACTACGTAAATACGGTCCTGTACCCTTATTGCCAGATGATGGACTTGACTATACTGCCGATTATGATGATTTGGAAATTCAGCGTAATTCGTATGATGAATGTGTGGAATACATCGAATCGGAGATGTGCCTGGCAGCCAAAGACCTGCCTCTGGCCCGGGCCATTAATCAGGTGGCACGTCCCACGCGAGGAGCAGCATTGGCAGCTCGTGCCAGAGCATTGGTATATTCGGCAAGCCCTATCAATAATCCACGTCCGGGAGATCCTGATAAATTTTCGGATTTGGTAGATTATGAAGGAAGATGTCTGATGTCTCAGGAATATAATGAATACAAATGGGCTAGAGCTGCAGCTGCGGCAAGAGATGTGATGGAACTTCCCGGAGAAAATAACGGGCGTCGTTATGAACTTTACCATAAGAAAGCAACTAATATTGCTGAACCCGGATATCCTGCTACCATTGCTCCTTATCAGGATAAGGACTTTTCAACAAAGACATGGAATGAAGGTGGATATAGTGATATAGACCCTTATGAGTCTTATCGTGCTGTTTTTAATGGTTCATTAGCGATGTACCAAAATCCGGAGTTGATTTTCAGCCGTGGGCGTAATCAGGGAGCCAATAGTATTGCTGAAATGGTGAAACTTCAAATGCCGAAAACTTTGGGTGGAGGAAGTAATGCGTATGGCATGACACAGAAGATGTGTGACGCTTATTATATGGCAAATGGAGACGAATTTAGCAGAGAACATTTTAAAGAAGAGTACCCTTACGGCACACGTTTTGTCACTAAAGAGGAGGTTGAGGCAGGTACATACCCTCAACTAAAAGAAGGGGTGTATAAGGAATATGCCAACCGAGAACCACGTTTTTATGCTTCGGTTTCTTATAATGGCTGTGTGTGGGCTTTACTGAAAAATGCAGAGACAACGGACTATAAGAATGACGTTGAGAAACAAGTCAACTATTATTACGGTATCAATACGGACGGTTTCTCCGGTACTGGTGTTTATTTACGATCTGGCATCGGTATCATGAAGTATGTACACCCGGATGATACGAATCGTAAGGAAATAAAAGCAAAAGCAGAACCTGCCATTCGTTTTGCCGAAATTTTATTGATCTATGCCGAAGCCTTGAATGAGTTGGAGGATGGATCTTCATATGACATAGCATCATGGGATGGTTCTACCAGTTATTCCGTCAAACGTGATATTGATGAAATGAAAAAAGGTATCAGACAGATACGTCGCCGTGCGGGTGTACCCGATTATACCATGTCGGAGTACCAAGATCGGGATGTATTCCGCAAGAAGCTGAAACGTGAACGTCAAATTGAACTCATGGCCGAAGGGCAGCGTTATTTTGATTTACGTAGATGGAAAGATGCAGAAGTGGAAGAGTCCAAGAAAAACTACGGATGTAATTTCTATATGTCGGATACGGAGGAGCAGAGAGAACAATTCTATACTCCGATTGAAATTGCAGACTTACCTACTGCCTTCTCGCGTAAGCTCTATTTCTGGCCTATCAGCCACGATGAGCTGAAACGTAATAAACGGTTGACGCAGAACCCGGGATGGACATACAATGATTAATCTCCTAATAAGAATATGATATGAAGAATATATATATTTATTTAAGTTTATTGGCTGTCATCGTCTTGGGAACCGCTTGTAATAATGAGTGGGAAGATGAGCAGTATGAACAATACGTATCTTTCAAAGCACCTATCGCTTCAGGAGGCGATGGTGTTACTACCATCTACGTCAGATATAAGGATAATGGAAAAGTGACTTATCAGCTGCCTGTCATTATCAGTGGCTCTACAGTGAATGGACAAGACCGAGATATACATATAGCAGTGGATAAGGACACATTGAAAACGTTGAATATCGAGCGCTTTAGTCTTTATCGTCCGGAATTGTGGTATACGGAAATGGAGGAAGATAAATATGAATTTCCCGAAACGGTACATATTCCTGCCGGTTCGTGCGTAGAACAATTAAATATTGATTTTAATCTACAAGGCATTGATATGTTGGAGAAATGGGTTTTACCGTTAACTATTGTTGATGATGGAGCCTATGATTATCAAAGTCATCCACGTAAGAACTATGCAAAAGCTTTGTTGAAGGTAGTACCTTTTAATGATTATTCCGGTTCGTACACGGCTTCTTCCATGAAAGTGTACACTTATATAAATGGTAAGCCTGATACGAATGCAAGAACGACGAACAAGCGTACAGGATATGTGATAGATAACAATTCCGTATTCTTTTATGCCGGTCTGATTAATGAGGATATGGATAAAGACATACGTAAGAAGTACAAAATCAATGTACACTTCAGAGAAGATGGAACATTGGATATGAAGCCGGACGATCCCAATAATGAAATGGAATTTGAATTAATAGGAACACCTATCTATAGTAGTACATCGATTATGGATGCTACACGCCCTTATTTGGAACGTCGTTATGTTCAAATCATGTTTGAATATGATTTCCAGGATTTTACCTATGGTGGAAGTGATACGGAAGTTATCCCTATCAAATATAGAGTGGAAGGAAGCATGACGCTACAACGGAATATCAATACACAGATTCCGGACGAAGACCAGCAAATAGAATGGTAATCTTATAAATGAGTGGAGATAGGGAAGATATAGGAATAATATCTTCCCTATTTTGTTTATATATGGGTTTAGATTAGCTGTTCCTCATCTTTGTTTACCTGTTTTTTTCCTTTATTGATTTGTATTTTTCCCTTTCTCTTAAAAAACTTCCCTACTTTTGTTCTGTAAGTCAGTCACACGAAACCGACAAAAAGTACAGTTAATTAAATCAGAATAATTATGAACATCAAAAAACATTTGCCTTGGTTGGGAGCTTTATTACCCGTAGCCAGTATGCAGGCAGAGACAAAACCTAATGTAGTCGTCATTTATATAGATGACATGGGAATCGGGGATATCGGTTGTTATGGGGGTAAGTTTGTTCCTACTCCGAATATTGATAAGATAGCGCAGGACGGATTGTTATTCAATCAGTATTACTCGTCCGCACCAGTCAGCTCACCTTCACGTTGCGGATTGACAACAGGCAAATTTCCCATAGAAGTAGGAATTAATACCTTTTTAAATAATAAAGCCAGCAACAAAAAGTGTGAACAACGTAACTTTTTGAGTGACAAGAATCCTTCCATGGCACGCGCTTTTCAAAATGCAGGTTATGCTACCGGACATATAGGTAAATGGCATATGGGAGGTGGACGCGACGTGCACAATGCACCTTCTATTAAGAATTATGGTTTTGACGAATATATATCAACGTATGAAAGTCCGGATCCGGAACCGGCAATTACTGCTACGAACTGGATATGGTCGGCTAAAGACAGTGTAAAACGCTGGAGACGTACCGAATACTTTGTAAATAAGAGTATTGACTTTGTCAAACGTCATAAAGACCAGCCTTTCTTCTTGAATCTCTGGCCGGATGATATGCATACTCCTTGGGTACCGAATTTAAGCAAAAGGATAACAAAAGCTGGAATACGGAAGAAGCCTTCATCCCTGTTCTTGCTGAAATGGACAAACAGATCGGACGTCTTATCAAAGCATTGGATGAGTTGGGATTGTCGGAAAATACAATCGTGATTTTCACTAGTGACAACGGACCGGCACCCAGTTTCCAATCCGCTCGTGCTGCCTATTTGAGAGGAACGAAGAATAGCCTTTATGAAGGTGGAATTCGCATGCCGTTCCTTATAAAATACCCCAAGAAAATAAAGGCTGGACAAGTGAATAACGAGAGTGTGTTGTGTGCAGTCGATTTATATCCGTCTCTATGTGCGATAGCCGGAATTAAAACAGAGAAAGGTTACCAGGGGGACGGACAAAATTATGATAAAGTTCTTCTGGGTAAATCGAAAGCTAAACGTAAAACAGACCTGATGTGGGATTTCGGTAGAAACCAATTCTTTAAGAAACCGGGAAATGCAAACGATAGGAGTCCTCATCTGGCTATACGCAGTGGCAACTGGAAGCTATTGATAAATGGCGACGGAAGCGATGCACAGCTGTACGATATTGCAAAAGACAAATTTGAGAAAAATGATGTAGCGCAGTCGCATCCGGAAATCGTAGCTAAATTGGGCGAAAAAGTATGTAAATGGTTTGAGAAAAACAAAGATAAAGGAAAAGAGTAATACAGTGAAAAACAAATTATAAACCAATATTAAACTTATGAATTCTAAATTATTACTATTACCGACCGCCTTGATGGTTGCTGGTCATTCTGCAGCAGAGGCGAAGGGGAAAAAGTCGGACAAACGTCCTAATATCCTGGTCATTCTTGCAGATGACCTTGGTTATTCCGATTTGGGATGCTATGGTAGCGAGATTCATACTCCTAATTTGGACAAACTGGCACAAAAAGGAGTACGATTCAATCATTTCTATAATGCAAGCCGTAGTTGCCCGACTCGTGCTTCCCTATTGACAGGACTTTACCAACATCAGGCCGGAATCGGACGAATGACCTTTGATGCTCACTTACCAGGCTATCGTGGAACACTTTCTCGCAATGCCGTTACTATTGCCGAGGTATTGAAGGGAGCAGGATATACCACCAGTATGGTTGGAAAATGGCATGTTGCCGAGACTCCTCTACGTAAGGACCAACGCGAATGGCTGGCACATCGCGTCTTCCATGATACATTCTCTGATTTATGTCATTATCCGGTTAATCGTGGCTTTGATTCTCACTATGGAGTTATTTATGGAGTGGTGGATTACTTTGATCCGTTCAGTTTAGTAGAAGGTGAAGTGCCTATAAAGGAAGTACCTAAAGGATATTATATAACCCAAGCCCTTTCAGAACGTGCCGTACAGGAGGTAGAAGAATATGCAAAGGATGATAAACCATTCTTTATGTACTTGGCTTATACAGCACCGCATTGGCCGCTGCATGCACTTCCTGAAGATATTGAGAAATATAAGGATACTTATAAAGTAGGTTGGGAAGCTATCCGTAATGCCCGCTACGAACGTCAGAAGCAGTTGGGTATTTTCCCGGGAATGGATAACTTTTTGTCCGAACGTCAGTTTCATGACAAATGGGAAGACAATCCACATGCAGAATGGGATGCCCGTGCGATGGCCGTTCACGCTGCAATGATCGACCGTGTAGATCAGGGTATCGGACAAATTATCGAGGCTTTGAAAAAGACCGGACAGCTTGATAATACATTGATTCTTTTCTTGTCTGATAATGGTTGCAGTAACGAAGACTGCCAGAACATGTCTGGTGGAGAGAACGACCGTCCGGATATGACTCGTGATGGAAAGAAAATCATTTACCCGCGTAATAAACAAGTATTGCCTGGACCACAGACTACATACGCTTCATTGGGAGCCCGTTGGTCTAATGTAGCGAATACTCCATTCCGCTTTTGGAAAGCTAAATCTTATGAAGGAGGTATCTGTACTCCGATGATTGCTCATTGGCCGAAAGGAATTAAAAAGAACGTGGGTGGCATGACATCTGAAATAGGGCATGTAATGGACATCATGGCTACTTGTGTCGATTTAGCGGATGCTGAATATCCAACTACCTATAAAGGACATGATATTCTTCCAATGGAAGGAAAGAGCTTACTTCCTATCTTCAAGACCGGACATCGCAAGGGACACGACTATCTGGGCTTTGAACACTTCAACGAACGTGCTTTTCTTTCCAATGATGGCTGGAAACTGGTTCGCCCGAAAAATAACTCTCAATGGGAATTGTACAATTTGAATGAAGACCGGAGCGAGCAACATGATCTGGCTGCTAAATATCCGGAGAAGGTGGCAGAAATGTCAAAAGCATACGAAGCATGGGCTAAGCGTTGCATGGTAGAACCTTACCCGGGACAGAAAAAGAAATAACTGTCATTCCATTTAAAACGGAATGAATAGAAACATTGAAAGAATAATGGGGATGAAGGATTCCGGATCAGGAATAACTTCATCCCCATTAATAATATCTGCTATGAGGTTATCTACAACAAGAACTATTGCTCCGCTTGCCCGATTGTAGAATACTTCATACTTCCTATTTGTCCATCCTTACTCATCGTTTCCGCCTGAATAATCACCGGAGTGGAATATTGGTTATTATAACATTCAATCACAGCTTTTCCATTTTCATCTGTCCGTACAGACGGATTCCAGTAGAGCGTCCGTCTTTTGTCCACTTTATCCATATACAATTCCTTGGTCGGGTAGGCAGGTGAATAATATTCCAGTGCATGAGTATATCCCTGAATGACTGTTTGCCGGGTACCAAGTACGGCAGTCTGACTTTTGTTCAATACATCGCGTCTGGGTAGGGGAATCAGGTAGAAAACACTGTATTTGTCCAGTTTGCTGATATCCACTCCCGTACTATCCGTAACTTCGGACATTTTGGTGTTTTGAATGATGTCGTCATCAATGCCTCCGGTTCCTTTGCTGATGATGATAGAAGCCAGTCCATCCACTTCGGTCAACATCATTTGAGTTTCTGTCTCGGATAAAATGTGGTTATCCATGATATAGCAGATTGGTTTCTGCCGATAAGTAAGCTTGTCATTGCTACGATCCCAATCGAATTGCGGACTTAACTTTTCCATTAATTCCGGAATAGTTGTGACAATCTTCCCATTGTCACGTAATAAATCTACAGAACGGCGTACGTCGTAATAAGCGTCAATGCTTTTCTCATTGATTTTAGTAGCCATATTACTTCCTTGCCGGCGTTTGCTTTTGATTTCCACTTCATCCAATACATAAAGTCCTTCTACTTTCCGGATAGAATCCATGTATAGAGAATCAAAATTCTCGGCTTTTTGTAGCCAGTGGGTCAAGTCCTTCCATTTAGGATGAAGCTCCTTGTAGCCGTAGGCTCGGGGAGCAGGTGAGAAATTACGGTCGATCAGGATGGATGCATCCTTGTTGCGTTCTTTACCGACTTTCCGGGTTTGGATCACCGCTTCCGTGGTTCCTTCAAAGTCTTCTACAGGAATGGTGAAACGACCGTTTTCATCGGTCACGGTTCCTCCAGTGATAAATTGGTCATCTTTCTTCACTATCACACTAAGCGCTATATCTTTCAGCTTATTCTTGAGGATCGTTGATTTAACCTGCCCGTTCAACACTAATTGAGCTTCCGGTAACTGCAACGGAGTGAAAGGAGCAGTAGAAATGGCTTGGCTCATGTCATATTTACGCCATCCATGCACCATTAATAATATATCCAGTTCCGTTTGCTTCCGGGGAGACGGTGATGCAAAATAATAACCGGGCTGATGGATATATCCTTTTAAATCAGATGTTAACAGCAAATCAGTGAAGATGTTATTGTCATACTCCAGATAATCTGACCGGACGGCATCCCGGATGCTGACTGATACATCTCCCGATACCGGTTCTCCCTTGGCATTCTTTACCTGTAACTCACAACGAATAGGAGCGTAGGGAGTATACACCTCTTTCAGGCCCTCTGCGGATAGTTGTAGAGGAGCACGTGGATTGGAAAAGACAAAACGCTCGCATAACGTATTACCAGCTCGGTTGATGAGGCTGACTTGCAGTACACCTGCCGGTAGTTTGCGGGTAGGCAGAATGAACTCTTGTGGAGCGTCCGCCCGGCAACTAATCAATTGATGAACATACGGCCGTCCCTGATGACTGATAAATATAGCTAATGTATCTTGAGGAGTAGCGGCATTGCAGGATACTTTCACCAAAAGGGCACCGGCATTGTTGACAGTACTCAACACATACCCGTTAGGCAACGCTTGTGGAAGGGTAAATTCATACTTCTTTCCTTGAAAATCGACTTTGGCAACAGCCGGTTGTGCAGAAGGCGTATATTCAAAATGCCCCATTCCATCGTGCAAAGTCTCGAAAGAAGTGATTTCTGCTCCTTCTTTGGTATAGAGCGTTCCCGACAATTCTATATTCCCTTCATCTTTACTCTCCGCCTTGAAAGCCACTTGCGAAGTCACTCCTTCCACTAATTGCCCTCCTTCGGGAAAAAAACGTACACTCAACTTCTCCTTTGTTTCCGACGGACGGTTCTCCATTGACGGACTAAGTTCGTAAGTTGTGATACTACGTTCCAGCTTATCACTATTCGCCAGTTGATAAATCGGGAAAGTACGTGAGAAATACTGCGGTTCGTTGAAAGCAAGCATCCAGCGGGTATAGGCACGTACCTCATAATAGCCGGATAACATGGAACGGGGAAGAACGAATTGTCCGTTCCCTTCTCCCTGCGTCAGTTTAATGATTTGTTTATCTGTTATATGTCCTGTCTGATCCACCAGTTCCACATACAGGGGGCGGCTGATCGGACTGAAAGTCTGCTTTTCGGCGAGAGTGACATAAGCCTTGAACCAGATCGTATCTCCAACATAATAACTCGTGTTGTCGAAATGCAAATAAGCTTTCTCTCGTGGAAAGTTGTTGGCAAATGTCTGTGCTTGGTTCATGTATTGTTGGAATATAACTTTGGCAGGAGGAATCTCTCCCCATGCTATTGCTAGCGATAAGCAAAAAGAAAGAAGAAAAAGAATTCGTTTGTTTTTCATTTCAATAGGTTTTTAACTAAAATGCAAAGTTAGAATATATTGACCTAAAAATAGAAAACTAATTGTTCAATAAAGGAAAAAAACTATTCAGAGTAGAAATAAAAGTTCATGGACGCATTGTATATCTGTTGGATAGCATATATACCTGATTTTGTTCTTTATTGATTAGCATTTTTCCTTCCTTTTGCATAAACTTCCCTATTTTTGTTTTCCAGATAATTGATAATACTATGGTAAAGAAGAATTTCTTAATGACT
>ERZ791926.1264-NODE-1264-length-13489-cov-10.106074_pt1 | contig 13489 bp, 17 predicted proteins | sample MGYA00510131_ERZ791926 | MGnify/ENA primary metagenome ERZ791926 (study PRJEB30046, sample SAMN00792052) | human gut metagenome | study: EMG produced TPA metagenomics assembly of the A metagenome-wide association study of gut microbiota in type 2...
TATGACCCGTTTTCCCCGTACTATTCCCCTGTTGGATATTCCTTATAAAATAATTGAGAAATACAAAGGGCAACAAGAGGACGGCGGATTGTTTCCGCTTTTTCCCTTGCCTGTAATGAATATCCGGTTACGGGAAATAGCTTCTGAATGTGGCATAAACAAAACTATCACCACCTTTTCAGCCCGCCGGACGTTTGCCACCACGATAGCTTCGGAAAACGGCATTCCCCTTGAAACCGCAGCCAAGATGTTGGGGCATAGCCTTTTGAAAAGTACGCTTTCAGTCACTTGCTTTACGGAAAACAAGATAGCCAGCGATATGTCCGCTATTTCCGGGCAATTCAAAGATATGGAAACCATGTTTAATTTATAAATAATAGAATTATGGACTTACAAATCATTCAGAACAAAATTTTTGAAATCAGGGGTTACCGTGTAATGCTTGACTTTCATTTGGCAGAACTTTACGGAGTACAGACAAAAGCCTTGAAACAGGCAGTAAAGCGTAATGAAAAGCGTTTCCCCGGCGATTTCCGCTTTACCATGACGAAAGAGGAATGGGACGAACTGGTCACAAATTGTGACCAGTTGCCGGAGAGCCTGAAACACAGCTATGTACTTCCCGATTGTTTCACAGAACAGGGGGTTGCCATGCTTAGCAGCGTGTTGCGCAGTCAGACCGCCATAGACGTGAATATATCCATCATGCGGGCGTTTGTCCTTATGCGCCAAATGGTAATCGGTTACGAAGAATTGCTGAAACGTATTGAGGAACTGGAAATAAGCACTGATGCACAATTCAGCGAAGTTTATCAAGCATTGACTCAGTTATTAAGCAAGCCCGAACCGAAGCCACGCAAACCGATAGGATATAGAACCTATGACGAATAACGGTTTAAGGTATTCGGTTGTCTAAGGGGTGTCACCAGTGATACCCCTTTTCAGTTCCCTAAAGTAATGTATCTCAATCACAAATTTTAGCAAAGTTACAGCCCGGCGAGGACAAATACCAAATCCGAGCCGTTTCGGTTTTCTAAAAAATCTCCACACCTACGGGTCGTATTTTTTGAAAAGATATGGTTGAAGTCCCCGCCAAACTGTGGGTGTCCGGCAAAATTTCTTATTGTTTAATTTAAAATTCAGTAGTCATGAAAACAACAGAATTTACCATGCCGGAAATCACTATCTCTTATAAAGACAATGTAAAAGCATCCGAAAGGGTGAAAATACTCTCATCCGAAACGTCCTACTCTTATCTGAAACCGTTCTATATCGAATGTATGGAACACCACGAAGAAAGTTATGTAATGTTCCTCAATCGGGCAAACAAAGCTTTAGGCGTTTCCCTTATCTCTAAAGGCGGCATGGCTGAAACTGTTATGGACGTGAAAATCATCCTGCAAACCGCCTTGAAAGTCCACGCTTCGGGGATAATCCTCTCACATAACCACCCATCGGGCAACCTACGTCCGAGCGAGCCGGACAAACAAATCACTTCAAAAATAAAAGAAGCCTGCAAGGTCTTGGATTTACACCTGTTAGACCATATCATCTTGACAGAAGAAAGCTATTACAGTTTTGCAGACGAGGGGCTTATCTAAGCCCTTTTTTTGTTACTGGCAACAAAAATACAATATCCTACTTTTAAAATAAAACCATTTTTCCTATTTCTCTTATTGTAAATCTTCCTCTTAGGCAGTCCCCAGCCGGAGCAGTCATTATCGTATCACATAGGCAAAGGTATTTCCGTGTTCTTCACGGCTTTGCAAGGTCAAGCCCTAAAGGGTTTAAACAAAAATCTTCCTGCTGTACTTCGTCCAGAGAGTATTTTTCTTTAAAATCTTGCAAAGCCTAAACACTACCCTTTAATGCCTATATGAAACGAAAACGACCGCCCCGACCGGAAACGCATAAAAAAAAAGTCAGATTTACGAGAAACAGGAAAAAAGGTTATGAAACTTCAACTCCCTTACCTCTCAAATCCGCATAAATTTAAAAATACAGAAGTCATGGAAGCAGTAACATTATCAGAAGCAAGAGTTTATGTAGGTACTTACAACAAGTATAACAACGGTTCACTTTTCGGCAAGTGGTTAGACCTTTCCGACTATTCGGATAAGGACGAGTTTTTAGAAGCCTGCCGGGAACTGCACAAGGACGAAGAAGACCCGGAATTTATGTTTCAGGACATCGAGAACATACCCGAAGCCCTGATTTCCGAAAGTTGGCTTTCTGATAAGTTCTTTGAGCTACGGGATGCCATCGAAAAACTAAGCGAAACCGAGCAGGAAGCGTTTTTTGTATGGTGCGACCACCACAACAGCGATATAAGCGAAGAAGATGCGGACGACCTTATTTCTTCCTTTGAGGATGAATATCAGGGAGAGTATAAGGACGAGGAAGATTACGCCTATGAAATCGTAGAGGAATGTTACGACCTGCCGGAGTTCGCAAAGACCTACTTTGATTATTCGGCTTTTGCCCGTGACCTGTTTATGACTGATTACTGGATGGATAACGGTTTTGTTTTCCGTTGCGCCTGATTACTAACCGGTTGGAGCAATCCACCCACAACACACCAAGACAATGAAAGTATATAATAAGATAACGACTTTTTTACGATGGTTTATACTTGTTTTTATCATTTATCAGGCAGCCACCAGCACCGCCGGAATGTGGATAGCCCTAATCATAGGCTTTTTTATTATCCGGTTCGTTCTCCGGTTGTTTATCTCCGCCGTTTACCTGTTTTGTATGGCAATTATTTTCATTGTGCTGCTTTCACTTCTGATTATCTGATAACTCATTATAAATTATACCAATATGGAAACTTTAAACAAAAACGGGGTAAGCATTACCCAAACACCGGGAGAAGAAAAATATGTAAAATGCTGTTTAGGCGCATTCAGGGGACAGATTTATTTCCAGTATGATTATCGCCATACAGATATGGAACTGTTCAGCACAGTGGCTAAAACACTTGCCGAATGCCGCAAACAGCGGGATGAATGGATAGCGAAAAAAGAAAAGAAACAATAACGATAAAAATAAGTACATTTATGAAAACGACAGAAGTAAATAAAAAGATTATCGGCAGACGTTGCAAGTGCATATTTACGGGCTTACTGGTAAAGGGTATTATCGAGGACACCACAGAGGATAAATATACGGTCAGCGTGAAAGTACGTTTCGACACGCCGCACCAATGGGGTGATGAATTTTATTCCTATGACTGGTCTTTCGGACGGAAAGCAGACGGTTCCGGCTCTTTGAAGTATTTGGAACTGTTGCCGGACAAAACAACATTCGATGCAATGATAGTTACTTTCTGCGAACCCATCGGCACATTAGACGCTATTTTTGAAGATGTGAAAACATGGGGTGTCTGTTCCCTGAAAGGGTGGATAGACAGCTATGAAAGCACCCGTTTCACTCCCATAGGCACAGATAAGGCAGTGATAACGAGTGAATATAACATGGAATGTGTAAAAGAGTGGCTGGAACATAACACGCCCGTCAAGAACATTGTAACCTGTTAATGAAGAACGGCGGCAAATGCCGCCGCTACTTTCTTTCCGTGAGCCGAAGCGGACAAAGAAAGATAGCAAAGAAACCTGTTTCCATTCCCTATAAAAAAGATAATCCGCCGGGAAATACCCGGCGGATTATCTATCATAACGTTACGCATAACGTATCATTCCAATTCTTCGCCCCATAGTTCTTTATCGGTTGGAGCGTGTTTCATTTCATACCAGCACCAGCAACCAGCCAGCAGGTAAAAGGCAATCAAAGCCACGAAGATATTACATACCATAAAGATAATGCACTGTTATTCCTCATGGTGCAGAAAGGAAACTTTCAGAACACATACCATTTCTTCATCTTCGGCATCAAATTTCCACGTCCGTTTTTTGACAACCATTTCATTGTCATAATCGAAGCATTCCAGCACGGGTGCATCATCTTCTTCATCCGCCCATTTGAAAGCCTGATTGGACGGTGTTTTTCTTAATTCCACCCGGTCAAATTGGGAAATGCTTTCTTTATCCACTATCACAATGTCACCGACTGCCGGAACTGCATCTGTTTTCCATGTGGTATTTACAAAGAATGAAATTCCGTTTATATCCAATTCTATTTTAACCATACTCTTTTTACTTTATTTGTTTTCTTCTTCCTTGTTATTGTCATTATTGAATGAAAACGTAAGTTGCTCCAACTGCCCGAAGCTATCCTGAAAATACACATCTACCGTCTGTTGGTCGGTTGATGCGGAAGTATAATAAAGCCGGAATGTTTCACTCGGAAGCGGGTACAGGTCATTCGGCAGTAAAACCGTCCCATCGGACATTTTCAGTGTTCCCGCCCCGTCCGGCTGGAAATAACGGATGAAATACTTTGTTTCCTCAAACCGTCCATCCCGGTGAAGCTGGCAGCGTATTTCCGCCGTTTCACCCACCTTTAATTTCTTCGGTACAGGCATCGTTTCAATACTGAACGGGTAAGACTGCTGTATATCCACGTTGTCATTACACGCACCCACTAATAACAAGGCGGCCACTATGTAGCACCCTGTTAGTATCTTATAAATTATATTTCTCATATACATTATATATAATAGGTTAGTTTATCACATTATAAATTTCAGCCCCACGCCAAACTGTGTATGGAACTTTCCGACTGAAGAACCGAACAGGCATCTTTCCCGTGCGTTAATCAGGAACACCACCCGGTCAGTAATGTAACTTTCCAGTTCCAGCGTCAGCGCACCGCCATAAACAAAACCGTCCTTATCGGTCAGGGTCGAGCCATCGGGCAGCAATTTATCGCCCCAGTTGCTTGTTTCGTACCCGGCAAGTGCGGACAATCCCAGCGAAAGAAAAAAGGTTTTCTTCCGGTCTGAAAGGAAATTCAAATAGTAACCGCCCTCGCCTGTAAACTGGCTCACGGGTATCTGCAAATCCTTATAGGGGTAATGCTTTTCGAGGTATTCCCCGCCGATAACCCACCTGTTCCCGTTTTTAGTATAGGTACTTATGGCAGCCCCGAAGTAATAGGCGAAATCACTTTTACTGTTCCAGTGAACACCGTCCGCCATGCCGCCCGTAACCTGCAAACCTTTCATTCCCGGCAGACATCTTTGTGCGTGTGCCTGGTTGAAAGTCAGGCACAGCACAAAAAGGGATATAATACAACATATCCTTTTCATGTTTATTTGATTTTAAGTTCGTTAATCACTTTGGCAGCTACGATGTCGGAGTTCTCCACCCGGATAGTTTGGTGTCTGCCCCCGTTCTTTTCCACCAGTTCAATGACTAATATCTTATCGTCAGGGATAGTGAACTGCGGAACGGTGTACACGGTGCGGACGGTACTTTTACCGCCGATAACCAGTATCTCGTTATAGCTCCTCACCGGGTCGATAACGGTTTCCTGAATTGCCGTTCTTTTGGCTACCTTTTTATCCACAATCTTGAAACGGATAAAGTCGGTATCAAACGGCACGTTTGAACTGTTCCTTGTTTGTGTGTGTATGTAGAACAGCCCGTTATGCGAATAAATCCCCTTTACCAAGAACTGCACTCCGAAACGCTTGCATCCCAAATGCTTTATTTCCCGGTCATTGTTCTTGTAGATGGACTGCATAATCAGCTTTACCAAAAGCGGACTTTCGTTACCCAGTTCACGGAAATAGATGTTCATCCGGGTATGGCTGAAATCTGTTGTGTCCTCATTCTCCAAGAAGTCTTTCATTTCGATATTCAGCATTTCCGGTTCGTGTGCGTATATTGCGTTAAAACTGTAAAAGCTGCCATCCTCACAGATAACGGAAAAATTCGTTTCACCGGGAAAGCCCTCTGTCGTAGCCTTGACCCTGACAACATTTTCCGCCCCGTCCGCTTTTCCGGCAATAATGTAGTTACTGCCTAAGTCCACGTATTTAACGGCAGACGGGAAAATGATATGTACCGTTTTTGCAAACGTCACCTGTATGCCGTAAGGTGTCACCATTTGGCGGTAAGGCAGCTTTTTAGTAATGCCTTGATACAAATCGTTACTTTGTGCTTTCACAGAAACCACGCCCATGATAAGAGCGAATAAAATCATTAACTTTTTCATTTTAAATTGAAATTTTTATGGTTGATAAATGAATTACTGTTGTTTGGCGTAAAGCATCACCTGATAATTCGCTTTCAGGTGTACTTTTACCGTTCTGAACTTCTTGGCAAGATATTGCGACCCGCCCTGCATCAAGCCCCTTGTAATATCCATTGCGACCTGCTGCCCGGCACTTTGCGCAAAGGAAATGCTCGTACCCAGTCCCGCACCGATGTTCGCCATCGCTTCTTTGGCTGCTTCCTGTTCCAGTGACGAGGGGACGGAAAGCCCCTTTTGCCCGTCACTGTCGTACACGGCAAGTTCCACCGGAATGATGTTACCCGCATATTCGAGCGAGGAAACCAGTATGTCGAGCCGTTCCCCCTGCACTTTGGCACTTCCTGAAACAAGGCTGTTTTTCGGGACAATCACGTTCCCTGCTTGCAACGGTTCTAACAACCGCAGTTTGACGGTCTGCCCGTCCATAAGTGTTTGGTCGTTATGCACACACGCCCGGATAGTGTTCTTTCCCATCGAATAGCTACTACCGACCGCCGTATTAAACCCGTAATTGCGTGGCTTACTGTATTCGGCGATAAATTCGCTGTTGCTCATGGGCTGCTGCAATCCTGAAACCGTCCTGTCCGATACCGATTTTACGGGTGTGGCATTTCCTTTTTCCTGAATAGCTATGGTGGGTGTTACTTGTGCTACCTGTCCCGGCTGTCCGCCGTTCATGTATTTTGCCGCCAGTTCGTAGGACTTTTCCATAAGAGCCACCTGTTCATCCATGCTGCCCGCCCCGTTTTCTTTGGCATCGAGCCGGGCAGTAAGTTCTTCCACCTGACGTTTCAGTTCCTCTTTTTCCTTGTCCTCTTTCGGCGTTTCGTAGAAACTGCCTAACTGACGGTTCATGTCCCGATAAGCTGCCGCCGAAGACTGGATAGAGGAACGGCTATTGTTCGGCGCACCCGCCCCGAAGTCTATTACATTGGTTTTCGGCTTTTCTGCCGGAGCATCATCTATCAGGGTCAATTCTTCCCCGTTCCCGTTTTCCTCTCCGAGCGAAAAGGCAAAATCCTGTAAGGAGCGCATCTTGTCCGCCTGTTTGTTCTCCATCTGTTCTTGTTCGTAAGCTGTCTTTTTATCGCTGATTATCCCGTCCCCTTTGGGTTGCGGAATATCGGCGTTAAAGCCGCCCACGCTTTCCACCTTTGCTTCGTTCTTTTCGGACGGTGCAAAAATCAGGTACATAGACCCCAAGAAAACCAGTCCCATAAGCGGGTAAACCAGCATCTTCTTCCGTTGCTGTATCTGTTGCGGGGTAAGTTCTTTTTTCGTTTTTTCCTCTTTCTTCCTGTCCGTTTCCGGTGCGGGAATTTCATTCTTCACTTCTTTTTCTTCCATTGTCTGACTGATTAAAAATGTTCGTACTGTCTTTACCTTGTAGCTGCAACTGCCTGATGTGTTCTATCCGCAGGATTTCGCCATCCTCTTTTCCTATCCGGTAAATGGATGATACCGTAAAGTAGATGGATAGCCCGCCGAAGAACAGGAGCATAAAGAGGATTACCGCCAGCCTTATTTCCGGTGTCATGCGCCCGCACAGGCGGCGGAGTTTTTCATCCGCCCAGTCCTGCACATAGGTAATCGCCTGATTCACCGGAGAGAGAATTTTTCCGTATCATGGCTTACCGCTTTATGGTGTTCAAGTCCTTGTTTTCCGTTATCTCGAAACTTTCCATGATAAAGCCGTGTGGGTTATTATCCGAGCGCACAGCGTTTAATAACCGGCAACGGGTGACAAGGCTTCTCTCCGTCACGCTGCTTTCACGGATAATCATTTGGCGGGCATAGGTAGCCACCGCATACGGGTACACATCGAAATTGCAAGAAACACTGTCTATCCGTATGGTCTGGCTGATATTGCCCGAAATGATACGGTTGTAATATCCCTTTTCCGAGAGGTCACGGTAATAGTTAAATGCGCTCTTGTCGGCAAGGAACAGCGACCGTTTGATATTGCTTTCGATAGCGTTCTTATCCGGGGACAATGTAAAAAAGAGTTCGTGAAAACGCTTCACGTGTTCCCTTGCTTCAACCGGACGGTTTTGTGTCAGGTCTTGCGAAAGCGCAAGCATCAACGATTTGCCACCGTCCAGCACATAAATCTTTTGCCGTTGCGCTTCGGCAAACGTGTAGGAGTTCCAAACGGCATAACCCGTTATCAGGGTACACATGACGACAAACACGATACCGAAAAGCCGTATCTGTTTGAAACTGGTTTCAATGTTCTTTAAACTTTTAAATTCCATCTTGATTTTTATTTATTGGTTACCTTTGATTAGTTTACCGCCGACCCTGCCGCCAGCGTTCCCGGTTGCTGCTCCGGCTACCGCCCCGGCAGCACCGCCTACTTTATTGGCTGAATTATTAATATTCCGGCTCATGTTACCCATTCCGCCCGCCTGAATAATCCAGTTTGATACGGTGGGGATGGTGAAGTAACCGATGATACCGATTATCATAAAAATTATGTACACTGAATTGCTGCTATCGGGTACGAAATTGGGGTCTGATAGCTCCTGAATATCCTTTTGCAACATAAGCACCTGTATTCGGGCAAGAATGGAACTGAACAGGTCTGAAACGGGCAGCCACAGGTAAACGGAAATGTACCTTGTTATCCATTGGGTCAGTGTCGCCTGAAAGCCATCATACACGCTGATGGCAAAGGCTATCGGCCCCAGTATGGCAAGGACAATCAAGAAAAAGGTTCGGATAGTATCTATCACAAGGGCTGCCGATTGAAAGAGCAGTTCCAAAAGTTCCCTGAACCAGTCCCGGACGGATTGCTTGATATTGTGGGCTGCCCTATCCATGTACATACCGCCCATTGTGGCAATATCTTTGGCAGACCATCCCAATTCGTCAATCTGTTTATCAAATGCTTCATCCGAAACAAGGTAAGCCGTTTCTGGATTGCGCACCATCGCTTCATATTCCAGTTTGTCCTTTTGCTCCCGGTAGGCGTTCATATCGAAAGTTTGCGTTTCGAGCATATTGTTGCACCCCTTGACTACTGGCGACATCACGCTGTTAATCGTACCCAGTACGAACGTGGGAAAGAACATAATACAGAAGCCAATCACAAAGGGACGGAGCAAAGGGTAAACGTCTATCGGTTCGGCACTGGCGAGCGACTGCCATACTTTGGCAGCCACATAGAACAAAGCCCCCAGTCCCGCTATTCCTTTGGCTACCCCCGCCATGTTCCCGCATAACGGCATCATATCCGTGTACAGACTTCGTAAAATCTGATGCAGGTTATCAAATTCGATTGCTAATAACATATCTTTGATTTATTAGAAGTTACCAGTAACGTTCATCCGCCGAGCCGTACAAAGCCATCACCCGGTCGGTGTCCTTTTTCTTTTTCGCCCGCAGGTAGGAAACGGAAATATTCTTGCGGGTATAGTAGCTCACCAAATCCCGGTAGTTCCTGATGGCGTTATACGTCCTGTCAATAACGTCCATCCGTTCCTTGTCCGACATGGAAAGCCCGTTGATGTTCACCACACTTTTCATTTCTTCCAGCACATCGGAACTTTCTTGCAACAGTTGGGTATAGCCGTAGGCAATCGCCGAAAGTTCGTCCGGCGTGTAGTTTTCATCCGAAAGCATCTTCTGAAAACTGTTCACGTATATATCGGAAATCTCTCCGATAAGCAGGATGGACTTTTGCACCTTGCGGGCATCTTTGACAAGGTTATGCACTGATTTTAAGGCATCGTAGTATTCCTTACCCTGTTGATAAATCTTTACTGTTTCCTGAAAGCTCTTTATCATTGTTTGGGCTGTGGATGATGTCTGCACGATATTCTTTGACGCATTAATAATCCCTTGCGCCAAGTTGCCGGGGTCACTCACTACCCACTGTGCGTTTACCTTTCCGGTAAACAGGCTGCATATTACAAGCAGCATTATAATCTTTGTTCTCATACGCTTATTTCTTTATTGGTTGGTTACTCCGTTTGTATTCTCCGCCGGGTGAAAGCAAAATCCGGTCGTTCTCCTTGTCGTAGGTCAGCAGGACGGAAAGCCCCGTTTCGATGAACAGGTTTCCGTCCTGTTCTGAAATCTCATAGGTTTCCGTTTGGATAGTCCCCCGGTAAGTCTTTCGATAGGTCGTTACCCGGTAATGCCCGTTTTCCTCAAAGAGGGTAAACGCCGGACGGTTTTTCACGCTTTCCCAGTCCCCACGCATCGCCCTAAGACGGTCGGCGTTCGTTTCCTTACAGGAAGAAAGCCCCAGTAACAAAGTACATAACAGCACCGGAAACAGGAATTTTAAATGTTTCATACTGATTGATTTTTAAATTGTTAGTTGATTATTTTTCGGGATTGCGCTTGCTTTCGGCAAGCCGTTTGATAGCCAGTTCGAGATTTCCGCCTAACTTTTCGGACAAGGCGAAAAGTTCCATTTTTTCCGTTTCTTCGGTCGTATATGTAAAATATTCGTCCAAACTTACTTCTGTGGCATATACGGCGGATTGTGTACCGCCTAAGCCTATCCAAACTTCCTTGTATTTCCGGTTCGGATGATTGGCAAGATTGATGGAAAGCACCTGTGAACGTTCCTTGTCGGTCAGTCCCAAAAGGTTCTGTATGCTGTCGAATTTATTCAGATATTTCCTTTGGTCGAGCAGTATCTTACAATCCGAATTGTTTATAATACTCTCTTTTACAATGGGGGAAGATATAATATCTTCCACTTCCTGTGTGACTACAATCGCTTCACCGAAATACTTTCTAACGGTTTTGTATAAATATTTTATGTAATCCGCCATGTTCGCCGATGCAATCGCTTTCCACGCTTCTTCTATCAATATTAATTTCCTGATACCCTTTAGTTTACGCATCTTATTTATGAAAACTTCCATGATGATAATCGTAGTAATCGGAAATAAAATTTTGTGGTCTTTTATATTATCCAACTCAAAGACAATGAAGCGTTTATGCAGCAAATCAAGTTCCTTGTCGGAGTTCAGCAGGTAGTCGTATTCGCCCCCTTTGTAGTAAGGTTCTAATACATTCAGGAAGTTGTCTATATCAAAATCCTTTTCCCGGACGTTCTTTTCTTGCAGGTGCGCCCGGTAGTCATTCCTCACATACTCGTAGAACGTATTGAAGCAGGGAGTAACCGAACTGTCCTTAGTAATCAGTTCGATATAGGAACTTACAGCATTTGACAAAGCCACTTCTTCCGCCCGTGTGGGTGCTTCATCGTCCCGTTTCCACAGGGTCAGGATAAGCGTTTTGATACTCTCTTTCTTCTCAATATCAAACACCCCATCTTCCACATAGAAAGGATTAAACGCTATCGGGTTTTCAGTGGTATAGGTAAAATAAATCCCATCTTCCCCGTGCGTTTTCCTATTTATCATTTCACACAGCCCCAAGTAACTGTTTCCTGTATCGACCAACAGGACGTGCGCACCCTGTTCGTAATACTGGCGCACCATGTGATTGGTGAAAAATGACTTGCCGCTACCACTCGGCCCAAGTATGAACTTGTTGCGATTGGTAATGATACCTTTTTTCATGGGTAAGTCTGATATGTCGATGTGCAACGGCTTTCCCGTAACCCTATCCACCATCTTGATACCAAAGGGGGAAAGCGAACTTTTGTAGTTCGTTTCTTCGGTAAACAGGCAAAGAGCCTGTTCGATGAATGTATAGAAACTTTCTTCCGCCGGGAAGTCCGCCTGATTGCCGGGTATTCCCGCCCAAAACAGGGTCGGCGTGTCGGTGGTGTTGTGGCGTGGCTTGCACTCCATAAGTGCGAGCTGTGACCCCACATCATTTTTAATGTGTTTGAGTTCGTCCCTGTCATCACTCCATGCCATGATATTACAATGGCAACGGACGGAGATAAGCCCCTGTGAATGGGCTTCGTTCAAATATTCCTCAATCCAAGACTTGTTTATCTGATTGGCACGGCTGTATTTGGAAAGCGAGTGCATATTGCGAGCCATCTTTTCAAACTGTTTCAGGTTCTCCGTATGGTCGTCAATGAAGATATACTGGTTATAGATATGGTTACAGGAAAGTAACACCCCAACCGGAGAAGCGAACGACAATCTGCAATCGCTCCGGTCAGTGGATAGCTTTTCATAGCGGGTATCTGTTCCCACCTTGCCCGGCATATCTTCCGCATCCGAAAGGGTATGCAGGCAAAGGATATGGTCGCCAATCTTCATTTCGTCAGCCCCCAGTGAAATATCTTTCAGCGTGGTGGTATCGGTCTGTGAGAGTGAAAAGTATTTTTCCACGATGCCCGCCGTTTCCCTTGTTCCGGTTATCTCGTCCGAAGTCAGGCGGGTAAGGGTAATGAAACCGCTATCGTTCATAATGCTTTCAAACTGCCCCACCGCTTCGAGGAACTTTGTAACCGTTTCCCTGTCCCTTATCTCTTTGGGGACAAGGAAGCCCCGGCAAAGGGTGGAGAAATTACTCTGCATCCGGCTGCGTTCCTTTGTGGTTTTCGTCAGGAACAAATAGCAGGTATGGTTCAAGAACGGACGTTCATTGAAATGCCGTTCAAAGGAACGGGAAAGGAAACTCAAATCATCCTTTTGGATGTCGGGCGCATAGTTTTCTTTGATGAACCAGTCCTGTTTGTGTACGATGCTGTAATCGGGCAGCACCTTTACCGCCTTGTTCCAAGCGGAATGTATCGCTTCGTATTCGGCTGCCGTGACGGTGAACAGTTCGGGCAGTTCCACCCGGAACGCCACCGTTATGTCGGCATCTTTGGAAACGATGCACCCGTTTTCCACCGTGAACAATGGAAACTTGTTTTCCAGCGTGGTAGCTTTTAATATATTTCTCATTTCGATGCTTGTTTCTGATTTTTAGTGAATAATCGGGATATGGCTTTTCGGTTGATGATATGGAAAGGGTGGCTTTTGCGTGCGGACAATTTCATTAACCCGTGTGTCCCGTACTTTTCGTTTAACCGGAATGTGAGCCATACAAGCAGCGTTGCCGAAGTAACGCCGAAGATGATGCACACCCATTGGTTAATGCCTACCATGTACATGATGATGAAAAGCACGAACAGGGCTAACAGCCCGCCCGCAAAAATGAAAAGATACTGGCTTTTCAACCCCTTAAACTCAACTGGCTTGCCTATTCCCCTGTTAATCGGATAGTCTGCCATAGTCCATTCTTTTAGAGGAAGAATGAACGCAGGATGGTGGCAGCCACAATCAGGAAGATACAAGCCCCGAACCATGAAGCCGCCGTTTTGCTGGTGTCGGGGTCTCCACTGCTGTCGAGTAGGTCAGCCCCCTTACGGGAGCTTTCCCCTCTAAGAACCGTACGT
>ERZ791926.1281-NODE-1281-length-13218-cov-2.341108_pt1 | contig 13218 bp, 8 predicted proteins | sample MGYA00510131_ERZ791926 | MGnify/ENA primary metagenome ERZ791926 (study PRJEB30046, sample SAMN00792052) | human gut metagenome | study: EMG produced TPA metagenomics assembly of the A metagenome-wide association study of gut microbiota in type 2...
ATTTGCTATGATTCCTTTGTCAGTTATGATTGCAGTAATTAATTCATGAGGAACAACATCAAACGCCGGATTATATACTTTTACTCCTTCCGGAACTGTTCGCTTGCCAAAACCACAGGTTATTTCTTCCGCACTTCGCTCTTCAATCGGGATATCGTCTCCGGTCGGTGTGTTCATATCAATTGTTGAAACCGGACCTGCAATATAAAATGGAATATTATGATGTTTTGCTAAAACAGCAACGGAATATGTACCGATCTTATTTGCTGCATCTCCATTCGCTGCAACTCTGTCACAGCCAACAATTACTGCGTCAATTTTTCCTTGTTTCATTACCATTCCAGCCATATTATCTGTAATAACCGTAACATCAACACCGGCTTGATTTAACTCCCATGCTGTTAAACGGGCACCTTGTAATAAAGGTCTTGTTTCATCTGCGTATACCTTGAAATTAATGTTTCTTTCTTTTCCTAATAACATTGGAGATAATGCTGTTCCATAATGTACAGTTGCCAGTCCACCGGCATTACAATGCGTCAATAATGTCATGCCATCTTTTAACAATGTCAATGCATTTTCACCAATTGATATGCATGCATTCTCTTCGTATTTTTCAATGTTTATAGCTGTTTCTTCCAATGCCTTCTGGCACACCTCATTTGATTCATCAGCATATTTTTCTCCGGTTTCTTTCATCCTATCTAATGCCCAAAACAAGTTTACTGCCGTAGGTCTGGAAGTTGCCAGATATTCGATGGTTTCTTTTAATTTTTTATGATATTTTGCGGTACTTTCTTTGACATGTTTCTGCATTTCTATTGCAACGCCATAACCTGCTCCAACCCCAATCGCAGGTGCTCCTCTGACACAGAGCATTTTAATGGCATCCCACATTACCTGTGCGTCTCTGATTTCCATAAATTTCACTTCTTCAGGTAATAAAGTTTGATTTAATACTTTTACATAAGTTCTTTCCATTCTACTGGTTTGATCATACCACTCATCTTTTATTCCTCCTAATGTTTTTGTGACCGACAAGATATCCTGTATTTTTTCTCCCATTAATTAAGATAATTCTAGCATAAAGGTTTTGAAAATAGAAGTGCGTGGGTTGGTAATAGAAAAATTTGTCGAGGAAAACAACAAATATCCTTGTCAAGCCCTTGACGAAACCTTGATTTCTCCGTATAATTTACACTGTAAAATTTATAAAAACTATGAAAAACGATGACGAAGACAGTAGGGAATACCCGAAAGTTACAGCGAGCCGGAGATGGTGTAAGACCGGTACGAGTAAGACATTCTTGAATATCACTTCCGAGTTGCAATTGATGAAACAGCAGATTGATCAATAGATTAGATGGAGTAGCAATTGCCGGAGTTCCACCGTTACAGGAACGCATATGAACATAGCAGAAAAGCTTTGGAGTATGTTGTAACAGGTGGTTTATAAACGAAGATTTAACCCTTCGTCCTATTACAAGGACGGAGGGATTTTTTCATTATTAAAAGAAAGGAAGAATAATATGTATCAGAAAGTTTCTACAGACATGAATTTTGTCGAGCGTGAAAAAGAAGTTGAAAAGTTCTGGGAAGACAATCAGATTTTCCAGAAGAGTATGGAAGAAAGAGAAGGAAGTCCAATGTATACATTTTACGATGGACCTCCGACAGCTAATGGTAAACCACATATCGGTCATGTGTTGACTCGTGTAATCAAAGATATGATTCCACGTTACCGTACAATGAAAGGTTATGAAGTTCCTCGTAAAGCAGGATGGGACACACATGGTCTTCCGGTAGAATTGGAAGTTGAAAAAATGCTTGGACTGGATGGAAAAGATCAGATTGAAAAATATGGTCTGGAGCCATTTATCAACAAATGTAAAGAGAGTGTCTGGAAATATAAAGGAATGTGGGAAGACTTCTCAAGCACAGTTGGATTCTGGGCTGATATGGAGAAACCATATGTCACATATGACAATAATTTTATCGAGTCTGAATGGTGGGCATTAAAAACAATCTGGGATAAGGGACTTCTTTACAAAGGATTTAAGATCGTACCTTACTGTCCTCGTTGTGGAACACCGCTTTCAGCACAGGAAGTTGCTCAGGGATATAAAGATGTCAAAGAACGTTCAGCAGTTGTTCGTTTCAAGGTAAAAGATGAGGATGCATATATTCTTGCATGGACAACAACACCTTGGACATTGCCATCAAACCTTGCACTTTGTGTGAATCCAAAAGAGGATTATGTAAAAGTAAAAGCAGCAGACGGATATACTTATTATATGGCAGAGGCATTGCTTGACACAGTACTTGGACGTCTGGCAGAAGAAGGTCAGGCAGCATATGAAGTACTTGAGAGATATAAAGGTAAAGATCTGGAATACAAAGAGTATGAGCCATTGTATCAGTGTGCAGCAGATGCAGCAGAAAAACAGCGCAAAAAAGCATTTTTCGTTACATGTGATGAATATGTAACATTAACAGATGGTACAGGTGTTGTTCATATTGCACCGGCATTTGGTGAAGACGATGCGAATGTAGGAAGAAATTATGATCTCCCATTTGTACAGCTTGTAACAGAAAAAGGTGAGATGGCTGACAGCACTCCATTTGCAGGATTATTTGTGAAAAAAGCAGACCCGGAAGTACTCAAAGATCTGGATGCTAAGGGATTGCTGTTCGATGCACCAAAATTCGAGCATAGCTATCCTCACTGCTGGAGATGTGATACTCCACTGATTTACTACGCTCGTGAGTCTTGGTTTATCAAGATGACAGCTGTTAAGGATGATTTGATCGCAAATAATAATACAATCAACTGGATTCCTGAAAGCATTGGAAAAGGACGTTTCGGTGACTGGCTTGAAAATGTTCAGGACTGGGGTATCAGCCGTAACCGTTACTGGGGAACACCACTGAATATCTGGCAGTGTGAATGTGGACATATGCATTCAATCGGAAGTATTGAGGAACTGAAGTCTATGTCCGACAATTGTCCTGATGATATTGAACTGCACCGTCCATATATTGACGATGTAACAATTAAGTGTCCAAAGTGTGGTAAAGAAATGCATCGTGTACCGGAAGTAATTGACTGTTGGTTTGACAGCGGGTCAATGCCTTTCGCACAGCATCATTATCCATTTGAAAATAAAGAGATTTTTGAAAAACAGTTCCCGGCTCAGTTTATTTCAGAGGCTGTAGACCAGACTCGTGGATGGTTCTATTCTCTGTTGGCAATTTCTACATTGTTGTTCAATAAAGCACCTTACCAGAATGTAATCGTACTTGGACACGTGCAGGATGAGAACGGCCAGAAGATGAGTAAATCTAAGGGAAATGCGGTTGATCCGTTTGATGCATTACAGCAGTACGGAGCAGATGCGATCCGTTGGTATTTCTATGTTAACAGTGCACCATGGCTGCCAAACCGTTTCCACGGAAAAGCCGTTATGGAAGGACAGCGTAAATTCATGGGAACATTGTGGAACACATATGCGTTCTTTGTATTGTATGCAAATATTGACGAATTCGATGCTTCAAAATATACACTTGAGTATGATAAGTTATCCGTTATGGATAAATGGCTGTTGTCAAAACTGAACACATTGATTAAAACAGTGGATGACAATCTTGCAAACTACAAAATTCCAGAGAGTGCAAGAGCACTTCAGGATTTCGTAGATGATATGAGTAACTGGTATGTAAGACGCAGCCGTGAGCGTTTCTGGGCAAAAGGAATGGAACAGGATAAGATCAATGCGTACATGACATTGTATACAGCACTTGTAACAGTTTCAAAAGTTGCTGCACCAATGATTCCATTTATGACAGAACAGATTTATCAGAATCTGGTAAGAAGCGTAGATCAGACAGCTCCAGAAAGTATCCATCTTTGTGATTATCCTGTTGTAAATGAAGATTACATTGATACAGAGCTTGAAGCAAATATGGAAAATGTACTCAAACTTGTTGTAATGGGACGTGCCTGCAGAAATACATCTAACATTAAGAACCGTCAGCCAATCGGACAGATGTTTGTGAAAGCAGAATTCACATTACCTGAATTTTACCAGGAAATCGTTGCAGATGAGCTGAATGTAAAGAATGTTAAATTTACAGATGATGTAAGAGACTTTACTTCATACAGCTTTAAACCACAGTTAAAGACAGTTGGACCAAAATATGGTAAAATGTTGGGTGGAATTAAGAAAGCTCTCGATGCAATAGATGGTAATGCAGCAATGGATGAATTAAATGCGAACGGTTCATTAAATCTGGATGTAGATGGTCAGGAAATTACATTGTTCAAAGAAGATTTGTTGATCGATACAGCTCAGATTGAAGGATATGTATCAGAAAATGATAATGGAATTACAGTAGTTCTTGATACAAATCTGACAGAAGAACTTCTTGAGGAAGGATTTGTAAGAGAGATTATCAGTAAAATCCAGACAATGCGTAAAGAAGCCGGATTTGAAGTTATGGACAAGATCCGAGTTACTTATACAGGAAGTGAAAAAGCAGAAAGCATTTTTGCTAAATACGCAGAAAGCATTAGCAGTGAAGTGCTTGCTGAGGAAGTTACAAAAGCAGAACCAGCCGGTTATGTAAAAGAGTGGAAGATAAACGGCGAACAAGTTACAATGGGAGTTTGGAAAGAAGGGATGTAAAACCATGTACAGCAAAAGATTTGAGAAGGAAGCATTTAAGGCGGCAGTAAAAGAGAATGTAAAAACATTATATCGTAAGAAGATTGAAGAAGCTTCAAAGCAGCAGATTTTCCAGGCAGTATCATATGCAGTAAAAGATATTATCATGGATGATTGGTTTGAGACACAGAACAAGTACGAAGAAGAGAATGTAAAAACAGTATATTACATGTCAATGGAATTCTTGATGGGACGTGCGCTGGGTAACAACCTGATCAATATGACAGCATATACAGAAGTAAAAGAAGCTTTGGATGAAATGGGAATCGATCTGAACGTGATTGAAGACGAAGAACCAGATGCAGCTCTTGGAAACGGTGGCCTCGGTAGATTGGCTGCCTGCTTCCTGGATTCTCTTGCAACATTGAATTACCCTGCTTACGGATGTGGAATTCGCTATCGTTATGGAATGTTCAAACAGAAAATTAAAGACGGATATCAGGTGGAGACACCAGATAACTGGTTAAAAGAAGGAAATCCATTTGAACTTCGTCGTGAAGAATATGCAAAAGAAGTTCGTTTTGGCGGAAATATCCGTTTCGAGAAAAATCCTGAGACAGGACGTGATGAGTTTATTCAGGAAAATTATGAATCAGTACTTGCAATCCCATACGATATGCCAATCGTTGGATACGGAAACCATGTAGTAAATACATTACGTATCTGGGATGCACAGGCAATTGTTGATTTCCAGCTTGATTCATTTGACCGTGGAGACTATCACAAAGCAGTAGAACAGGAAAACCTGGCAAAAACAATTGTTGAAGTACTTTATCCTAATGATAATCATTATGCAGGAAAAGAGCTTCGTTTAAAACAACAGTATTTCTTCATTTCTGCAAGCTTGCAGGAGCTGATTGCAAAATATAAGAGAACAAATAGTGATGTTCGTAAACTTTACGAAAAAGTTGTTATTCAGATGAATGATACACATCCAACAGTTGCAGTACCTGAACTGATGCATCTGCTCATCGACCAGGAAGGTCTGACATGGGAAGAGGCATGGGATGTTACAACTAAGACATGTGCTTACACAAACCATACAATTATGGCAGAAGCATTGGAAAAATGGCCAATCGACCTCTTCTCTAAACTGCTTCCACGTATTTACCAGATTGTGCAGGAGATCAATCGTCGTTTTGTAAATGAAGTAAGAGCAAAATATCCTGGAAATGAAGAAAAAGTACGTAAGATGGCAATTCTCTGGGATGGTCAGGTACGTATGGCTAACATGGCAATCATCGCAGGATTCTCTGTAAATGGTGTTGCAAAACTTCATACAGAAATTTTGAAAAACGAGCAGCTGAAAGATTTCTATGAAATGATGCCAGAGAAATTTAACAATAAGACAAATGGTATTACACAGAGACGTTTCCTTGCTCATGGTAATCCGCTTCTTGCTGACTGGGTAACAGATAAGATCGGTGACGGATGGATTACAGACCTTGCACAGATTTCAAAATTGAAACCATATGCAGAAGATGAAAAAGCAAGAAAAGAATTTATGGATATCAAATATCAGAATAAAGTCCGTCTTGCAAAATATATCAAAGAACACAATGGAATCGATGTAGATCCACGTTCTATCTTTGATGTACAGGTAAAACGTCTGCATGAGTACAAACGTCAGTTATTAAATATTCTGCATGTTATGCATCTGTATAATCAGATAAAAGAGCATCCGGAGATGTCATTCTATCCAAGAACATTTATCTTTGGTGCAAAGGCAGCGGCAGGATATCAGAGAGCAAAAGAGACAATCAAACTGATCAATTCAGTTGCAGATGTTGTAAACAATGACAGAAGCATCAACGGAAAGATCAAGGTTGTATTTATCGAAGATTATCGTGTATCAAACGCTGAATTGATTTTTGCGGCAGCAGATGTCAGCGAACAGATTTCTACAGCATCAAAAGAAGCTTCAGGTACAGGAAACATGAAGTTTATGCTGAATGGTGCTCCAACACTTGGAACAATGGATGGGGCCAATGTGGAAATCGTAGAAGAAGTTGGTATTGAAAATGCATTTATCTTCGGATTGAGCTCAGAAGAAGTTATCAACTATGAAAACAATGGTGGATATAACCCAACAGATATTTATTTCAATGATTGGGAGTTGAAACGTGTTATTGATCAGCTGATGGATGGAACATATGCAAAGGGTGATCATGAGATGTATAAGAACCTTTACAATTCACTTCTGAATACACAGTGTACAGACAGAGCAGATACATACTTTATCCTGAAAGACTTCAGATCTTATGCAGATGCTCAGAAGAGAGTGGAAGAAGCATATCGTGATCAGGACAGATGGTCAAAGATGGCAATGTTAAATACTGCATGCAGCGGTAAATTTACATCAGACCGTACAATTGAAGAGTATGTAAAAGATATTTGGAAATTGGAGAAAGTAACAGTTCCGTCTGGACAGCCTGAATAAAAGAAGAGGCGATTTATATGTATAATAATATTTATGGTTACAGCTACAGTATACCGGCAGAGGATCCATTTACAGGAATCGGAATAGGAATAATGATGTTTTATATCATTGTAATGCTGTTGATTGGGATTATTTCCCTTGCAAGTTATATCCTTCGTGGTATAGGACTATATACAATTGCAAAGCATAGAGGATATGAGTATGCATGGCTTGCATTTATTCCATTCTTTAGAGTATATCTGCAGGGAAAAATGAGCGGAGACATCACATTTAAGAACAAAACAATGCGTGATACAGGAATCTGGCTTGCAGTCATTCCGCTTATGTACGGCGTTGTGGTTTCGGTCATCTATGGAGTGATGTGTTTATGCGGAATGCTTGCAATATTTAGTATGACGATGCATGTAAGTGCAGGAAGAATTTTGATTCTCATTATTCTGATCATACTGGCACTTGCTATAAGTCTGGGATATAAGATCCTTTATAAGACTTTGCGGGTAATGGTCAATTATCAGATTTACTGCAATATGACATCAGGAAATATGGCTGTAGCACATGCGGTGCTCGGAGCACTTTTACCGTTGTATGAGTCTATTTGCTTCTTTGTGATGAGAAATCGTGAGCAGAGCAACAATAACGAGACTCATGCTGCAGATTCCACAGAGGATACAGAGAAAGAGCAAAAGACAGAAGAACCGCAAGAGGAAATGCCGATTGCAAATGAAACAGTATCATTCGATACCAGAGATTCTGATGAGGTCGCATCAGACAATGAAATAACAGAACTTTAAATATGGAATATATTAGGACAGCCCTTCATATCATATGATATGGAGGGCTGTTCTGATGAAAAAAGAAGAGATACAACGGAAAATAAAATTCTGGGCATATTTCCTCATAATCCTTATTTTATTTCCATATGTTATGACCGTGTTTATTCATGGGGCGGATATGAAAACAAAATGGAACCAAAATAAAAATTTTGTAAAAGTAAAACAGGTAGATTTAAAAGGCGAGGAAGAAATCATAGAAGTTCCTTGGAATGAATATTTCATAGGAGTGCTATCAGCAGAAGTACCGGTTTCGGCGGAAAGAGAATTTATAAAGGCGCAGGCCGTTGTTGTGCGGACAAAATTGTATCAGATAAATGAGGATGCAAGACAAAATGGAAGAGAAGCTGTATTCGAGGAACAATATTTAACAACGAAAGAAATAGAAAAAAAGCAGATGAATGTTCAGAATGATTCTTATTATGAGAGGCTTATACAAGCTGAGGAAGAAACAAAAAAGCAAGTGTTGTATTATCAGGGGACATATGCATATGTACCGTTTCATCGGTCTAGTAACGGAATGACGAGAAGTTATCAGGAGGTTACAGGGCAAGAAGCATATCCTTATTTGACGGCAAAAGAGTGCCCGGAAGATAAAGAGGCAGAGGATGAACTACAAGTACGGACTATATCGTATCGTGAGGTACAGAAAAAATGTCAGCCATTTTTGAAAGCGGTGGAAGAAAAGGATGCAGATAAGCTCTATAAGTTTTCGGATTTTAAAATAGAAGCTTATGATTCTGCCGGATATGTGTTACAGATGAAAATAGGAAATACCATTTGTAGCGGAGAGCAATTTAGAGAAGCACTGTCACTCCCATCGAGTTCATTTTCTATAAAAGATGTAAAGGGAGAATTACAGATTAAAACAAGCGGCAATGGACATGGTTTGGGAATGAGCCAGTGGACAGCGAATCAGATGGCAAAAGAAGGAAAATCGTATAGGGAAATTCTGCAGTATTTTTATGAAGGGACGGAAGTTGTGGAGCAGACAATGGAATAAAATCAGTAAATAGGTATAAGAATTCATTTATCTGGTAAAAATATAGCCAGAGGTGATGAATATGAATAATAAAGAGAAAGCTTCATTCTGGAAAAAAAGAAATGCAGCAGTTGCAGTTGTCATCTGTTTTGTTGCAGTGATTGCAGGTATTGGTACGTATACATTTCGCAATTCTGAGGACAAAATAAAGCAGCAGGTGAAGAATGCTCAGGAGGAAACAAAAGGGACAGAAGAAAAAAGTCAGTCAGTAGGAACAAGTGATATTGCGCTGCCTGAACAAGAAGCAAATACATCTGATACAGAAGAGGATACAGATGAAAATGCGACAGATAATAATGAGAATACAGCAGATAATAATGAGGATGCTTTGCAGGAAACAGAAACATCGGCAAGTACGTATAATGTCTGGTTTGATGAAAATAGTCTTCTGGAATGGCCTGCAAGCGGTGCAACATTAATTGGTTATAGTATGGATCAGACGGTATATTTTCCAACGCTGGAGCAATATAAATATAATCCGGCAATAATCATAGGCGGACAAGTTGGAGAAGAGATTGGGGCGGCAGCACCAGGGATTGTAAGTAATATCGAACAGACTGCCCAGACCGGCGTTACGGTAACGTTGGATATGGGAAATGGGTACACAGCGGTTTATGGACAGTTGAAGGAAGTGCCGCTACAGATTGGAGATTATGTGGGAGCAGGAGAACTGATTGGGTATGTGAGTGAACCTACAAAGTATTATTCGGTGGAAGGAGCAAATTTGTATTTTGAAGTGCAGAAGGATGGTGTTCCGGTGAATCCATTGGATTTTATGGAGGGATAGGGTTTATTTAGTTCACGACAGCCTCCAAGCAAGAAAAAGACTATGCACTCCTGCTCAGCTTCGTCGGGCAAGCCCGACTCCAATTCGCTGGATTGCATAGTCTTTTATTGTTTGGAGGTGTACCGTGATTGAAATAGGTAAAGTGACAGAAGACTCCTTTTGCTGGAGACTTATGTATCTACATATCTCGCTTATTCAGTGTTGTAGATATCTTTGTGGAGACCGTTGTATCTGCACTGGCTTAATATTCGCTGTTGCAGATACTTTTTTTGAGACCGATGTATCCGTAACTTACTTTTCTTTAAACTTGCAGATACTTTTCAGCCTGTCTGTCATGTACAATTGCATCTACATCTTACTTTTTCTATGCCTTGCGGATACTCTCTGGTAAAAATGTGCATCCTCAATTTGTTCTTTCTATGCTTCACAGATACTCCTCATCAAAATTTTGCATCTTCAATTCCAAAAATCCATTATCTCAGATATCTTCCCCAATATCCTTTGCGTTGCTAGTTACTTCACAACTTGAGCCAATACATTACTTACAAAAAAATTGATATAAGAAATTCGAGCGAATATGGAATCTGAGCAAGAATTCTTATATCAATTTTTTGTAAGGAACGTATCCCCACCCAGTGAACTAAACAGCAACTTTAGTTCCACTTCTTTTTATAAATCAAATACAATGGCAATCCCACAAACACCATTCCACCAATCATATTTCCAAGTGTGACAGGAATAAAATTATGCAGGCTGTTTAGTGGTGTGAGAGTGGCAATCTGCTCAGCTGTGATGCCGTAAGCATCTTTAGCCTTTGCAACATAGTCGGGGTTAGCAGCTGCCATAATACCAGCCGGAATATAAAACATGTTTGCAACGCAGTGTTCGAAACCGCCAACAACAAATGCACATATCGGGAAGAAAATTGCCCATACTTTTCCGGCAATATCTCTTGCAGAAGTAGCCATTAAGACTGCAAGACAAACAAGGATATTACACAAGATTCCGGATGTGATTCCCTGAACTGGTGAAATAGCAAGTTTTCCGACTGCAACTTTAATTGTGTAAGCACCGAGCAGACCGCCCGAATAGTTCAAGTTTCCGCTGAATACGATCAGAATGTCAACGCATAGAGCACCAATCAGATTACTGAAAAACACAATAATCAGGTCACGGAAAAGTCCTCCCCAAGTTACACGCTTGTCGAAAACATCCATAATAATAAGACAGTTTCCGGTAAAAAGTTCTCCGCCGAGAAAGACAATGAGCATCAGACCTACAGGGAAAATAGTACCGGCAAGAGCTCTGGCAACTCCGACATTTTCTACAGCGTGTGCAGCTGTGCTGCTTGTTGCTCCGCCGAACGCGATAAATGCACCGGCCATGATGCCGAGAAGAATCATCTTGCCAAGTGGAAGGCGGGTTTTATTTTCACATGCCTTGATACTTAGGTCGATGACTTCGGCAGGGGTATTAAAGTGATTGTCCATCAGTATTTCCTCATTTCTTTAGTTTTTTATCAACTGTATGTTAAATAATTAACGGAATTATTCTATACTAGAAAATACTGGAACGCAAGTATTTGGCGCAATGTTTTCCGATAGATACAAAATAAAGATAGTATTCTGATGGATATAAAACAAAACTATTATTTTAATGGATACAAAGCAAAGTCATTATTTTGAAGCTGCAGTGTCAGCATCAATAACAGACTGGATCTGCTTCATAAGACTATCGTAGTTTTTCTGCTCGTTGATGCCGCCAAGTAATGGCTCTCCAACAATATTTCCGTTTCTATCAACGAGGATAGTAGTTGGGAAAGCTACAATATTTCCGGCATATTTTCCGAGTTCAGAATTTGAATCAAATGTGAGGTTACGGTAGGAAGCCCCCTGTTTTTCTAAGATTTTTTTAGCTTCTTTTATTCCATCCTGATTGTCATCCAGAGTTTCTGTGTTGATTCCAACTACTTCTCCGCCCATTTCCTTAAGTGTTTCGTTTAATTTGTTAAGTTCAGGAAGTTCTGCTACGCAAGGTTTACAACCGCTGAACCAGAAGTTTACAACTGTAACAGCATTTTTTGAGAAAAGGCTTTCATCAACATCGTTTCCGTCAAGATCTTTTCCGGCGAAACCACTGAAAACACTTGAAGAAGAATCGGATTTATCAGAAGCAGATTTATCGGAAGCGGAAATCTCTTTTTCAAGTTTTGCGATTTCTTCTTCGATGCCACGAATTTGCTCAATATCTTTATTTAATGTGTCAAGTTCTTCTTCAGTGAAGCTATCCTTGTTTGCTTCAACTGTTTTAGCAAGAAAATCCGCATAGTTTTCATCCATTTCACTGGCAGCAGCATCTTTATTCATAAGACCGAAGAATTTGTTCCAGGCATCCTGATGTTTGGCAAAAAGTTCATTTTCCTGCTGATAAAGAGCATCCAGGCGTGCATTGAGGTCATCGGAAGAATCATTTTTTGTAGTAGCTGTTGTGCTGCTTTGAGTAGATGAACTGTTTTTGTCTGCATCAGAGCTTTTGCTTGTGCATCCTGAAAATGTTAATACCATTGAAAGTGCCATTGTTGTTGCAATAAGTTTTTTGAATTTCATAATTAAAATCTCCTTGTTTTTTATATTATTATTTTGAACCGAAATGTTTTTGTATCGGTTGTTTTAAAAGTTAATTGTTTGTATTCTTCTTTGTGGATTTATTACTAAATCCGTATTTATAACAAAGTGCGTCTGTAGGACATGCTTTGATACATTCGCCACATCGGATACACTCCGGATGATTTGGGCTCTCGACTACATTTACATCCATTTTGCAGACCTTACTACATTTCTGACATCCTACACATTTATTATTGTCCACGTTTATTTTAAGGAATGAAACTTTGTTAAAGAGAGAATAAATCGCTCCAAGAGGGCAAATCCATTTGCAAAACGGACGGTAAAATAAAATACTAAGGATGATAACAATTGTAAGGATAGAAAATTTAAATGTAAAAAGTTTTCCAAGTGCACTTCGGATTCCGGCATTTGTGATAGAAAGCGGAAGTGCTCCTTCTAACACGCCCTGAGGGCAAATATATTTGCAGAAAAATGGGTCACCCATGCCAAGCGAGTTTGTTACAAGGGCAGGGAGCAGTATAACAAAAACGATAAGAATAACATATTTTACATATCGTAAAGGTTTTAATTTGGCTGTGGAAAATTTCTTGCCGGGGATTTTGTGGAGCAGATCCTGAAACCATCCGAACGGACAGAGGAAACCACAAATAAATCTTCCAAGCAGAACGCCCATTAATATAAAAAATCCTGTTATATAATAGGATATTTTAAACTTGGATGAACCGACCACTGCCTGAAAAGCGCCGATCGGACAAGCTCCTGTAGCCG
>ERZ791926.1282-NODE-1282-length-13217-cov-133.862635_pt1 | contig 13217 bp, 18 predicted proteins | sample MGYA00510131_ERZ791926 | MGnify/ENA primary metagenome ERZ791926 (study PRJEB30046, sample SAMN00792052) | human gut metagenome | study: EMG produced TPA metagenomics assembly of the A metagenome-wide association study of gut microbiota in type 2...
TAAGAGAACATTATTATGATACCAAAAACTTTAGGGAAAAATAAAACTTCGGCAGTCTATAAACCTAAAACCATTTTTAACAAAAATAATTGTCTTATTATTTGCGACATTTATAGAAAATCACTATCTTTGAGTATTGAAAATAAAGAGATAAACAAACCTTTAAAGCTGGTTTGGCTGCCAGTATAAAGAACAGCAAACAAAATTATGAAACATTGCTTCTTAAATCCATTTCGTAGCCAACTGTTAGGGCTATTTTTCAGTATTAATTCATTAATCATTTTTTTATGAAAAAAGAGTTTACATTACGCTTAGACGATGCAGCCTGTGCAGAGTTGGAAAATCTAAAAAAATTATCTGGTGAAAAAACAGATGCTAAAGCTATTAGATTTGCTATTCAGAATTATGCAACTTTGAATGATAGGTATATTGAAACACAACGGCAAATAAGAACGTGGAAAGATAAATATGCAGCGTTAAATAAAGCTGTTGATGATTACTTGTCTTCTTTTGAAGCATTGAAGAAAACTACAGATTGATAGTCAATTATTAGAAATGTGAAAGGATTAATTTATGATTGGAGTAGAGAAGAAAATTTTCAGATTATCTAGTTCTGTGTTAAATCGTACTTTTAAGCAGGAAAAGAGTATTTTTTGTTCAATGGTGTTACGATTGATGGATACAGAAAACTATGCAAACAATTATTGCGATTCGCTAAGTCTTGTTCTTGAACTATTTCCAGAGATTGATAGGGAAAAGCTAGAAAAAGAATTGGATAAATACGTTTGATAGTATTTGAAATTAAAAATGGGCTATTAAACTAGTTAATAGCCTTATTTTAATACATAAATTCATGAGATATGGCAGTAGATATGACAGATGAAACGATTGCACAATACATGGAACGCATCGAGAAAATGAGCATAAAAGAAATTCAACAAGAAATTGAATTTCTGGAAAGCCCCGGTTACAACTGTGAAGGACTGGTATGTGCAGACGGAGTAATTAGTCCCCGGACAAGGATGCATCGTAAGGTTCTTTGGGCAAAGAGGATGAACCAAAAGAGCCTCACAGCCCTGCAATGGGCAAAAGAAGGATATGTTGTAAATCCGGATGCAACAGGAAGAAAGTGGAAAAACAATCCTCACAATTCAAAGGCTATAATATATTATGTATCAGATGAGGTACATGAGGACCAAGAAGCTGCTAAAGAATTTCTGAAATCTAGGCGTAAGGAAAAGAAAGGGTAGTCTTTAGTTCACAGGTCTCTTTTTCAAATATATAAGTCAAGATAAAATGGGATTATCATACCAAATAACGCATAACAGAATATAAATAAACGAATTATGAATGAAAGAACAATCCAAATAGACGTAATTGGAAAAATAGAAGGTACTCAATTTATGAAGTGTAAGCTATATACAAATGAAAATATTGTCATTATCATGATGAATGAATTTGATTATGAACGGTTGAAAGAAGAAGGAATCTTCATAAGAGATGGCAAAAGTCGAGATTCAGCCGGAGTGTTGAATACAACCAATACTTTCATCGAAAAAAATTAATACTCAAAACAAAAAAGAATGATTATGGATAAAAAAGAAAAGAATTTTGCCACATACAAAGAATTTGCAAAGATGCTTCGGGAAGTGGCAAACATATACTCTAAACTGGGTGACGAACCATTGTTGAAAGAAGGATATGAGTATAACGCCATTAGAGATGCTGTTCAGTATGTAACGAACAAACACGATTTTGGTTACTTTATACAGCCTTGGAAGGATGAGTTTCTACGTATGCCTTTTGATGTGACGAAGCGAAAAAAATGGGCTGATTATGTGGCTGAATGCCATGCTACAGGAAAGGAAATTGATTACGATAATTATGATTGGGATAAATGACCATAATTTTTCGAATAGTGTGAAAGGGAATAGATGTCATATAATCAAAATATGGATAGAATGTTTATTGAATATAAGGTATATCGTAGGGTGTCAGATTTGAAGCCTTTTATATCTAGGGATGAACTTCCTTCTTGTCAGATGATTGGAAAAAAAAAGTTTGTAGGAAAAAAAGCAAAAATGGAGGCTGTTTATAGACTTACAGGGAAACGTTTGCCAGAAGACTATACAACAGAGCAGGTAAACAATTATCTTACGGTAGAGCTTTTTAATACGTCTTTATGGCATAAGTATAGAAAGATTTACAATGAAGTTTCCAATGAAAAAGAAATTGTTGTTGAGAACTATAGTTATCAATATACATTAGTTGTAGAATTAGCAAATAAATCGAATTTATCATTGGATGAAGGAAAAATCGTACATTTTGTTATGTGCGAACTGTTAGGAAATCCTTGTGAAACGTATAAAGGGATGAAAAACCCTATAATTTCTTTACGAAAAGATTATGATAGATAAAGCAAAAACATTAGATGAATGCTTTAAGGAACTAATTCTTAAAAGAGGTTGGTCTAAAAATAGTCCATATGACCGCCGAACTGCATCAAGGCATAAAAAGCAATTCCTTGAAGGAACGTTGCCCGATGAACTTAAAAGAGTATATTTGCAAAGTGCTGGTTATACAATAGTGCAGCCGGAGCTTTGGCGACAGGAATTATAAAACAAAGAAAATGGACTGGAGGAACATAATAAGAAATCTATTAGAAATTATCATTGCTATTTTTAGAATGATTTTCATAGGGCTATTTTATATAGCCAAGTTTATGTTTGTGTTCTTTATTCTACTTTTTTTTGGAGTATTAATCAGTCAAAATAATAAGCGATGGTAAATAGAGAAATAAAAGCCCGAAAACGTGCGGTGAAAGAAGAAAAAGAAGAAATAGACGGTGAGATTGTTAGAATTAGGAAAGGGCATCCTCGTACAAATCTTCCTGTGAAACTCCCAGAAAATCCCACATGGCTGAAACAACCTAATGTAGTTACATTAATGGCTGGTGATTTTAAGACAGTACAGATTAGAATCTTAATTGCTGTTATAGAGAAATTACAGAATGCCATAGAATTAAGTATTCAGCATCTAGATAAATATGGTACATCTATTCCATGCGAGCAATTATCCTTATTTCAAGAATATTCAGACCGTATAAGAGTAGATATTGCATATCGGGATTTGGGCGTTAATCCAGACCAATACAAGGAAGTAAAAAGCATGGTTCGTAAATTAATCAGTATTCCTGTAGAGTTTGATGTTAAAGACCCAATAACAGGTGAGGAAAGTTGGTCTATTACTGGTTTATTCACTAAGGCAAATATACCTAAAACTCCTTATTCAAGAGGTTTTTCTTTAGAAATGGATAGAGAGGTTGCTAAAGTTTTCATTAATGTTGATAGAGGTTTTACACGCTATATAAAAGAGATAGCTTTAAGAGCGCAAAGTAGATATACAATAAGAATGTATATGCTGATTAGCTCATGGAAAGAAAAAGGTGGTTTTTCTATTTATGTGGATAGATTTCGGAAATTCTTAAAATTAGAAGATAAATACCCCGAATTTAAAGATTTGTATAAACGTGTAATACGCCCTGTTTACGATGATTTGTTTGAACAGGCTGATTGCTGGTTTGAAATGGCAGAAGTTTATCGTAATTCAGGCGATACACAGCCTTATAAACTTAATTTCAAAGTTATTAAGTCTGCATTATCAAAGAAGGAAGAAGAACTATTAAAAGGACAAAAGAAGATGATAACGAATTTTTGTTCATTGCACTTTGCAATGAAGGACGAACATTTGCAGCAGTTTATTCCACAGATTACATTAAGCAACTATAAAGCTGTAGTAACTAAGATGCTTTATCTAGGCGAATATGTTAGAGATAACTGGAATAAAATTTCAAATAAAGCAGAATATTGTTTATCCGTATTATTAAAAGAGGTAGAAATACTCCCCGGAATGATTGGAGAAGAAAAAGAAGATGAATAAAAGTTGGGTTTTTGTCCCTAAGTGGGGTCTAAAAGTTGGGTTTTTGTCCCTAAGAAGTTGGGTTTTTGTCCCTAAGAAGTTGGGTTTTTGTCCCTAAGAAGTTGGGTTTTTGTCCCTGATTTTTTACTGTTATCTGTTGTTTTTCAAATAGTTACCTTTCCATTTTTAAGGGTACTACCATCACTAGCTGATAAAAAAACCTGATAATCATACCAAACACAAAAAAGGAACTTTTCTTATTACATAAACCCATAAAAAAGGAACTTTTCTCATAATCTTAACACGAACTTTAGGGAAAAGAACATCTATTAACAAAAAAAGACGCTATATGATACAACTAATCAATCAAAAGTTGGGTTTTTGTCCCTATCTAAAAAAAGCATATTTTAAAAAGTTGGGTTTTTGTCCCTATGCTTTTTTGATATACTGTAGGGAAAGAAATTGATACCGAATTATCATTCCTGGCACACCCTGCAGAACGACCTTTTGATACCAAATACAAAAAGCAGCCGGAAGTCGGCCGCAAAGAATTGATACCATAAAACATTAGGGAAAAAGAACAGGAATAAAATACCATATTATATATATAAATAATATATGAATATATAATATATAAACAAATAATATATAATATGTGATTAACACGCTTCACTTCCAGAGTTCCAGAAAGAGCAACACGAAAAATCTTCTTTTCCCTAAAGTTCCTTGTGTCGTTTCTCTCTATACCTGAATACAGGAAAACGGCTGCATCATAAAAGAAAAGACACCGACACCATTCAGGAACTACCGCCCATCGGCAAAAGGATTGCATCTAATTGATACCTTTTCTGCCTGCACTGGAGAGAAACCGGGAAGGTATTTGATACCGTACTTTTCCGGGTTCTGCCCGGCATGGACGATAAGAGAACATTATTATGATACCAAAAAAACTTATCTAATTGTATTTTTTCCCTTTTGTTTGGGAGGGTGTTTAGTAATTTATATATTTGCGTTTGTAGAAATTAATAGCAAGATGTGTTTTTGTGTCCACAAAAACCAAATCTTGCCTGATAAATCAGGAGTTTAGCCCCCTCGCAACTTGGGGGCATATATTATTTAGTATCATAGTATGAAAGCAAATAAAAGAGATAGAATAGTGAAAGTTCGCTTAACGAATTTAGAATATGAAGAACTAACTAAAGCTTCTAAATCTAGCAAATGTATGTCAGATTATTTTAGACAGAGAGTCTTTAGGAAAGGAGTTGGTCTTATTGACCCTAAAGAATTTATTCGTTCGATGGATGAAATTTGTTTGGAAATGAAACGTATAGGAAATAATATAAATCAGTTGGCTAGGTATGTAAATATTCATAAGGAAGAAGTTAATCAAGAGGTTCTTAATGAGGTAGAAAAGAAAATGGCAGACTATGTAATTATGCAAGATAAATTGAATGTTACTTGGCGTAAGTTGATGTCAATCAAATAATATATGTATATATAATATTGATATATATAATTTTAGTGATAAAGACAGCGTTACTATTTCTTTTCCCTAAAGTTCTTTGTGTCGTTTCTCTCTATACCTGAATACAGGAAAACGGCTGCATCATAAAAGAAAAGACACCGACACCATTCAGGAACTACCGCCCATCGGCAAAAGGATTGCATCTAATTGATACCTTTTCTGCCTGCACTGGAGAGAAACCGGGAAGGTATTTGATACCGTACTTTTCCGGGTTCTGCCCGGCATGGACGATAAGAGAACATTATTATGATACCAAAAAACTTTAGGGAAAAATATTATATATATAAATAATATATGAATATATAATATTTGTATATTTATTATATGAATAAATTATATTGAAATATTCTTTTATTGAATATTTGTTTGTATATTTGCGGTGTGAAGTTATAAATATGGTAGTAGTAGTTTTAAAAGCGGCAACTTCTTTCGCTGGTATTGATTATAATGAGCGAAAGAATGAGGAAGGCAAGAGTGAACTTCTTGTTGCAGAAAATTTTGCTATGAATCCAGATAATTTGAAGAAGTCGGATTATATAGCTTATATGGAATCTGTCTGTAGGACTAATCCAGCGGTCAAGGCAAAACAATTTCATGCAGTGATTTCATGTAAGGGGCGTGAATATTCGGCAGATGATTTGAAAAATGTAGCTTTGCAATATATAAATAAAATGGGTTATGGAAATAATCCTTATATGATATATTTTCATTCTGATACAGAAAATAATCATGTACATATTGTTTCTACACGAGTACAGAAGAACGGACAGAAGGTAAAAGATAATATGGAAGCTGTGCGCTCACAGAAAGTCATAAATCAAATAATGAATGTTGATTTAGCTTTGAAGGCTAAAGATGATATTTCAAAATACATGGAGTTTTCTTTTTCTACAGTGCAGCAATATAAGTTGTTACTTGAACAATCAGGATGGAAATTAAGAGAAAAGGATGGATTATTAATTTTGTATAAGGGTGGTGAAAAGCACGCTTCAATTCAATTAGAGCAGATAAAAGATAAAGCTAAACAATATACACCTGATGAAGAAAGAAGAAAACAGATAACAGCTCTTTTATTTAAATATAAGCAAGGACTTTCCTATACAGAACTTCAAACTTTGATGAAAGATAAGTTTGGTATAAATTTAGTCTTTCATACAGGAAAAGGACATACTAAACCTTATGGATATACATTAATTGATTATAGAAATAAGAGAGTTTTGAAAGGTGGGGAAGTTATGGATTTGAAGGAACTTTTAGTAGAGCCTAATAAACAAGCAAAAGTTGAACACTGTAATAGTATAATTAATCTTCTTTTGAAAGATGGAACAAAATATACAATGGATAGTTTCAAGAAATTAATGTTAGATTACGGTTATAGGTTTTCAATGAATGGCACAATATTTATAAATGGTGATGATAAGGCTTTATTGGTTCTTGATAAAAAACTGTTGAAAGAACTTAGATATAATAGCAGAGTGTATGAAGCAAATAAATTTAATGTTGCTACACTTAAAGAAGCCGAGTTGTTAAGTAGAATTTATCATGTGAAAAAAGATGATATTTTGATTCAAGAGCATATGGATAAAAAAAATACTGTCTATTCTGATATGATAAATAGTTATTTGGCTCATAGTTCAGATTTACATTCTACATTAAGAGAAAAAGGAATTCTTTTTGTTGAAGATGATAATTTAGTTTATCTAATAGATAAAAAGAATAAAGTAATCATAAGTACTGATGATTTAGGAATCAATATTATAAAAGATGGCTATAGTAAAGATAGGATTACTCTAGTTACTCTTGATAAGATGGAAAGAATAAATGTTGAACAAGATTCAGAACTGGCAAGGGGATTTAATCTGATTGATGCTATTTGTGATATTCTTAGCCAGCATATAAATGTACAGCAAGATAAATCTCCTAACAGGAAAAAGAAAAGAGGACAGCAACAAAATTAATTAATAAATAGAATAAGATATGATAATATTATTTGGAAATCAGAAAGGCGGTTGTGGTAAAACGACTAATTGCATACAATTTGCCAACTATCTAGTAGAAAAAGGAAAAGAAGTTCTAGTATTGGATTTAGATTTTCAGCGTTCATTATCGGATAGAAGAAAAGAAGATATTGCGACCTATGATAATGAACCTAAATATGAGGTTATACAAACCGATATATCTAATGTTGCTAAAATTATTAGTGATTTTACTAAGGTTGAGCAAGGAAATCTATTAATAGATTTGCCCGGTAAGATTGATGATGATGCTTTGGGAACTATTCTTAAAGCTGCGGATATAATAATATGCCCATTTAAATACGATAAATTTACAATGGATAGTACAGGCTTTTTTATCCAAGTGTTACAGTATTTAAATGTAAAAGCTAAAATATTCTTTTTGCCTAACAATATGAGAACTGCGGTAAGATATGAGACGAAAGAACAGGTAGTTGATATTCTTAAGCAAGTTGGTTTTGTTACAGATGAAATACCAGCTTCTGTTGCGATGGAACGTATAAATACATTAGCAATTAGTAATGAGTGTATTGATAAGGTGAAGAATGCTTATGATTATATCATTCAAGAAGGAGCAATAAAATAAAATATTCTTTTTATAGATATTTGTTATAAAATTATTCATTTATTGTATATATTTGCGCATGGCTGATAAATTAAGGAAAAAGCAAAATGAAGGCATTTCTAGTGTTCTGGAAATAGCTAAAATGATAAGAGGTGAAGAATCGCATGGGAGTAGTATAAATGAAACTCCTATTCAAGAAGCTAAATGTGAAGTTGAAGAGGAGAAAGAACCACCTCATGTAGAAATGGAAACAACTTCTTCGGAAGTTTTTAATTTTAATGGCTCTAGTGATATGGATTTGACGGACTTATTAGAGTACATTAAAGGAAAAAATTATAATTGCAAGGAAGTTCTATATGTTGATACAGATGTAAAAGAGGTGTTTGGCTTGCTCAAAGCTAAAGCCAAAATACCTATTTCATCTTTAGTTTCGTTTATTTTGGAAGATTGGTTAACTAAACACCGTAATGACATAAGTTCTTTGATTAAGCAAAAAAAGAACCGTTTTCTTTAGTACAGAAAAAGGGTCGTTTTGTGAAACAAAAGATTTTTGGTTAGGCTATAGACCCGTCCAATGGGTTTTTCCTCATTGGACGGATATTTTAGATAGAAACAATAATTTCTTTAGGGATTCCTGTATAATATGCTATTTTTTCTACAGGAATATTATCTTCTCTCATTTTTATTATAATATCAATATTTTCTTTAGTAATAGAAGAAGGTATAAACGTAAATAAAATGTCTGACAATTTGCTTATAGCCTTAATAACTTTTTGTTTGTCAGATTCTTTTTTTAAGTCTATTCCACTGAAAGTTGAAAGTTTATCATGCAAAATAAGATAATATATTCCTCCTATTATTAGTGCAGATATAGTTACAATGTCAATATCTGTATTGGAGAATATGTTTGAGAATTTTTGGCATAAAGGTAATGTATGCAATTCTCGTAATTGGGCTGTACGTTGACTAGTTTCATTGTTGCTAGCCAGTTCCCATTTTAGGAGTTCTTGCATGACCTTATTTCCCGATAGAGATTGAAATAAGCCTATGAGGATGTTTATATATAGTTCTTTATCGTTACTTGATTGTTTTTGCGATTTTACAATATCGCTAAACCAATAATCGTATTTTTTTACATACTCGTCAATAAACCTATTCAAATCATCGTATCTGTTATAGAATTGTACAGGCTCAATTTCAGCTTGTCGCATAATACCTGTAACTGTTAGATTAGAAAATCCTTCAGTTTCAATTAAATGGGTTGCCGCATTAATAATGCTTTCCTTTATGTCTTTGGCACTTCTTCGCTTTCTCCTTTCTTTCATTATTATTTTATTTTTATGTTCTTATTTATATCATTAAGAGTATTGACTAAAGATTCTAATTGTTCAAGTTTATGCGTGGCAAGAACGCTGACCCTTAATCTTGCTTCTTTGGTTCTTACAGCCGGATATACAATTCCAATTGTAAAGATACCTTTTTCTTGCAACATTTTAGCAATTTCGTAAACCTTTTTATTATCTCTTATCATAATAGGAAAAATAGGGGAAACAGATTTTCCTATGTCGAACCCTTCTTCTTTCAACCGTTTTCTAAGATAGTTCGTATTTTCCCAAAGTTTGTTTCTTATTTGTGGCTCTTTTTTTATAATTTCTAAAGCTTTTAATATGGATGCTGTGACTTGTGGGGTAGGGGCTGCTGAAAATACATTGCTGTCCGCATAAAATTTCAAATATTGTATTATCTTCTTTGAAGCTGCTGCAAATCCTCCTACACAACCAAATGATTTGCTGAATGTACCAGTAATAATATCAATTTGACCTAAACAGTTATAATGCTCTGCTGTTCCTCTGCCATTGGCTCCCATTACTCCTATTCCATGTGCATCATCTAACATTAGCATGGCTTCATAAGTCTTGCAAAGAGAAATAATTTCTGGAAGTAAGGACAAATCCCCGTCCTGGGAATATACCCCATCTATTATTACAAGTTTAGTTTGATATTGTCCTTTAACTTCCTTTAGTACTTTCTCTAAATATTCTAGGTCGTTATGTCCAATTCGTTTTATATTTGTTCCTTTTAATCCAGCCATTGCGCTTGTGTGGATGTAAGGGTCTATCAATGCAATATCATTTTGACCTAATAAGGCTCTTAGTATTCCGGCATTTGCTCCAAATCCAGAAGAAAATAAAATAGCGTCCTCCTGTCCTACAAAGGAAGCTATTTCTTGCTCTAGTCGTTGGTGTATGTCGAGATAACCGCCTATTACTTGTGCAGCACAAGCACCTGTTCCATATTTTTTTATAGCATCTATACCAGCTTGTTTAGTTTCTTCTCTTTGTGACATACCTAGATAATCATTAGATATAAATGCAATAATAGGTTCATTGAAGCCTTCAATCTCCATTGTTGAACCGATTCCTGTATGTGAAGTTATCCAATAGCTTTTGCATCCGAAATCATTTAATTGCTCAATGTACTGTTGGAAATCATTTGCTCTCTCGATAGCATTTTTTCCATGAGATAGCTCAAAATCTTTTAATGAATGATAAGTTTTTTCCATATTAGTATAATTTAGATTGTATATTACAAATATATATAATTATTTATGTTTGTGAGCATAAAAGAGTGTTTTTTTAGCGAAAATAATTGTTTTATATACAACATAAATTGTATATTTGAGGGCGATAATAAAATCGATTGTTAAATTTCTAAATTTAAGCTTATGAAAAAAACTTTAGTTTATTGTTTGGTTGTTGGTTTATCATTTTTCTTGTATCAATGTGATAACAACAATGAAGTTTTAGAAAATCAAACAGACAAAATGAAAGATGAATTGGTGGCTGTAACCACAAGTGATTTTGCCATTGTTGCGGAGAATAGACAAGCAAGAGAAGAAGCTGAAAAATTAGTTTTCTCTGCTTCTGATTTCCTTCAAACAAAGGAACCAATGTCGGATAATGCAATAGCTCCTTTTGATTATAAAACAGGGCTAGTGGGAGATAAAGCGTATAATATTAAAGTTTATATCACTGCTTTAGAAAGGGTTAAAAGAAATCTTTATGTTGACAATAATCAGTTGGTTATTAAGTCAAAGTCTGGGCGTGAACTTAATATGGCAGAAGACCTTTTTTTATATATTTCAGAACTTATATGTACATGGAATAGTTTAATAAAAGATGGGCGATTTGATATTATAAATGTAGGTAGCGATTATTATGACATTGAACCTAATGTTCAATATTTGAAGTCTGTAAGAGCAAATCCTGTCGATATATATAATATGAGAACTCACAATGAGCGTTGGGATGCTGTGAAATCAGTTGTAGATTCAGAACCGATAGGAACTTATGTAGGTGAACATTTTGTTTTCAATTTTGGTGGTGATATTTCTGGTGAATTTTATGTGTCAGGAAAAGTTAGAAGGTATTATGTTTGTGATGGATGTAGCACGCATGGGGTAAGTAATCCTACTTGTAGTTATAATTACATTGCTTCAAGTGTGGTTGTTCCAGATTCCCAAGTATATATTTATTCATTGAGAAATGTAAGTCAACTTGCTGTCATTACTTATCAACAGGGTAAATAATTTACATTTAGAAGGTTAGATATTATAATATCTAACCTTCTATTTTTTTTGAAGAACATTTTAGTAGATTATAATAATGAAAAAAATATCACTTATTTCAATATTTGTTTTATTGTTTTTATATCAATGTAGCAATGAAAAGAAAAATATAACAAATAATAATTTGAATGAACTTTCTTATGTTGGTGGTGAGAGGGACAAAGTGAATGAAGAATTACGATTGAGTAAAGAAAAAATGTGGGAAGAAGCTAATAGATATAAGGCGGCTATAACTGATACAACATTTCTCCAAACTAAAGGGAAAATGTCAGAAATGGCAATAAATCCGTTTACAGGGAATGGACAGAATCAATATTATGCATTAAATCAAGTTATTTATCTTAAAGCATTGGAAAGGGTGAAAAAACATCTTTTTATAAAAGATAGTTTACTTGTATGTGATTTAAAATCAGGAGTAGAAATAAGAATATCCGAGGATTTATTTCAATATATTATGGATTTATTGAAAAACTGGAATTTAGGTATAAAAGAAGGGAAATATAAGATTGTGAAAACAAAGAATAATAGTTATGATATTGAAGCTATACCTCAATGAATAAGTAAAAATGATTTTTGGTATCATAGTAATGTTTTATCTTCGTCCGTGTCCGGCAGAACCCGGAAGTGTACGGTATCAAATTCTTTCCCGGTTCCTGCCTGTATTTGCAGCAAAGGTATCAATTAGATGAAATTCTTTTACTGATGGAGGGTAGTTCCTGAATAGTGTCGGTATCATTCCCTTTATAGTGCAACCGTTTTTCTGTATCAGGAGTGGAGAGAAACGGCACAACAAACTTTAGGGAAAAGAAAATTTTCGTGTAGCTCTTTCTGTGGTTCGGGAAGTGAAGCGTATTAATCACATATTATATATTTATATATATAATATGATATTTTATTCCTGTTCTTTTTCCCTAATGTTTTATGGTATCAATTTTTTGTGGCCGACTTCCGGCTGCTTTTTGTATTTGGTATCAAAAGGTCGTTCTGTAGAGCGTGCTAGGAGTGATAATTCGGTATCATTTCATCATGCTATATACGCCCATCAGTGCCAGAACTCCAAAAGAATAGGTATCACAAATTCTTTAAAGTAATATTGGAAAATAAAAGAGAGTATTTTGTACTCTCTTTTATTTTATTAGGGCTGTAATAAATTGATGGCTTTTTGAAGATTAGCTTCTAGCTCTTTTTTAGCGTTTGACATAGCATCATCATAGTTTTTTTCTGATTGTCTTATAATTTCTATTATAACAGAATTATAATTGGCTTTTTGTGCTTCATCTTCTTCTGTATTAGAAATCAGATAGAACTTTTCACTAAATATTAAATCTATAAAAACATAGTTAGAATAAAAATTCAGCACTTGAAATAAAAGTTTTAGGCTGCCCCCTTTTCCTAGTTCAAGATTTGAAATCGCATTTTGTTTACAGTTTAGCTGTTCTGCTAATTGAGCTTGGGAATATCCTATATGCTCTCGGATTTGCTTTAACCTTGTGCCTAAAATTGGTAATGTTATGTTATACATATTGTTCTATTACTGTTTCTACTTCGTCGTATATTCTCTTAAAG
>ERZ791926.1290-NODE-1290-length-13125-cov-7.358072_pt1 | contig 13125 bp, 10 predicted proteins | sample MGYA00510131_ERZ791926 | MGnify/ENA primary metagenome ERZ791926 (study PRJEB30046, sample SAMN00792052) | human gut metagenome | study: EMG produced TPA metagenomics assembly of the A metagenome-wide association study of gut microbiota in type 2...
CGTTGCTTCCGCTGCCGGGATCCATATCCAGACCAGCATGGTGGTCTCCATCGTTATCATTCTGCTGCTGCTCGTGGCCAGTTTCTTCCTCTACCGCGGGCGGAAAAAGCTGAACTGGAAGCCCCGCGTGTTGGGCGCTGCGGCCAGCGCTGCGGCCGTCTGCGGCCTGCTTTTCGGTGTCTTCCTGCAGCCCGCAGTCACCCAGGCCATCGGCATTCTGCCCGACGCCTGGATGCAGGACCGCTATTATCGCTACTACGGTGTCACCACCAGTTTTCTGACCAACCTCACCAATCTGGAGATCTCGAAACCGGACGACTACTCGGAAGATGCCGTGAACGAGATTTTGGACGACACCGCCGCAGCCGGGAACTACCAGACGGCACCGCTCTACCCGGCGTCTTATGGGGCGGTCACGCCAGCCGGGGAGACCGAACAGAGCCCCACCATTATCTACGTGATGGACGAGTCCTACTGGGATGTCTCGGAGCTGGAGCAGTATGGCTTTGCGTTCGACACGGATGTTTCCGCCAACCTCCATCGCCTGCAGGAGACCAGCGCTTCCGGCCGGGCTTACAGCCCCAGCTTCGGCGGCGGCACCTGCGATGTGGAGTTTGAGGCGCTGACCGGCTATTCCGTCTCCTATCTGCCCAACGGCAGCAAGCCCTATCAGCAGCATGTGACCCGGCCCATGTTCTCTCTGCCGAATTACCTCAAGACGCAGGGCTATCAGACCGCCGCCGTCCACTGCTTCTGGGCCAAATACTGGAGCCGCGACACGGCCTATCCGAATCTGGGTCTGGACACCTTCCTCAGTCTGGAAAAGATGACCCATGTCAACAAGGTGCGCAGGCACTACTGGACCTCCGGCCTTGTTACGGACGACTCCATGGCCGACCAGATCATCCAGCAGTACGAGAGCATGAAGGCCTCGTCCGATGCGCCGGTCTTCCTCCATGCCGTCACGATGCAGAATCACACCAATTATAATAAGGACAACTACCCCGACGACCAGCGCGTCAAGGTGCTGAACGCTCCGTCCGGCATCAGCCGGAGCACACTGGGGGCGCTCGAAGATTTTGCCACCGGCATCCGGGATGCCGACGCCATGCTGGGCCGCCTGACCGACTACTTCTCTCAGGTGGACGAGCCGGTCATCCTCGTGTTCTGGGGCGACCATTACAACCCCATTGATTCCAACTACGACGTCTTCACCAAGAGCGGCTATGCCAGCGATTCCAGCGCCGACCCCCGCCTCCACCAGACGACCCTGCTCATGTGGTCGAACTATTCGCAGCAGCCTGTGGACCTTGGCACCATCGCCGCCTACGACATTTCGCCGGTCATGATGAACATCTACGGCCTGAAGCAGCCGCTCTATTTCCAGTATCTGAACCGCCAGCTGCAGGTGGCGTACCGCACGAACACCCGCGGCACCGTCATGAACCGGGACGGCACCACCACCCAGGAGCCTACTGCATTGCAGCAGCAGTGGAGCGCCAACCACTGGCTGCTCCAATACGACCTGATGTTCGGCAAGGGCTATGCCCTCAGCCGGATGGGGATGGAGGGCCTGGAAGCGGCACCGACCGGCAAATAAGAGAAAACTGCAAAATCTTTTTGTAAAAAACACCGAAAAGCTCTTGAATCCGCGTCCTTTTTGTGCTATTATAATTCAGCATTACACACGCATCACTATGCCCTTTTGTGCCCATCCGGGTGGAGGGCAGTCAGGCCCGTCCGATACGGTGCCCTGATCACGGTGTGCGGAGGCAAAACAATATCTGGAGGTATTTTACTATGGCAGTCGTTTCTATGAAGCAGCTTCTCGAAGCAGGTGTGCACTTCGGTCACCAGACCCGTCGCTGGAACCCCAAGATGGCGAAGTATATCTTCACCGAGCGCAACGGCATCTATATCATCGATCTGCAGAAGACCGTGAAGAAGCTGGACGAGGCTTACAACTACGTGAAGGAAGTTGCAGCTGAGGGCGGCGACATCCTGTTCGTCGGCACCAAGAAGCAGGCTCAGGAGTCCATCCGTGACGAGGCTCTGCGCTGCGGCATGCACTATGTCAATGCTCGCTGGCTGGGCGGTATGCTGACCAACTTCCGCACCATCCGCAAGCGCATCGACCGTATGGATCAGCTGGCTAAGATGAAGGAGAACGGCACCTTCGAGCTGCTGCCCAAGAAGGAAGTTGCCAAGCTGGAGCTGGAGATGGAGAAGCTGGACAAGTACCTGGGCGGCGTCAAGAACATGAAGACCCTGCCGAAGGCCATGTTCATCGTCGATCCTCACAAGGAGCGCATCGCTGTTGCTGAGGCCCGCAAGCTGAACATCCCCATCGTTGCAATCGTCGATACCAACTGCAACCCCGATGAGATCGATTACGTGATCCCCGGCAACGACGACGCGATCCGCGCTGTCAAGCTGATCGCCGGTGCAATGGCCGACGCTGTTCTGGAAGGCAAGCAGGGCAACCAGGAAGCTCCCGCTGAGGAAGCAAACGCCTGATTTTTCCGTATTCCGAACAAACCCGTTTAGTAACGTGTAAGGGAGAATAAAAATGGCTATTACTGCAAAAGACGTTATGGAGCTGCGCAAGCAGACCGACTGCGGCATGATGGAGTGCAAGAAGGCTCTGACCGAGGCTGACGGCAACTTCGAGAAGGCAATCGAGATCCTGCGTGAGCGTGGTCTGGCTACCGCCGCCAAGAAGGCAAGCCGCGTTGCTGCCGAGGGTATGGTCTACGCTGACTACTGCCCCGCCTGCAAGGTGGGTGTTGTCATCGAGGTCAACGCTGAGACCGACTTCGTTGCCAAGAACGACAAGTTCGTTGCTTTCGTCAAGGAGGCAACTCAGGTCATCATGAAGCAGAACCCTGCTGACGTTGAGGCTCTGATGGCTTGCAAGACCGAGTCCGGCGAGACCGTGGACGAGGCTCTGAAGAACCTGATCCTGGTCATCAAGGAGAACATCAAGGTCCGTCGTTTCGTCCGTTACGAGGGCGTCTGCTCTGCTTACGTCCACGGCGGCGGCACCCACGGCATCCTGGTCAACTTCGAGACCACCAACGACATCGACGCAAAGGACGAGTTCGTTGCTTACGGCAAGGACATCGCCATGCAGGTCGCTGCTGCAAACCCCAGCTATGTGGACGAGGCTTCTGTCCCTGCTGAGGTCGTGGCCAAGGAGAAGGAGATCATGCTTGCTCAGATGGCTGGCGATCCGAAGACCGCCAACAAGCCGGATGCAGTCAAGCAGAAGATGATCGAGGGCAAGATCAAGAAGTTCTTCAAGGAGAACTGCCTGGTCGATCAGGAGTTCGTCAAGGACAGCGACCTGTCTGTTGCTCAGTACACCGCTAAGGTCGCTAAGGACCTGGGCGGCGACATCAAGATCGTCAAGTTCACCCGCTTCCAGAAGGGCGAGGGCCTGGAGAAGCGCGCTGACGACTTCGCTGCTGAAGTCGCAAGCATGGTGAAGTAATTCAAGCTTCCAGGCTGAAAATGGGAGCCGCAGTGCCTGTCACAGGGTGCTGCGGCTCCTTTTTTGCGTTCCGGGGTTGTAAAACCTGACCGAAGATGTTATGATGGACCCATTCCAAACAGAAAGAAGTGCTGACCATGAAGATTGTCCCGTGTGCGTTCCAACTGCCCAACGGAGAAATGCTGACGGTGCGCAGTCTGTGCGCAGACGACGCCGAAGCGCTCAACGCATTCCGCCTTGCAACCTACCGCGAAACCCATTTTATGGCGCGTTATCCAGAGGATGGAGCGAGTCTGGAAGCAATGCAAAAGGGGCTGGCAGGCTCTGAAGCCAGCGCGCTGAATTGTGAGGTCGGTGCTTTTGCCGGAGAAAAGCTGGTGGGGGAGTTTGGTGTGGCACAGGTGCGGCCGCACATCAAGTATCGCCATCGTGCAGTCATGGGGATCTCTGTGTTGAAAGAAGCCTGGGGCTGTGGTCTGGGCAGCTTTCTGATGCAGTTGGCCGTGGCCCAGGCAAAAGCCAACGGCTTTGAACAGCTGGAGCTGGGTGTGTACAGCGATAATCCCCGCGCCATCCACCTTTATGAAAAGTTTGGCTTTGAACGCTGCGGCACCATGCCCCATGCCTTCAAGCTCAAGGATGGAACTTACCGCGACGAGATCATGATGGTGAAGATGCTATGAAAACAGAACGCATTACCCTGAAGGGCATCCCCGCGCTCCTCATCGGCGAGCCTTCCCACAAGGTGTATCTCTACGTCCACGGAAAAATGGGCAGCAAGGAGGAAGCTCTTGCATTTGCAGAGCAGGCCTGCCCGGCAGGTTATCAGGTGCTGGCCATCGATCTGCCCGAACATGGCGAGCGGAAGAACGGCCCCGAACGGCTCCTGCCATGGGTTGTTACCCCGGAGCTGCAATTTATGGATCAGTATGCAAGGGTGCACTGGCGGCAGGTCTCGCTGCGGGCCACGAGCATCGGTGCGTGGTTCTCCATGCTGGCGTTACAGGAGAAAGCACTGCGCCGCGCGCTCTTCGTTTCGCCCATCGTGGATATGGAAGACCTCATCGGCAGGATGATGCAGCAGGCCAACGTGACTGAAGAGCAGCTGAAGGCGGCAGGGGAGATCCCCACAACTTTCGGGGAGATGCTTTCGTGGCCGTATCTCTGCTGGGTGCGGGAGCATCCGTTCCGCTGGCGCATCCCCACGCAGGTGCTCTATGGCGAAGCCGACGAGCTGACTTCCTATGCTGTGCTCGACCGCTTCAAGCGTGCGACCGGGGCACAGCTGACCCTTCTGGCCGACGGGGAACACTGGTTCCACACCGAGACGCAGCTGGCCGTGCTGCAGGCCTGGGAAGGTGCGCATCTCTGAAGCGCAGAAAAACAGAGATCCCCGCTGACGGGTTCGATGACGTCAGCGGGGATCTCTTTCTGTTTTTACGAACGAATCGTGAAAACCGCAGTTGTTTTTAGACCTTTGCTTCGCTGTTGTGCTCGGCGTTGGAGTAAGCCTTGAAGGAGTGGAAGACGATGTTCAGGCCCAGAACGATCAGCAGGACAGCCAGGATCAGCTGCAGGCCGTTGGCGATGAACACAGCGCCCCAGGTGGTCTCACCCGCAGGGATGCCCACCGAAGCGGCAGCGCTGATGGCCTTGACCATCGCGATCAGACGCTGGACCAGCGCGGTGAAGGTGACGCACAGCATGATGACCAGCGGGGGGAAGAGCATCTTGTTGTTGCGGCCGGTGACCTTCAGGAAGACGCACAGGGTGGCCAGAACCAGAGCGCTCAGCAGCTGGTTGGCGGAACCGAACAGCGGCCAGATGTTGGCGTAGCCGATCTTGGTCAGGATGAAGCCGAACACCAGCGTGATGAAGGTGGAGAAGTAGACGTTGCAGAACAGCTTGCGCCAGCCCTCTGCATGCTCCATGTCATCGACGCTGAACAGCTCCTGGAAGCTCATGCGGCCGATACGTGCAACGGCATCCAGGCTGGTCAGAGCCAGAGCAGAAACGCACATGGTCATGAAGACGGTAGCAGCGTAGGCGGGGATGCCGAACATCTCAAAGAAACCGGCAACGCCGCGGCTGAAGATCTGGAACGGGGTGCCTGCGGCGGGGGTGCCATCCGCAGCGGCAGCAGCGCCTGCAACACACAGGGCCAGAACAGCCAGCAGGCTTTCGAGGATCATGGCACCATAGCCGACTTTCAGCATATCCTTTTCGTTCTCCACGGTCTTGGAAGAAGTGCCGGAAGAGACCAGGCTGTGGAAACCGGAAACGGCACCGCAGGCCACAGTGACGAACAGGATGGGGAACATGGTACCCAGCTTCTCATTGGTGAAACCGGTGAAGACGGGCAGGTTCATGGTGGGGTGTGCGACCAGCAGGCCGACCACGGCACCTGCGATCATGGCCACGAACATGAAGGTGGTCATGTGGTCACGGGGCTGCTTCAGCAGCCACATGGGCAGGACGGCTGCAAAGAAGATGTAGATGAAGGTGATGTAGCTCCATGCAGCCTTGCCCAGGATGATGGGGAAGTTTGCACCGATCACGAAAGACAGAACGATGAAGACGATGCTGATGACGCTCTCCTTCCAGCCGGAGAAGTTGAACTTCTTCTGGATCAGGCCGAAGACGACGGCGAACACCATGAACATGATGGAGACCATGCCGGCAGCACCGTTGGTCTGTGCGGCCTCGACCAGAGCACCGTCGGTGCCAAAGGCATTGAAGGTGCCGGCGACCATGTCAGCAAACGCTGCGATGACGATGCCGCAGAACAGCCAGCAGAACAGCAGGAACAGCTTGCGGCCGGTCTTACCGATGTACTTCTCGATCAGCATACCCATGGATTTGCCGTCGTTCTTGACGGAAGCATACAGCGCGCCGAAGTCGGTCACAGCACCAAAGAAGATGCCGCCGATCAGGACCCACAGCAGAACGGGCAGCCAGCCGAATGCGGCAGCCTGGATGGCACCGGTGACAGGGCCGGCACCTGCGATGGAGCTGAACTGATGGGCAAAAACGGTCCAGCCGTTGGTGGGGACGTAGTCGCGGCCGTCCTCGTGGATGACTGCGGGGGTCTTAGCCTTGGGGTCGATGCCCCACTTGTTTGCCAGCCAGCGTCCGTAGAAGGTGTAAGCTCCCAACAGACACACGGCCGCGATCAAAACGATGACCAGCGTGTTCATTTCGTTTACCTCTTTCCTTTCTTTCCAAACGGCAAAGCGGCCAGGGTCCATCTGGCGGCTGCACTCAAAAACCACAAGCGGCCGGGCGGCAGGGGATGAAAAAAGCCCCCATCTTCGTTCTGGATGCAGACCGCATCCACCCGAAGACGAAGGCCTGACAACCGGTCTCCCGGCTGCAATTCTCCGCGGTACCACTTCGCTTGCTGCTTTTGAGGGCAGCCACTTTCTGCCCGCTCCGGGAGAACCTCACCGGAGCGGGACGCCCTGTAACGGGGGCGGATCGGCCAGGTGCTACTGTTCGGTTCGCACCGGCTGCTCGCAGGGGATAACCTTTCTCTCTTTGCTGCCGTCTTACACCAAAACCGACAGCTCTCTGGGAGCAGGTGTGGGAAAAGGTCGTGTCCTGTTCACTGCATTTGCCGAATGATTGTGTATACTTTAGTCCCGATTTCATAATTTGTCAATATATTTTGGGCAAGTTAGGAGGATGTGCCAATTCGGGAAAAATGCTGGTAAAAATTTTTAGGTGATTTTTGTTCATGTGTGAAGAGAAGAAAACTATGCACGTTAAAATGTGAAAATCACTCACGTTGCAAAAAGACTTGACTTTCACGCTTTCGTGTGCTAAAGTGATAATACAAAATCACCAAATTTTCCAAATACCCGGCGCTTGCCGCAAAGGAGGCCGCTATGGCTGAGAAAAACCCCAGAAAGAACCCGACCACGGACGCACTGTTCGATGCGATCCTGAGCCTTGAAACACGGGAAGAGTGCTACAATTTCTTTGAGGACCTGTGCACCGTAAAGGAGATCTCCGATATGGCGCAGCGCCTGGAAGCGGCCAAGCTGCTTTTGGGTGGCAGCACCTATGACCAGATCGTCAAAGCGGTGGAGATCAGCACGGCCACCATCAGCCGGATCAACCGCTGCATCCAGTACGGCAGCGGCGGCTACCGCGACGTCATCGAAAAAGTCTCTGCGAAGGAAGCAGCCGATTCCGCCGAGTGACACAGGCGGCGGCCCGGACATACAATGGGGCATACCTTATATAAGAAAGGATGACCCGATTTATGATCACGGAAACCAACTGCACGCCCACGCTGGAATGCCCCGCACTGCCCCGCGTCACCCTCGACCAGGCCGTCATCGACCTGCTGGAGAGCATTGCGCTGCAGGAATCTGCCCTCAGCCACATCCTCTGCGCGGAGAGCCAGAAGATGAAGACCGCGATGGCCATGAAGGAAGTCGACCTGTGCAAGCTGCTGGAGATCAACGACTCGGCTACCAACATGGTCCATGCCGTGGCCAATCTGGAACTGGCACTCAAAGATAAGCTGGAATTTATCTCCAACAACCTCTATTACCCCTCGACGGAAAACACCACCACCGCGCAATAACCGGCGGTTGCCACTGCCTGCCCGCACTTTGCCGGGCAGGCTTTTTGTGTTTGTGGCTATTCTATGAACAATCTAGCCAAAAGATGAAAAAACGTTTTGTGCGGAATTGCTGAATACAGAAAACTGTGCTATACTATACACTGTATATGTGTGAAAGAGAGGAAATGAACCTTGCAGCACTATGACGTGATCTTATTCGACGTGGACGGAACGCTCATTGATTCCGCACCCGGCATCCTGAATACACTGGAAGAGGTCTTCCGCAAGATGGACGTAGATATCACCGGTGTGGACCTGCGCCGCTATCTTGGCCCGCCGCTGCGCAAGACGTTCGCAGAGCACTTCACCGACCCGGCCAGGGTCGAGGAAGCCGCCGGACTCTACCGTGCCAGCTATGCCGTCAAGGGCAGCCACGAGTGCCGCGTGTTCCCCGGTGCGGCTGAGATGCTCCGCCGCCTGAAGGAAGCGGGCTTTGTGCTCTGCACGGCGACCTCCAAGCCCACCCAGGTGGTGACGCCCATTCTCAAGGAGCAGGGCCTTGCCCCATACTTCGATTTTATCGGCGGCGCGTCCATGGACGAGAGCCGCGACACCAAGACCGAGGTCGTCCGCTACGTGCTGGAGCAGCCCTGCGTCAAGGGCAAACGGGTCCTGATGGTCGGGGACCGCAACGACGATATGCGAGGTGCGGCAGACTGCGGTCTGGACGCTGCCGGTGCGCTGTACGGCTATGGCAGCCGGGAAGAGCTGGAACCGTTCCACCCGGTCTTTCTGGCCGAGAGCTGCACCGCCCTCGCGGACGCCCTTGTGAACGCCTGACCGGACTGCTGATTGAGAATAAAAATGGTGAATCATTATGAATCGTAGGACACAATCGGACAAGCAATCTATGACTCCTTTGCAGCGGCAGGCTGTTCTGGTCTGCGTTGTGTGTGCGCTGGCGGCGCTGCTGACCATCGGCATCACCCTGACCCTGCTCAGGCGGGGTAAGGTGGACGCCCCGAATGTACCCGATGCAGACTCCGTCTCCTCGGAAACGCCCGCGGACGGCGAAGATCTGGCAGAGCACTATCAGATCGACAATTCATCGGCTTCTCTGCTGGCAGAAACGGCCGATGCGGGGCAGTCCTACCAGGACGAGACCCTCTTCATCGGCGACTCCAACACGGTGCGCCTGTACAACAATGGCCTGATCTCCCTGCAGCAGTTCTGCGCCAAGGAGGGCATCGGCACACAGGTGGCCCTGAATGAGGGCATCGTCACCTTTAAGAAGGATAGCAATGCCTATCCCATTGCCCAGGCTGTCGCCATGATGAAGCCCCGCCGCGTGGTCATCACCCTCGGCACCAACGACAACGGCATGGAAGTGGCCGACTTTATCGCGAATTATACCGCTCTGGTCCAGGCCATCCAGGCCAGCTATCCCTATACCGATATCATCGTCAACACCATCCCGCCCATCCCGGCGGATCACTCGACCTACCCTCACATGGATCAGGCCAGGATCGACGATATGAACATGGCACTGCTCAACCTGTGCGAGCAGCTGGGCCTCAAGTTTCTGAACACCGCCGAGATCCTCAAGGGGGAGGATGGCTACGGCAAGCCGGACTACTACACAAACGGCGACATCCACCTGAAGAGTGCGGGCCTCAAGGCAGCGCTGAGCTATCTGCGCACCCACGCCTACACCACCGATGACCGCCGCCCGGATACCGCCAACATCCCGACCCGCACATTGGAGTATGTTTCCAACCCCAGTTCTGCGGTCCAGGCTCCCAGCTCGGAGTCTGCCAGCGAGAGCGCCAGCAGTTCCACCGCTGAGCCTGTTCACTATGAAGCGCATTATCGGGTCGAAAAGAAGGGCGGCGGTACGCTGACCTCCGGCGGTGAGTCCAACAAGACCTCCCTGAGCTACACCGTGACCGATGCGTCTCAGACCATCAGCGTGACGGCAGTTCCCTCCGAGGGCTATGTCTTCGTCAAGTGGAGCGACGGTGTCACCACCCGCACCCGCACCGATGACAAGTTCCAACAGAACATTGACGTCACGGCTGTGTTTGCCGCAGTGTCCGTCGAGATCTCCAACGAGGGCAAGGGCCTGTTCGGCAGCTCCTATATCTTCAAGGCAAAGCTCGGCGGCAAGTATGCCAACAGCGACAATCTCCGCTGGTACGCCAACGGGAAAGAGGTCAAGGCCGCTGCAGGCCAGACGACCGTGACCGTTCCGGTCTCCTCCGTGACCGTCGGCAGCTATAAGATCTACGCCGTCGTCACCTACAACGACTGCACCGTGAAGAGCAACACGCTGACCTTGACTGTCAACAGCGAATCGTCCAGTTCGAGCACGTCAAGCAGCAGCTCGTCTTCGTCCGGAGCTTCCTCCGGCAGTACATCCGGTTCCTCCGCTTCGTCCAAAGAAGAAGCCGCTTCTTCCGGCAGCTCCAGCTCGTCCCACAGCACCTCCGGCAGCAGCTCGGAGCACTCCTCCAGCTCTGCTTCCAGTGCATCGGCGTCCACGAGCGAGTCGAAAGCCGAGTCCAAGGCAGAGTCGGCCAGCGCTTCTCAGAGTGAGTCGAAGAGCGAATCAAAGAGTGAGTCCAAAGAGGAAAGCGCTTCTTCCCACAGCGAATCGAAGACCGAAGTTTCGGAAAGCAAGGCTGAGAACGATCTGTCCGCTTCCAGCGAGACGAGCGCAGCGAACACCGAGGCCGCAGCAAGCCGCTGACACTTTTCCACTTCGCTGCATAGGCTGTTCCGAAGGGAGCGTGAGTGGATGTTCTATGAGGAGATCCGTGTTCCGGGGCTTCCCGGTGAGGAAGATGTGACCGACGGCAGTGTGGACTGGTACGAGATGGACTGGGAGAATGTGGACAATGGCGTTTTGGAATCCGAGATGCCCAAATGCCCGGAAACACCCTGTTCCGCCGCTTCCCGCTGCGAAGATAACACCCCGGAACAAACCGACGATGAAACGTATGAAATAGTCGAAGAATAAGGCGAAGCCAGCTCTGCCGGGGCGGGGCTGGCTTCTCGCTGTTCTTACGATCCGGCAAATCCGGCGATCCGGAAGCGACCGGCTCCGGCTGGGGAGGACAAGCTCCCCGGAACATGCAACAAGAGAGGGGAAACTGAACCATGGCAAAATACTATTGCATCCTGTTCGATGCAGACAATACGCTGCTGGATTTTGATGCAGCCGAAAGCAAGGCGCTGGCCGATACGCTCCGCAACTACGGCATCGAGCCGGATGCGGAGACGGTGCAGACCTACCGCACCATCAATGGGGAGCTGTGGCGTCAGCTGGAAAAAGGCCAGATCCGCCGCGACAAGCTGATGGCGGAGCGCTTCACCCGCTTCCTGAAGGCCGTGAATGCCGCAGGCAGCGGTGCCGAGATGAATCAATATTATCTCGACCAGCTCTCCACCCACCCGGACCTCGCCGCGCCCAATGTGCTGGACGTGATGAAGGAGCTGGCCGAGGTGGCAACGCTGGCCGTTGTGACAAACGGCTTCGACCGGGTGCAGTCCCGCCGTGTGGCCGAGTCCGGCCTGAAGGAGTTCGTCGAGGAGGTCTTTGTCTCCGAGAAACTCGACAGCGAAAAGCCGAACCGCAAGATCTTTGACACGGCGCTCCGTTCGCTGGGGGTGGAGAACCGCGAGCGTGTCCTGATGGTGGGCGACAGCCTCACCAGCGACATCCAGGGCGGCATCAACGCCGGGCTGGATACCTGCTGGTACAACCCGAACCACGCTGAAAATCCGGGCAAGGTCTGCCCGACCTACGAGATCTCGAATCTCGAAGAGCTGTATCAGCTGGTCATGGAGCCAGAAGAGCTGGCCAATGTCGGGCTGAAGAACCGCCGCCATCAGCTCTAAGCTCCTGCGCTGTGCGGCAAGTGGGAACAAAAAGATTGGATGAACAACAATGCTGATACATTTGGAAAAACTGGGCAAGAGCTTCGGCGAGAAGATCGTCCTGCATGATGTCACGGCCAGCGTCGAGCGGGAGGACCGCATCGGCATCGTGGGCCAGAACGGTGCAGGCAAGACCACCCTTCTGAAGATCCTGACCGGGGAATATACCGACTATGAGGGCGAGTTCAGTGTGACCCATGGCGTCACCCTTGGGTATCTGGAACAGAACGCGAAGCTGGACCCCACGCTGGATATCTACGGCGAGATGCGCTCCTGCTTCGCCCATGTGCTGGATGCCATGGCACAGATGCAGATCCTGGAGCGCCGGATGGCGGCTTCGCCGGAGGATGCCTCTCTGCTGGAGCAGCACGATGCACTGCAGAACATCATCGACGCAGCCGATGGATATAATATGGACGTCAACATCAAAAAGGTGTTGTCCGGCATGGGTTTCGCACAGGATACCTGGACCAAGAACATCGCAGTCCTGTCCGGCGGCGAGCTGACCCGCCTGCGGCTGGCAAAGCTGCTGCTGCAAAAGCCGGACGTCCTCATTCTGGACGAGCCCACCAACCACCTCGATTTTGCGACGATGGAATGGCTGGAAACCTACCTCAAGGGCTATTCCGGAGCGGTCCTCGTCGTCAGCCATGACCGCTACTTCCTCGATAACGTCTGTACGAAGATCTGGGAAGTTTCGTTCCAGACCATGACGACCTACAAGGGCAATTTCTCGGCCTATCTGCCCCAGAAGGAAGCCGCCGATGCCCTGCGCCAGAAGCAGCACGACGCCGATGTGGCACTGGCCGAAAAATTGCAGGACTACGTGGACCGCAATCTGGTCCGCGCTTCCACGACCAAAATGGCCCAGAGCCGCCGCAAACAGCTGGAAAAGCTGGAGATCACCGAGGCCCCAAAAGATGAGACGAACCAGCTCAAATTCCGCTTTGAATACGACGTGGAGCCGTGGAACGAGCTGGTGCTGATGAAGAATCTGACCATCCGCATCGGGGAGCGCACCCTGCTGGAGCCTTTCACCTACACAGTCTGCCGCGGGCAGCGGCTCGTCATCGCAGGCCCCAACGGTGCCGGCAAATCGACCCTGATGCAGGTGCTGGAC
>ERZ791926.1293-NODE-1293-length-13107-cov-2.694300_pt1 | contig 13107 bp, 11 predicted proteins | sample MGYA00510131_ERZ791926 | MGnify/ENA primary metagenome ERZ791926 (study PRJEB30046, sample SAMN00792052) | human gut metagenome | study: EMG produced TPA metagenomics assembly of the A metagenome-wide association study of gut microbiota in type 2...
GTTCTCCATCTCTAACTGAAAGATATTCTCTTGTCTTCTCTCCATGGCTGCCACTGATATATTTGCCCCCTGGTTCGATATCAATGCGGTAAATCTCTAATTGGTGATTATCTTCATATGGAAAACATGTCCATACTTTGTATTCACCGATCATTTCTTTTGTTGGTGTCATCTGATTTGGTGTTACAAGGCAGGATTCCATTGGCGGAGCATCAATTAATTCTTGGAATTCGATTCTTAATCCGCTTGTGATCTTTCCTAAAACACCTAACGATGGATTTGCTGTTCCCTTCTCGATCTGAGCTAACATGCTTTTGCTGACTCCTGTTTGTTCTGATAGTACATCAAGACTCATGCCCTTGGAAGTTCGAATTCTCTTTAGGTTGACAGCTACATTGTGAGATAGGTATGATTGATAATCCATAGAAGACTCCTTTTTGCTTTTATTATCAGTTTCTTCATTTCTGCGTGTTCTAATGCAAGTATTATTACTATCCTTATGTTATCTGCAATACTGCTTTAATGCAAGTGCAATTTTTTACATAACCATTCCTTTTTTTAATGCAAACAGTTGCGAAAGAAAGAGGTTTTTATGTAAAAGCTCTATCAAACGTCTATTCAAATTATGACGTTTGATAGAGCCTTGTCTTTCTGCTGTCATTTCGTTATAATAGGATTAATCGAACATATATACGGGAGGAATTTTATTTTGGATCAATTATTATGCCAATTAAACCAGGCACAACTAGAAGCTGTTACATCTACAGAAGGTTTTATCCGAGTGATCGCAGGGGCAGGTTCTGGAAAAACCAGAGCGTTATCTCACAGATTTGCCTTTTTGGTTAACGAAATTGGAATTTTGCCAGGCAATATCCTTTGTGTTACTTTCACAAACAAAGCTGCTAACGAAATGAGACATCGGATTCATAATCTCATTGCTGATAACGATACTGGTTATATTAATACCTTCCATGGATTTTGTGTATCCATTCTACAGGAAGACTCCCATGCCGTACAATATCCAAAGAATTTTCTTGTTTTAGACAATCAAGATATTGATTCTATGTTAAAGATCATTTATGAGGAACGCGGACTTACACTTCGTCATAAGACATTTTCAAAGGCAAGAAATATGATCGAGATGTATAAATTAGAACGATATCCTAATTATTATCTTGATCTAATCACAATGTCCCTTGATACATTACGGCAAAAATATTTGGGGGCTACCGATGTGAATGATATCATTTTTTATGGATATTTATATCAGGAGAAGAAATGTTTTGGTCTCGATTACAACGATCTTTTGAAATTTTCTCTTTATATTTTTGAAAAGAATAAAGAGATCCGTTTAAAATGGCAGAAACGTCTGGAATACATCATGATCGATGAGTTCCAGGATATTGATAAGATTCAATATCAATTAATGAAAGTCTTATGCGGATATCATAAAAACCTCTTTATTGTAGGAGACCCAGATCAGACGATCTATTCCTGGCGTGGTGCAGATATCAACTATCTCCTTAATTTTGACAAAGCTTTCCCTGATGTTAAAACGATCATGATGAATGAAAATTATCGTTCTACTCCTCAGATCTTATCGGTATGCAATTCACTGATCGATAAGAATAAAAATCGTATGAAAAAGGACCTTCTGCCAATGTGTCATAGCAAAAATTCAGTGCTTTATTATCACGGAGATACTTCAGAAGAGGAATCTGATTGGATTGCAGATCAGATCATAAAATTACATAAAAAAGATATCTCATATAAGGATATCACGATTCTTTATCGTGCTCATTACGTTACCCGAACCTTGGAAGAGACATTGTTAAAAAAGAAAATCCCATATAGCATCTATAGTGGAATTCAATTTTTTGAGCGAATGGAAGTAAAAGACGCACTGTCTTATCTGCGTATGATCACATACAAAGATGATCTCTCTTTTTTAAGGATTGTGAATGTTCCAAAACGAAATATCGGTAAAAAACGAATGGAATTTCTTCAAGCATATGTAAATGCTCATCACTGTTCTTTTTATGAGGCATTAAAAGAATGTGTGGAAGATCCAATTTTTAAAGGAACAGATGCAAAAGATTTTATCTCATTGATCGATGCTTTTTCAGTGACTTATGAGCAACGAACAATTTCTGAAGTTTTATCTGATATTTTGGATCGAAGTGGTTATGAAGAAATGCTTCGAACTACTGGAAATCAGGAACGTCTTGATAATCTGGCTGAATTAAAACAAGCTGTTTATGATTATGAAATATCTTGTGGCGAGGAAGCTCTGCTACCTGATTATCTTGATCATATTGCCCTATTTACGAATAGTGACGTTACTGATAATTCTGACAAAGTAAATTTGATGACCGTTCATGCTGCAAAAGGATTGGAATTCCCACATGTATTCCTATGTGCATTAAATGAAGGAATTTTTCCTTCCAAGAAAACCTCTACAATTGAGGGAATGGAAGAGGAACGTCGTCTTGCATTTGTTGCAATGTCACGTGCCATGAAAAGTTTATTTTTAAGTGAATCGCACGGAAAAAATTTTGATGGATCAACCCGTTACCCATCTAGATTTATTTTAGATATCGATCAAAAATTTTTAGAATACGTTAAAAAGCCAGAAGATACTCTGATCGCAGAAACCAAAAATTACATTCATTACAGTAATCGCTATTTAGATGGTTATATCGCTGAACAAACTTTTCAGGTTGGTGATAAGATCATTCATAATGTCTTTGGACAAGGTAGGATTAAATCCATCCTTTCTGATCGAAATGCATATATGATCAAATTTGAACAAATAGAAACACCTCGGATCATTTCATTTCGGGTTCCAATAAAAAAAGCTTGAGTTTTATGTAAAAAAATCCTGAGTAAATTTTTACTATTCAGGATTCTTTTACATTTATTGCTATCCTCCTAACTTTTGTAATCCATTCTCAAAGAGAATTGATTACCTGCTTTTTATAAAGAAAAAACAATACAACATAATGGAACTTATACTTATCCCCAGACTTCCTCTGCAATCTCCTTTACAAGTCTTAATTTTTCCCACTGTTCTTCTTCTGTTAATTTATTTCCGATCTCACAAGAAGCAAAACCACACTGTGGACTTAAATATAAACGATCTAATGGAATATATTTTGCTGCCTGATGAATTCTGTTGATTACTTTTTCTCTATCTTCTAATTCTGGTGTTTTCGTTGTGATAAGTCCAAGAACAACCTTTTTATCTCCTGTTACCTTTGCAAGTGGTGCAAATCCACCAGAACGTTCATCATCATATTCTAAATAATATGCATTAACATTTTCTTCTCCAAATAAGAGCTCCGCTACACTATCATAAGCACCTGAACTAAAGAATGTAGAATGATAATTTCCTCTGCACACATGTGTGTTGATCAGTAAATCTTCTGGAGCAGCAGCAACTACTTCATTGTTTAGTTTTAGCAGTAATTTTTTATACTCTTCTAACTCCTCTCCACTTCTTCCTGTTAATGCAACAGCTGTCTTTTGATTGACCATTCCACCCCATACGCAATCGTCAAACTGAAGATTTCTACATCCTGCAGCATAAATCTCATTTACAAATTCTACGTATGCTTTAATTACATCTTCTGCAAATGCTGATTCACTTCCATAAATCTCAATTGTTGTAGCAAGAAGCCCTTGAGAAGCTCTGTATCTTCTGTTGAGACCCTAATCCTATAAAACAAAAAAAGAGAACCAGACGCATCCGACTCTCTTAGGTGTTGTCCGCAGACGACCACCGCAATTCTGTAATATGGACCTTAATGATAAATTACATATAGAGCAAAGTGATATTATATTATTCTAACAATAATATCTAATCTCACCAAACTGCTCAATCCATTTTTCAATTATCTGACCACTGTTGGCCTCAATTGATCTCATTAACTTCTTTAAGATTCTCACAGGTATTTGTGATTTATTATGACTCAAAATCGTTTTTCCTGTACTTGTAATCCATACTTTTGTTGCATTTGCTGTAGCCTTTCCTTCTGCTATATGGACATGTATAGGCTCCAATGGATTATTTTCATTCGACCAAAAATAAATACTATATGGCCCAACTCTAAATATTTGCTGCATTCAGAATCCCTCCTTCTTGAGAAAATTCTATAATTAAATGTGCATTGTCTCGAATAAGTTGCTTAAAACACATCATCTCTGACTCTGAATAACCGTGAACTTCCCATGTATAATCTGGTAACCAACAAATAGCATCATGAAATCCCCCTGTTTCATCTGGTGTTTCAATATATACTTTTACTTTTCCATCTGGATACATCTCTGAATGCGTAATTTCTGTATCATCATTTAATGTCATATATGGATACATCATATTCTTTCACTCCTTACTTCCATGCAGTTCATCTTTATGATATTTTATCACAATTAGATTTCTACCACAATGAAAAAGCCACTGTAAATATTACAATGACTTTTCTGTATTTTTATTTAGACATTTATATATAAGGAATATAATGTGACATGCTCCCACCACTTAAATCCCTGATTTTGAAGTGCTGGCTTCTTGCTCAATGGCTCTACTGAGCCAAGTATCTACAAGCTATCCTCGCGTGTCCCGCGATTCTTTTGCCCGGACACGGGCATATTTTCTTATTCTCCAATTGTCCGGATACAGACAGTTTATGCTGTCAACATTCTTCTTGCCTATTCACGGATGTTGATCGCTGCATTGCGATCTCTGCCAATCTCATTTCCACACTCACAGTGATAGACTCTTTCAGATAATTTCAACTCTTTCTTTATCCTTCCACATTTACAGCATTTTTTACTGGAAGGAAAGAAACGGTCTACCTTTACCATTTTCTCTCCTTTCCACGCCAGTTTATAGTCTAACATTTCCCTGAACAGTCCATATCCATTATCCTGTACACTTTTTCCGAAGTGCAGGCACTGACCCATTGCTTTCAGATTTCTTAATGTCCCTAGGACCTTAAGGATTTTCATCTCCCACCTGCAGAGGAAGAAGAATTCTTGCTATATTATGTTAAATGATTATTTTGTTTAGAATTTTTGGAACAATTTGTTCTTATTTGTACAGCTTATTTTATAAACTGATTTCTTAACGTCCCTGGGACCTTAAATTATATATCTTTCAAAAGATTTTCTGATGCTTCTTAAGTTGACGCTTAGTTGACCACATTGGCTACGGGACCTTAATTTTTCTTGACCCAATGTGTATCACACTTTCTTTTCAGGATGATATTTATTCCACAAATTTTTTATATTATCCATATTAGCCAATGCCCATGAAATAATTTCTCTTTTTTTTCGAGATTTCCCCTTTATAATATCTGCATCCGGAATTGATATTGATAATGCCTCATCTTGATTTGATAGATGAAAATGTGCAATACTATGATGCCCTTCCTCAAAGCGAATTTCAAATTTATATCCAAGAGTTTTTATTAAAAATGAGTTTTTATCATCCCATACAATAATTACACCTAATTTTTTTAAAAGATTCCTACATTGATCATATGTACAACAATTATCTATTATATACTTTTCCCCATCACATATAATTTCAATATTATCTTCATCATAACCGCCATCAATAAAGGATAGCAGACTCTCATTTCTTGCAAAAGCTTCTGTTAGGCAATTAGGGACATCTTCTATATTATATTTTTTTGATAAATTCGTTTTTACACTATCTTCCCAAAAAGAATCTCTGGTAATCTGTATTAAGCAAATTTTAATCTCATCAATAATAGGATTATTTTTTATATGTAAAAATTCTTCTATCGATTTATTTAATGTAATTTTTCTCGAATATGTTGCATGAGCTTTCAAAATGGATATATTGTGTTTAGACAATTCTTTAAAAATAGGAAGTAATTCTTCTTTACAATATGAAATAAATCTTTCTTTATTAAATTGTTTATTAATCGACTTATCATTTACTATTATTTCCATATTATATTCCTAACATTTTATCCATATCCAATTGAAACTGATCAAATAAATTAGGAATTGGATTTTCAACTGCACCATATTTTCCTATAGAAATGTCATATTCTCTTGTGCAATTGTCACTCCCTAATTTAAAAAATTCAATAAGAATATCTTCCTTTTTCATTTCATTAGTAGCAATTCCTGCTCTTATTGCATTAAAAAAATGATCACTATGTGTTTCTATTATTACCTGTCTATCCCCATGAGAAACAAAATATAAAAATTCACATAACCTTGATTGTGAAAGAGGATGTAAGTGAATTTCTGGATTTTCAATAATAATAATATCTTCTTTATTACTCGATAATCCCATTACTAAAATACTAATTAAATAACTAATCCCTGATCCAACATTTTGCGGTCTCGAGTACCTTCCATCAACAATTCCATATTCAGCCTTAATAGCATCCGTTCCAATTATTGACTCAACTCGAACTGTCGCATTAACAATATAATTTAACCACCAATTTACTTGTGCTAATAAAGTATAATTTGAATGATCCTTTATTAACTCTGTATCTACAGGTTCTAATTTAAATTTTGATAAATAATCCATCGCATACTCACCATTTATCCCAACACCATCATAAAGCGTGCGATTTCTATGAAATATATCTTTTATTCCTATTCTATTACATGACAAATAATGAAATTTGTTATTAGCAAAATTAAGCTTATTAGTCAATTTTTCGTCATTCTTTAATATACTAATACCATCTTCTGAAATTGATAATTCTACTTCATTTTCTTCACTACTATCATATACACTGATTAATATCTTTTCATCATTCACATTATAATTTTTTACTTCCCTAAATTCACCAATTGTAACTAATGGTCCATTTAATCCATATCCATTCTCTAAATTTTGTGCAATTAATAGTAACGCCTGTATTGTTGTAGATTTTCCAGATGAATTAGTACCTGTGAAGATGTTAAAATTTCGTAGATACATTTCTAATTTATTAATACTTTTTAAATTTTTTATCTCTAGCTTATCTATCATATACTCACCTTCTTAATTATTTTATTTGCAATTTCAAAACGACTTATGACTTTATTATAATTATCTCTATGATTTCCTATTGCTTCTTTAAATTCAGAATCTGTTTTCATATTATCAATAAGATGCTTTAATTCTACAAAATCAATATCTTCTGTACTTTTAATATTTTTCATTATGTGCATTACTGTTTCAAATACATTCATATTAATAGGACTTTTACTTCCATTACTCCTTATAAGTCTAAATGCATTTTCTCCTAATATTTTATTAGTATTTTTCAATGCCAGTATAACATAAGATTTTATTATTTCTAGTTTATCATCTGTCATTTCATTCATAGAATCCATTGCTAAACCCAGTAACTCATCTATGTCATTTTTGTATTCATACTCGCTATTGCCATTTTTTATATTCCCTTCAAATAACATTTCAAAAGCAATAAATCTCAATAGAATATACTTCCCTTTCATCCTTGTATCCTTAATAAAAGCCCCCTCGGTAGCTTCTTTAAAATAATCACTTTCAGAAAGTTCCTTTAATAATATTGTCGACTTACCTTGATATAGCGCATTCCTTATTTCTTGTTTGTTTAGCTGTGTTCCTGCCCTGTTTACTCTATCAAAAATATCAAATTTAATTCTGTCCGGAGTTGGTGGCTGTATTACGTGAGCTTGTATTTGATAATCTTCAATTTTTGACTGAACTATTGGATTCAAATCTGAAAATTTCAATCCATTTAATTCACGTAAAACTTTTAAACCTTTTAAAGCCCAATCATTAGACATAAATTCAAATAAAGCAGTTAACCGTTGACGCCCATCAATCACTATAAGTTTTCCCATCTTATTTTGATTAAAATAAAAAATAGGCAAAGGTAATCCCATCAAAATACTCTCGATAAGTTCTGATTTCTGAGACTGTTTCCATACACTCTCTCGTTGAAATTCTGCATCTAAAATAATTTTTTTTAAAGGACTATCGTATTTCCTTTTTAATTCATAAACTGTATAAAATCCTTTCTCAACATTGATATTATACATAGGATACTCATTATCCTCTCGCGTCAGTGCCGAATCTAATTCATTGTCACCATCTAATTCTACTTCATAAAATAATTTCTCCCATTTTTCTTGCTTCATCGTCCCTAGAAAAGGAGTAGACTCATTTTCTTTAAAAAACACAAACCAAATATCCCCATCTTGACAATTTTCTGTAATATTTTTGTCTAAATATATTGTCATTTCATTTTTTCCTTCTTTGGAAAATTTACAGTCTATATCCTTCGTCAATATAGTTTCTCCATATAAATTAAACAATATACTTTGCTTTTCTGTTTTCTTTACCCTAGGAATATTATCATATCCCAAATGCGATATAAGCATGTCTCTAATGGATGATTTTACATTAAATGTCCTTTTATTTAATTCTACTTGCGTCATATTTGTATATGAACCTTCAGATGATTCAAAATATCTGTTCATATCTATTGAAAATATACCTGTCATTAACTTTTCTCCTATTTTTAATAAATTTTATTATAAAATGTTTTATGATTCCAAATCTTAAAATCAACCTCTATATCTTATTTATTAATTTTTCATTCACTTCAAATTTCTATTTTTTATAATATGACTTAATTTTTTAGGTTCCAAAGGTGGGTCTACTCTATGCATCATTGCATGACAATTAGGACACACGGGGATCAAATCTTTTATCGGATTAATATAATATTTATCTTTATGATACGATATTTTTTCAATATGATGAATATGTATAAAACCTCTTCCTATTTCACCATACATTTTTTCAAAATCAAACCCACAAATTTGGCAACTACATCCATAAGTTTCTAAACATAATTCTCTATTTATGGGATTTCTCTCATATCTATCAACCAAGATTTTTTGTACTCCACCTTCAAGATATCCTTTTTCTTCATTATCGTATATTTCAATATGTAAAAGAGAAAGCATCATTCCAACAACTATATCTGTCCATTTCAAAACCAAATGTCTAATATCTTTATTTTCTAATTCTATAGATATTATCTTTGTTATACGTATTTTAAAATCTTTCCATTTTTCTTGCCATACACCCTTCTCATACATATTTCTATTTTGATGATTTACTAATATTTTTACTTTAGCATTATTATTTTTACACAATTCAATATAATTTAAAAATATTGCTTTTTTTTCATTCTTCACACATTGAATATCTTTTAACATGTCTGCCGCATATTTCTGTGGTTCAACTTCTATTATTAAACGAATATTTTGTCTAACTGTAATTTTAATTTCAAATAATTCTTCAAGTTCGTTTTTAGGTACAATTATATATATAAGATCATGATATTCCATTTTATAGTTTACTAAAAACGGAATATCATATTTGCTTTCCAAATTTTTCTTTATATCTATACAATCTATATTCATGTTTACTCTTCATCCTCATCTTCTGGATCTGGTAAATCAGCAACTAATGTTTTTAATATTCTCGAAACAGCAATCCTTATTTCCTCATATTGTTCTTTAATTTGTTCGTTATATGTTTTATGCTCTGCCTCCGCTAATGCCCAAAGTAGAGCATCCATTCCTGTAACCATGACATTTTGAGCAAGAATTGGCGAATATACTTTTTGATAATATGGATGACTTTGATTTATTTGTACTGCATGCTTTCCATCTACAATACATGGTTCCCATAACTGTCCATATTCAAGATCTGGTTTTGTAATTACACGCACTTGTCCCGGTTCCGCATTAGATACAATCTTTATTTTATGTGTAAATACACCATTTTGATTCTCAATTTGTACTTCATCTGGCTTAGTTACAGTAATTTTAGCCTCTTCAACCGCATTAGCTTTCTCTTCAATATTTCTATTTGATTCAGCATGTGCATCTCTTTTTTTTGCTTTATTTTCAACGTTCTTAGCTGTTCCATGTCTATATCTATCTTCTGCTGCACGACGCGGCGCCGGAATAAACTTTGTTCTAATATAATCAATAATTTCTTCTGCTGGAAGAATACGCGATTTTTTAATATCCACATTAAATGCACTATCCAACATATGATCAAAAGAAAACTCTACTCGCAATAATGATCCATGTGGTTCATTAGTAAACATTCCAAGCCAATCGCCATAATGAATTAGTCTATTTTCTCTATAAACATAAAATCCTTGCATATCATTGCTAATTCGCGCTTCGTCTTTTGCCTTCACTGTTGAAAAACTATCTTTATTTGGTAATAAATACGCTTTCATACGAAAAGTTGGTGTACTATTATCTGGCATTTCTACTTCAACTGGATCATCTGCCAAAACTTCTGTTAATTCTTCCTTTGATGCAAACGGATCCCACGCTTCTATATTTACTTTATTTATAGAAATTTTTACATTATTAGCTCTTTTATCATCAGCATCAAGAAAGCGCTGATAAACCATCGCAACGTGAAACTGCAATTTTTCAATTTTTCGCTTTAGTGCTTTTTTAGCATTCCCTTTATTACTATAATTCTTTAATAACCTATCAACTTTTTCCCATACAACGAGGGTTCCTGTTCCTCCTTTTGCAGTAACTTCTAAAAATTCCTTTTCATCTCTATGTACATCTGGCATTTTTAGCTTCCATTCATGCTTAGCAGCAACATAATCCAAATCCCACTGTGCTTTTCGTAAATTTCCATCTTTTCCTCTTGAAATTACTGATAAAGCTCTACAAAAAGCAGTAGATGCTGTTTTTAATCCTAATCCAAATTTTCCAAGACTACCTTGATCAGATCTGACTTTTGATCCATAGGTCATTGCATTTTTTAATTCATCCTGATCCATTCCCGTTCCATTATCTGCAATATATACAGTAATTTTTCCTTCTGGATCCATATTAATTAAAATATCAATCTGTGTGGCATTCGCTGCTATAGAATTATCGACAATGTCGGCTATCGCTGTATTAAAATTGTATCCTGTATCCCTTAAACCTTCAACAATTCTTTCTGGGTCAGGAGGACATATTATTTCTGAAAAATTTTCCTCTTCTTTTTTTAACTCTTCTATTTTTGTTTTAATCATAAATTTTTCTCCTTCATTGGTGAAATACTAAGTGCTTTGATAATATCTTTTTTATTCTGCATTTTTCCACTTGTACCAACTACCGCAATTTTAGCAATTTCACGTTTCCTTTCAATACGATCATTAATAATTTCTTCAACCGTGTCTGTATAAAATAATCTATAAACAAATACTGTTTTTTTTTGTCCTCTCCTATAAGCTCTTGCTGATGCCTGATCCTCTAAAGATGGATTCCACTCCAAATTATAATGAATCACATGATTCGCTGAAGTTATATTTAATCCTGTTCCCGCTGCTCTTGGATTCAATACGAGCATAGCACTATCTTGTACGCTATTGAACATATTAACTATATTTTGTCTTTCATTAACAGGTGTCTTTCCATTTATTTTAAATACTGGTATTTTAAATCGTTCAGGAATATCTTTATCTAATATATCAAACATTTTCTGATATGACGTAAAAAGAATAACTTTTTCATTCAATTCACGTATTTCTTCAATCAATTCACACATTCTTTGATATTTTATAGAATTTTTTATAGGGTCTTCCATAACTAATTCACCACAAATTAAGGAATGAGCACAAAACATTCTTAATTTTTGAATTATTCCAAGATTAATTTTTTTAGAATTTTTCTTTTCTTGAACTTCCATCCGATAGTCTTCATATTTTTTTGCTTCTATTTCAGACATCTTTAACGGCTGTGGAATCACTACTTTTTGAGGTAAATCTTGAGCCACATTTTTAACACTTCTTCTAATCATGATTGGTGTCAACAGTGGCTCTATTTTTTTTGCACCATTAGCATCATCTGAAATTAATGATGCATATTCCGCTTGACTTCCTAATAATCCTGGTTTAATAAAATCCACTAAAGACCATATATCCATAACATGATTTTCAAACGGTGTTCCAGTTACCGCAATACTTGCTTGACGTGAAATTTTTTTTATAAATTTAGCTCTATTACTTTCTGGATTTTTTATATTTTGTGCTTCATCAAGAACTAACAAATTCCAATTTATCATATTTAAAATTGATAAATCAGAAACTGCTGTATTATATGACATTACTACTACATCATATTTTTGTATTTCTTTAAAATAACCTGTTCTTTTTGTTCCATGATGCACCAAAACTTTAATGCTTGGAGCAAATTTTTCACATTCATTTTTCCAATTTTGCAGCAATGATACAGGGGCAATTACTAGCATTGGAACCTTTTTTTCATATTTAAAATTTAACATAAGAGTAATTATTTGTAAAGTTTTTCCAAGTCCCATTTCATCACCTAAAATACATCCTTTGTTTTCTAGCATCATATATCTCATCCAAAAATATCCCGTTTTTTGATAGTTATATAACTCCGTACACAATCCGCTAGGAATTAATTTATCATTATTATCAACAGGTTTATCTAATAAACTTACCTTTACTTTATTAATAAGTGTCCCTTTTACAAAATTATCTTCTTTTTTTAATATTTCTATATATTGAGATATTGTTATTTTTCCACTTTTTTTTATTGCAGCTTTTTCAAATACCTCTTGAAGCTCTACTATACTCCCTGTAATATAAAACCATTCATTTTGAAAAACACATTGATCTATTATTTGTCCATTTATAACATCTATTGAAACTTTTTCTCCATTTCTAATACAATATAATTCTATAAGAATTTCATGAACAACATTAGTTTCTAATTTACATTTTATATCTGTCCCAATTTTTGAAAAATGCATCTTTGAAAATGCTTTTTGAACAGGCATACATTCCATTCCAAATACAAAACTATTACTAAAATTCCAAATTATTTTATACATTTCTTCAGCGTTTGGATGAAAAATTTCATTATTATATTTAACCGCAAGATGATTATCAGCTATTAGCCAAAAAGCTTTCATATACTTCCTCCCATCTTTTCTATACTACTTTTTGATATTTTTATTTTATGCTTATACGGCTTTGTATCGATTTTTAGTAATTTTTCATACTCTAATTT